>Ga0316217_10002762_pt1 | contig 20805 bp, 16 predicted proteins | sample 1anoAmetaG_FD_203633 | JGI IMG/M metagenome (GOLD analysis project Ga0316217, IMG submission 203633) | Freshwater microbial communities from Trout Bog Lake, Wisconsin, USA - 1anoA | ecosystem: Environmental > Aquatic > Freshwater > Lake > Hypolimnion/Profundal zone | place: USA: Wisconsin...
TTGGGCCACAAGGGTAACACCACCCCAGCCCAATTCCCGTGCCTCCGCCGCCGCCCACTGTCGCCGCATCCGTTCATCCATCTCCGGTGAGAGAGTGCTAAACATCCGCCGAATCCGTTCGATGGCTCGTGTGCATTGCATGTATCCAATATCGGATTGCCAGCATCGAGTCTATCAATATTTGTTCAGTTTATTTATTTGCAGGCCCTTAGCCACTCCCCGGATGTTTTGCCACGCACTCGCTTTGCTATCGTGCCTGTTCTTCCCGAATCGCCAGCAGTTCCTTCATCACACCTGACAAATCCGCTTGTTTTTCCACGCCGCCGAAGGCATCGTGCAGGTTGCGATACAGACTGTAGAGGCGATTGTAGACAGCCTGATTGGCGTGAATGGGCACGTAGCTCTTCGGCTTTACACCGGTCATGGCTTTTTGTGCTGAGGCGAAATCGGTGTAGCCGCCCTTGGCCGGGCCGGCCAGCACTGCCGCCGCCAAGGCCGCGCCCAAGGCACAAGCTTGGTCCGAGCGGGCCACCTGCATCGTGCAGCCGGTGACGTCGGCGTAGATTTGCATCAGCAGCGGATTTTTCTCGGCGATGCCGCCACAGCAAACGACACGTTGGATCGGCACGCCATATTGGCTGATGCGCTCGATGATGGCACGGGCGCCGAAAGCCGTGGCTTCGATTAAAGCACGATAAATTTCGGCACGAGTGGTGTGCAGGGTTTGGCCGAGAATCAAGCCGCTCAGGCGCGGGTCAACCAGTACGGTGCGGTTGCCGTTATTCCAATCCAGCGCCAGCAGGCCGGATTCGCCAGGCTTTGCATTTTTCACCTGTTCGGTCAGTTGCGCATGCAGGGCGGCGTCGCCTTGGCAAACCACGTCCACCCACCAATTGAAGATATCACCGACAGCCGACTGGCCGGCTTCAATGCCGATGTAGCCGGGCAAAATCGAACCCGGCACGATGCCGCAGATTCCCGGGATATCGGCCACCTTTTTGTCGGCACGGACGACAAAGCAATCGCAGGTGGATGTGCCGATGGCTTTGACCAGCACGCCTTCATCGATGCCGCTGCCGATGGCACCGTAATGCACGTCGATTTCACCGATGGCGATGGGAATGCCGGCCGGTAGGTTCAATTTGGCGGCCCATTCCAGGCAAAGCCGGCCGGCGGGAACCGTGGCGTCGAACGCCTTGGTGTACAAGCGATCGCGCAAATCGGCCAGCTTGGGATCGAGCATGGTCAGAAATTCCTTGTCCGGCAGTCCGCCCCATTGATCGTTGTAAAGTCCCTTGTGGCCGGCGGCACACACGCCGCGCACCACCGCTTTCGGATCGCGCACGCCGGCCAAAACTGATGGGATAAAGTCCGCGAATTCCACCCAGCTATACGCGGCGGCGAAAACCTCGGGGGCGACGGTTAAGCAGTGGAAAATTTTGCTCCAGAACCACTCGGACGAATACGTATTACCGCACTTGGCGACATAATCCGGGTGATGCTTGCGGGCCAGTTCGGTGATGCGGGCGGCCTCGCGATAGCTGGTGTGGTCCTTCCACAGCCAGCATTGGGCGGCCAGATTGTCACGCCACTTGGGCAGCATGGCCAGCGGCCTATTGCCGGCATCGACGGGAATCGGGCTGGAACCGGTGGCGTCCACGCCGATGCCGATCACCTTGCCGGCAGCAAACGCGCGATCTTTAGCGGCGGCGGCCAACGCGCCTTTCACCGATTCTTCCAATCCGAACAGATGGTCCGCCGGCGCTTGCCGGGCGAGATTGTGATCCTTGGGATCGAGCAGCACGCCGGCTGTTCCCGAGGGATAATTGACCGAATGACTGGCGACTTCGCGCCCGTCGGCACAATCCACCACGACCGCCCGCACTGAACTGGTTCCGAAATCGATGCCAATGGTAAACGCCATAATGCACAGCCTCTTCATCTCATTGTAAAGCCGCGGATCGTATCCACGGACACGTCCATACCGCAGGAATCTTACCAACAATTTTGCCGTTGGATATCCCGCCGGGGCGTGACTACATTGTTTCCATGCTTGCACCAACCGTAAAATTGTCGGTGGCACAAATTGCCGCGTATCATGCCCAAGGTTATTTGGCACTGGATCCAATTACCACCCCGGAAGAATTGGCAAAGCTGCGTGCCATTTATGACCAGCTGTTTGAGGCCCGCGCCGGCCGCGAGGAAGGCAATCATTTTGATCTTGCCGGCACCGATGAAGAAGGCAAAGCTCCCGCCCTGCCGCAAATCTTAGCCCCTTCCAAGTACGCCCCGGAATTGCTGCAAACCCTGCTGCGGGCCAATTGCGACGCCATTGCCGCCCAGCTTTGCGGGCCGGAGTGCATCTGGCGGTTCGATCATGCCATCAACAAACCGCCGCGCAGTGGCGCAGCCACGCCTTGGCACCAAGATGAAGCCTATTGGGGCGACGATACGGTTTACGATTTCGCCTTGTCGATCTGGATTCCCTTCCAGGATGTCAATCAGCACAACGGCTGTATGCAATTCATCCCCGGCAGTCATCGGCTGGAAGTGTTGCCGCACCATCCGATCAATAACGATCCGCGCATTCACGGCCTGGAATTGGACGCCGGCGCGGCTGATGTCAGCCACCCGGCCATTTGCCCGCTGCCGGCTGGCGGCTGCACCATTCATCCCACGCGCACGCTGCATTACACAGCCCCCAATTTGTCGGATGCCCCGCGGCGGGCTTACATCTTGATTTACCACACCGAGCCGCGCAAGCTTGCAAATCCGCGGAATTTCTATTGGAATCATACCAAGCATCCCGCGCGCGAGGATCGTGCCGCCGCCGCGGAGAAAGCCAAGCAATTTGCGAAAGCCGTATAATGACCACACTACCGCCCGCCCCGCCGGATCGTCTGTTGAACGTTGATTTTGCCGCCCACAATGCTGAAGTCAAAAGCATCTGGGCCGCTTACAACGCCGCCAAGCCAACCCCGCGTGTGCCGATCATCTTCGGCACCAACACACGCTACTTTATGTTCAACGCTCTGGCCAATCCGCTGGGTGTCACCTTCCGGCAATACCTTGCCGATCCCGATATCATGTTCGATACACAATTGCGCTTTGCCCGCTGGAGCCGGTTCAATCTGTTGCAGGACCAGGAACTTGGCCTGCCGGAAAAATGGATGCTTGGGCCAGACTTCCAGAACTTTTACGAAGCCGGTTGGTTTGGCTGCCCGATTGAATATATGGACGATCAGGTTCCCGACACCATGCCGGCGTTTGCCGACGCCCCCGAACGCGTGATGGAACATGGCCTGCCCGATCCGTTCGGCGGCCTGATGGCCACCGTGCTGAAATATTACGAGCACTACCAGCAGCGCGCCGCCACCGAACAATTCTGCGACCGGCCGATCCATATCAACCCGCCTTGCGGATGCGGCACTGACGGCCCGCTCACCGTCGCGTGCAATCTGTTCGGCGCCGGCCAAGTTTGCGAGATGGCCGCCGAAGACCCCGACCGCCTCACCCGCCTGCTGACTTTCATCACCGATGCCACCATTGCCCGCATCAAAGCCTGGCGTGCCCGCACCGGCTTGCCGGCCACGCAGGAAGGCTACGGCTGTGCCGATGATTCCATCGCCCTGATTTCCAACGACATGTACCGGCAACTGATCTTGCCGCACCATCACCGCATCTACGACACGTTCGGTCCGACCGGTTTCCGCGGCATCCATCTTTGCGGCGATTCCACCCGCCACTTTGCCACCATCCGCGATGAACTGCGCGTCAACTGTTTCGATACCGGCTTCCCGGTGGATTTCGACCGCCTGCGCAAACAGCTTGGCCCCGAGGTGCGTTTGCAAGGCGGCCCGCATGTGGAACTGCTGCTCAGCGCCACCCCGCAAGCCGTGCGCGAAGAAACCCTGCGCATCCTGCAAACCGGCGTGGCCGACAGCGGGCGGTTTCTTCTGCGCGAAGGCAACAACCTCGCCCCGCATACACCGCTGGAGAATACCGAGGCGATGTATCAGGCCGGCCGGGAATGGGCGAAGCAGCGGAATTAGTCTTCCGTGACTTCCTCGGCTGCTTCGTTGCGATGCTCTTTGCGCGGCCGCCCCGCCGCTTTCAACTCCCGCACCTCACGTGGCAGCAGCACGCGAAAGTCCCCCGGCGACAGCCCTTTGAGCGTCAGCGGACCAAATCTGACGCGCGTCAAGTCCCGCACTTTATGCCCCAGTTTGGCCAGCATGCGCCGCACCTGCCGGTTGCGGCCTTCGCGCAAGGTCAACTCCAAAATGGTCTTGTCGCGTGACCGGTTGCCGATCTTGATCTGCACCGGCGCCGTGCGGAATCCCTTGCCGGTGTGCGGATCCGCAAGCCACACGCCCTTTTCCAACGCCTGCAAATCGCGGCCATCGACACTGCCGCTCACCACCGCCCGGTACGTCTTGGACACACCATACCGCGGGTGGGTGAGCTGATTGGTCAACTCGCCATCATTGGTCAGCAGCAGCAGCCCCTTGGACTCGGCATCCAGCCGCCCCACCGGATAAACCCGCCCCGGCAAGCCCGGCGGCAGCAGATCAATCGCCCGCACCTGCTCGCCCTGAGCCACATTGGTGCTGTAAACCCCGGCCGGTTTGTACATCACAATATAAATCCGCTCGCCGGTCACCGCATGTTTGGTGCGGATCGGCTCATCATCGACGGTAACCTTGTCGCGCTGCGGATCGATCAGGATGGGCAGACGCACCATCACCTTGCCATTCACCGCCACCCGGCCCTGCCGGATCATCTCCTCGATATTCCGTCGGGATGCCACGCCGGCGTTGGCCAAGACTTTTTGGATGCGTTCCTTGACTGTTTTGATATCTCTCATGTTTTCACCGGTGATGATTATGCGTGAACCAGCGACAGTTGCCAGTGGACGGGGCATGATCGTAATCTGTGGCCCATGCCGCACACATCGAGCTTACCCGTCGGCTCGCCCTTCGCCGCCACGCGCTGGAGCGTGGTGGTCGCCGCCGGCAACTGGCGCGGCGAATCCGCCGCCCGCCGGGCCATGGGCGAATTATCGCAGATCTATTGGTTCCCGCTCTACGCCTACCTCCGTGGCAAAGGTAACTCCCCGCCGCAAGCCGAAGATTTGGTGCAAGGCTTTTTCCTGCGGCTGCTGGAAAAAGACGCCCTGGCATCCGTCGATCCCGCCAAAGGCAAATTCCGCTCGTTTCTCTTGGCCAGCTTGAAAAACTATCTTGCCAACGAATGGGACAAATCCCAGGCGCAAAAGCGTGGCGGCGGCAAACAAGTGCTGGCCCTGGACGCTCTGGATGCCGAGGCGCGGTACGCCTCCGAACCCGTGGACCAAATGACGCCCGATCGCATCTTCGAGCGCCGCTGGGCGCTGGCCGTGCTGGAACAGGTGCTCAATCGCTTGCGGCAGGAATATACGCAGCGCGGCCAAGGGCCGATCTTTGCCGCCTTGGAACAAGTGCTGGTCGGCGGCCAGGACGCCAGCTACGCCCAAATCGCCGAAAAGTTAGGCATGACCGAAGGCGCGGTGAAAGTCGCCGGCCACCGCCTGCGCCGCCGCTACCGCCAACTGCTGCGCGAAGAAATCAGCCAGACGGTTGCCCAGCCGGAGTTGGTGGATGAAGAAATCCGGCAATTGCTGGCCAGCCTATAGTCCCCGTGGCCCGGCTCCTTCGCCTCTCACCATGACCATCGCGTTCGGCCCCTCTTCCGGCATCCGGGGAAGGCAACAGCAATGTTACAAATGCTACACGCTGCTACATTCTGCTACTTTTTTTGATATGAAAAACGCGGTGTTGGCATTATCTTGCGATCTAGCGATACGCCGGTCTGCGATCCAAGGCTGCGGGCGAGAGGGCAATGCCGCAATGCAGAATGCCGAATATGCCTTCACCTGACTTTCTCCGGCGCGTGACACTCGCGGCGGACCATTTCAGCCCCGGCGGGGCGCCGGAGTGTAGCCACGGGTGGAGTATCCGGGCGACCGCCCCGGAGGCGAAACCCGTGGGAGGATCGCCCGCGCGGTCTTGCCCCGGCAGGGGCAAAGGCAGTTTCCTCCGCCCCCGCCGGGGCGGCCGACAAAACACGCCATTTTCCACGGGTTACGCTGCGCTTCACCCGTGGCTACATTCCCCGCGCCCCGCTGGGGCTGATACCCATGCCGCCGATTATGTCACGCACCTGACTTTCTCCCCCGAGTACCTGGCCAAGGGACATCAACTGAAAAATCCTGTAACCTTTGCAGCCGTTTGCTTTTGTAATCAGTGATGGATAACGAAAGGAGCGTCGATATGAGCCAAACCAGCCAATGTCCCGAATGCGGCACGCAACTGCCGGCCAATGCGCCGTCAAGGGGCACACCGAAGGTGTGGACAGCGTTTGTTTCAGCCCCGACGGCAAGCGGCTGGCGTCCGGCAGCGAGGATGGCAAGGCGAGGATATGGGATGTGACGATTCCAGTGGAAGACCCGCCTTCCACGCCCCAGCCAACCGCGCAACCTTAAAGGATGAGGCCCGGGCAAGATGGACGAAGAAATCCGGCAATTGCGGCCAGCCTGTAACCTTTCCGGCCGTTTGCTTTTGTCAAGGGCAGACGGAGTGACAACATGAGCCAAACCAACCAATGTCCCGAATGCGGCGAGGCCCTGCCGGCCAATGCGCCATCGGGCCTTTGCCCGGCTTGCCTGCTCAAACGCGGGCTGGAAAGCAACACGGCGGGCTACACCGCCGAAGCCCCCTCAACGCCGACTGCACGCTGGGTGCCGCCGAGTGTGGAAGAATTGGCGACGCGCTTCCCCGAACTGGAAATCGCCCGCTTGATCGGCCGCGGCGGCATGGGGGCGGTTTATCGGGCTTTGCAAAAGAATCTGGATCGCGTCGTCGCCCTGAAAATCCTGCCGCCGGAAATGGGGCACGATCCGGCTTTCGCCGAACGCTTCGCCCGCGAAGCCCAGGCCATGGCCCGGCTCAATCATCCGCACATCGTCACCATCCACGAATTCGGCCAGCGGGCCGGCCTCTATTTTTTCATCATGGAATTTGTGGACGGCGTCAGCCTGCGCGGCCTGCTGGACAGCGGCCATGTTGCGCCCAAAGAAGCTTTGGCCATCGTGCCGCAAATCTGCGAGGCGTTGCAGTACGCCCACGATCAAGGCATCGTGCATCGCGACATCAAGCCGGAAAACATTCTTATTAACAAACAGGGCCAGGTGAAGATCGCCGATTTTGGCTTGGCCAAACTGATGGGACGTGCCGCAACCAGCGGCGGCGTCACCGAAAAAGTGATGGGCACGCCGCAATACATGGCCCCGGAGCAGATGGACCATCCGGCCGATGTCGATCATCGCGCGGATATTTATTCGCTGGGCGTGGTGTTTTACCAAATGCTCACCGGCGAATTGCCGACAAGCGCGCTAACGCCGCCATCGCGCAAAGTGGTGATCGACGTGCGGCTGGATGAAGTGGTGCTGCGGGCGATGGAGAAATCGCCGGAACGGCGCTATCAGCAGGCCAGTGAAGTGCGAACCGAAGTGGAAACGATTGCCGGCACACCCGCCGTCGCAGCCGTGCCAACTGGCACATGCAATCCGCCAGGCGCGGGTTTTGAATACCGTTCGCGCCGCACACTTTTGGGGCTGCCATGGGTGCATATCACCAGCGGTATTGATCCGCGCACCTTGCGCCCGCGCGGCGCACGCGGCATTGTGGCGATTTCCACCGGCAAGGCAGTTGGCTGCCTGGCCCTTGGCTCCCACGCCTATGGAGGTTTGGCGTTTGGCGGCATCGCCGTCGGCTTGTTCGCCTTCGGCGGGTTTGGTCTGGGTGTCATCACCTTCGCCGGGTTTGCCGCGGCAATGCTTTTGGCCATCGGTGGTTTTGCGGTTGGGCCACTGGTTTTCGGCGGCTTGGCCATTGGCCTGTATGGCGTCGGCGGCGAAGGCTGGGGTCTGCATCTGGCCACCAGCACCAATCGCAATTCCCAAATCGATCACTATTTTCTTCCCTTCCTGACGCAACATCAGTCGTGGCTCTTCATCCTGGCCTTCGGCCTCAGTTTTGGGTTCGTGTTTTTGCATTGGATATTACTGGCCATGGGCAAACTGCTTGCCGCCCGGCAAGACATGCCAACCGGCAATGAATGCCCCCGATCCCCGGTGATTTTGGAGCAACCACTCCATATCCTCAACATCCGCGATGGCAGAGCCTCTTATAACTGGCCCGGGCTGCTCATCTACAGCCTCCTCGCCAGTGTGGTTGCCGTGGGCATCGTCTTGTTCTGCCTGGCCAGCGGCTGGCCGGATCGGCAGCACATGCCGTATATCGCACCGTTGATCGGGTTTGTCGTCGTCGCCGTGCTGGTTCGCCACCGCATCCGCCGGGAATTAAAGCTGGCATCCGCTGCGGCAACACTACACCGCCGTGGCCGGATGCATAGAGTTTTAGGCGCGGTGCTCATTGCCGTGGTGCTGGCGCTGCTGGTACGTACGTTCGTTTTGCAGTTGTACCTGGTCACCGGCAATGCGGTTACGCCGGAGGTTCCGCTGGGGAGTCGCGTGCTGGTCTATAAGCTCGCGCAAAGCTATATGCCCGGCGATATTGCGCTTTACCACAATCCCTACGGTGAAAATCGCGTGGCCCGCGTAATGCAGGCCGGTCCGGTGGACGGCAAATTACAGGTTCAGCGTGACGATCACAGGGAAGCGTTTGAACTGGCCATGGCCGATGTGGTGGGACGAGTGGTACTCAATACGCGCGCCGCCGCCAAGCCGCCAATGGTAACATCGCCGGCCACGCAGCCTGCCGAAGCCACGCGGCTAACCACGCAATGGGGCGGGGACTTCGGCCCGGAAGTGAACGGCTTGCGCGCCGCCGTGGAAATCATTCCACCGCACGGTGCCATCGTTCTTGGTGAACCAATCGAGGTGCGATTCCATGTTCACAATTCAGCGGCTAAGAATATCTATCTCGCGGGTGGAAGTTGGCGGCAAGACGATGCTATGCAAATCACACTTGCGGATGAAGCCGGCAGGCGGATTCCCATGCAGCACATTTGGTATTCCGGGTGGACCCCGATCCAACGGAGTTTGTTGGAGCCTGGCGAAGACGCGCTGTTCCACAGCAGCGGCCTGGAATTTCTTGCCCCGGACGCCGATGAAAAGACGGTCAAACATCCAGTCGGTAACTATGTTAAAGTCAAACCCGGGCGCTACACGGTGAGTTACCGATTGCATTTCCCAGATTTGGAAGGAGATGGCACGCCACGGCCCTATGATTGGCAAGGCGATCTCGAAACCGCGCCGGTGACCATAGACGTGAAGGCCAACACTACGCACCCCGCCGCCACGCAGCCGGGCAAGTAGGAATGGGTTCCGGACGGGAGAGGAGGGAGGGGGGATTTCAGATTTGAGATAGCAGATTTGAAATTTCAAATTTCAGATTGCAAATTGGGGATTTCAGATTTGAGATTTCAAATTTCAGATTTGACATTTTCGGCGGGCGGGGTATCGTCCGATGCCATGAAATACCAGCGGTTTGAAGACGTTCCCGTCTGGCAAGCAGCGATTGAATTGGCGCGGCTGGTGTTCGTTCTCACGGCCGAGCGGGCGTTTGGCGGGCAAGGGGATTTGGCCAATCAGTTGCAGCGGGCGAGCCTGTCGGTTTCTAATAATGTGGCGGAGGGATTTGAACGCGGGACGACCAATGAGTTGGTCACGTTCCTTTATTATGCGCGCGGGTCGGCGGGGGAAGTGAGATCGATGTTGTGTTTTATGGAGCGGATGGAGCGGTTCGGGCATTTGAAATCTCAAATTTCAGATGTGAAATTATTGGCCAAGTCGTGTTCGCGGCAGATTTGCGGGTGGGCGGAGCATTTGCAGAATTCGGCGATTAAGGGGCAGAGACATCTTAATGAGCAGACACGCGGGGCATATGAGCAGGGGCAACGGACCGACGCGTTTCGGGAGAAGCTGCGGGAAATGGCGGAAAGAAGGACGAGAATCCAAGGGGTGCCGGACGATGCAAACCAGTTGCCGGGTGCGGATGAGGAAAAACAGATTTGAGATTTCAGATTTGAGATTTGAAATTTGAAATTTCAAATTTCAGATTTCAAATTGCAGATCAATCCTGCGGGTCGCTGGCCAAGTGCGTCAGTTGCTGCCACGTGGCATTCATGACCTTTTCCGGGGAGCCGTCGGCGGAGACTGTCACCAGCAGCTTGCGCTTTTCATAGAAATCGATCAGCGGCGCGGTGCTGCGGTTGTAGATCTCCATGCGGTTGCGCACGATCTCCGGCTTGTCATCTTCACGCTGGATGATTTTGCCGTGGCAGGTGTCGCAGACGCCTTCGACCTTGGGCGGGTTGTTGGGCACGTGGTAGACGGCTTTGCAAGATGTGCAGGTGCGCCGGCCGCTGAGGCGGGCGACGATCTGATCGATCGGCAGATCGTAATTCAGCACCGCGTCGAGTTTGACCTGGTTTTCATCCAAGAGCTTTTCCAGGGCGTCGGCCTGGGCGACGGTGCGCGGGAAGCCGTCCAGGAGAAAACCGCCGGAGCAGCGCAGGCAGCCGGCGCGTTCTTGCAGCATGGACAGGACCGTGCTGTCGGGAACCAGGTCGCCGCGCTTCATGTATTCCAGCGCTTGCCGCATGGCCGGCGAAAGATCGCAGGCTTTCATCGACTTGGCGGCACGGAAGACATCGCCGGTGGACAGATGGCAGGCACCGATGCGATTGACCAGCAGGGAGGCTTGCGTGCCTTTGCCGACGCCGGGCGGGCCTAGCAGCACCAGACGCCAGACGCGCGTGGGGGCTGATGGAGGATGGGAACAAGTGGTGCGCGGTCCAGTAAGCCAAGCAGCCCGGTCATTCGCAACGCAAGTAGCCATACAATCCATCCTTATTCCCCAACATTCACTCTCTGGCAAAGGGTCACAGCCGATCAAAGTGGCTCATACCACTTTAATGGCCTGGTTTGGGCAGGCATTTTCGCAGGCGTTGCAATCGATACATTCATCGGCGGCAACGACGGCCTTTTCGTTTTCAACTTTAACGGCGCTCGACGGGCATTCATCAACGCACGAACCGCAACCATCACATTTTTCAGTGTCAACTACTGCAGCCATGAAACTAACACTCCTGACGATAAAACCGCGGATACCAACCCGCACGTCGCCTGACATGCAATAAGGTGATTGGAACCCGTAGCGCGATACTTTAGTGGCGGAATGGACGATTTACAAGTGTAATCTGGCGAAGTTGGCAAAAGAAATGCAGCGGACGCCGCCGTTATGTAAGTGGTTGACGACTAAAGAGTTATGGCGTATTCTGCGGACTCATCATTTGGCGAAAATGGAGAAATGGGCAACTTGACGACAAACGGCACCGATCCCATGGCCGCACACGATGCCGGCAAGAATATGCCGGTGGGAAGCAGCCGTCTGGCTTGGGGAACCGCCATTGCCATCATTTATCTTCTCACGCTGGCCACCTGGGTGCCCTGGCTGCGCGGTTACCTGCCCGACCAGCTTGACCGCTCCTGGCAAATCGTGCTGAAGTGGGCTTTCCTCCGGCACCGGGATTTCGGCCACAAGTTGGTCTTTACTTACGGGCCATGGGGGTTTGCCATCACCGGCTACGATCCGCAAACCTTCAACGCGCAGGTGGCGGTTTGGACGCTGCTGTCGGCGGCGTTTACTGCGGGGCTGGTGAAACTCGTCCGGCATTTCAGTTTGCGTTTGCGCCCCGCTTTATCGGTAATGATGTTCGTGGCGGCTTTGGTCGGATCGACCTGGTATGAGTTCATCGATTTGCGGCCGTTTACACTCGCCTGGCTGTTGCTAATGCTCGGGCTTTATGTGGACGGCCGCCCGATCGGATTTACGCGAATTCTGTTGGTGGTCGCGTTGGCGCTGGCCAGCCAAATGAAATTCACCATCAGCGTGATGGCTATCGGCGTGCTGCTGGCGCTGACGATTCATGCCGGCCGCAAAATTCCCTGGCTGGCAATCATTTACACGGCCGCTTACCTGTTCTTTTGGATGTTGGGCGGGCAGCGGCTTTCCTCACTGCCGGCCTACCTCGTTCATTCGCTGCACATCATCAGCGTCTATGGCGATATCGAAGCCAAATTCGCGCCTTACGAAGCCGGCAGTGTGGTGCTGTGCCTGGCGGGCTGCACGGCGATTCTGGCGCTGCTGTTGGCCGCCCATTGGAAACAAAGGCGGTTGCTGGCAACTTCCCTTGGGGCCGTGGGCTTCGGTCTGTTTATGCTGTTCAAAGCCGGATTTGTCCGGCACGACGGCCATGAATTTGAAGCCACCGGCGGCGTGGCGATTATTAGCGTGTTGCTGGCCATCGCGATCTGGAATCGCCGGCGCTGGCGGCTCAAATCCCTGATCGCGGGCGTGGTCCTGTTTAACTTGGGCGTGCTGTGGCGTTCCTATGCGGCGTTCAATGCCGGCAGTTTGCCGTTTCAATTGGCCATACCCTTTTTGGGTTTTCCGGCCAACACTTTCGCGGCCATCGCCTGGATGTCCGGCGATGCGGCGCAAATGCAGTCGCTCCACCAAGACCGCGGCGCGTTGCTCAGTGTGGACTTGCCGGACATTCACGGCCGTGTGGACATTTATTCCTGGGGTCAGGACATGCTGCTGACACGCGGCTGGGATTATCAACCACGGCCGGTTTTTCAGAGTTATTTGGCCGAATCACCCTACCTGGCGGAATTAAACGCCCAACACCTGCGCGGGCCGGATGCGCCGGATGCGATCCTGTTTCGTCCCGACACCATTGATAAGCAACTGCCCTCTTTTTCCGATGCCACCAGTTGGCCGGAAATCTTGTCGCGGTATCAGTTGGCGGATGCTTCCAAGCCGTGGCTGCTTTATCGTCATGCCGACGCCGGCCAGTCCTTCACGATCACGCGCGGCCCGATGATCATCGGCAAACTGGGCCAGCCCATCGACCTGCCCGCTGACGACAGCCTGATTTGGGCGCGGATCGATCTGCATCTCACCCGCTTCGGCCAGATCAACCACCTGCTGTACAAATCGCCGAAACTGACGCTGATGATGACCACGGGCAATGGTCAGCAACAAGCCTTTCGCTTCATCCCCCCGATCGCCCGCGCCGGCTTTCTGCTATCGCCGCTGGTCACCGAACCGATGAGCTTTGCCTTGCTGCAATCATCCACCTGGCAAGAACAACTGGCCGGCCTGAAGGTGAAGCGTATCACCATCATTTGTGATCAATCCGGCCCGCCGCCGTGCTACACTGATGAATTCGCGTGTTCGTTCGACCGGCTGTGTATTCCCGCGCGCGCGGTTGCAGCGGTTCCGGGTATGAAGCACTAGCGGACCAATACCCTTGGGCATAGGATGCCGCGTTTGGCACGCAACAGAAGATGGACCAAGCAGTGAACGACAATCGCGGCCGTGCTGCCCCGGCGGGTAATGCCGGCTTGGCCTGGTGGGCGGGCGGTGCCGCCGTCTACCTTTTCACTCTGGCCACTTGGGTGCCTTGGAACCGCGGCTACCTGGGTGAGCAGCTTGACCGCTCCTGGCAAATGGTGCTGAAATGGGCGTTCCTGCAACGCCAGGATTTTGGTCTTACGCTGGCGTTTACCTATGGGCCGTGGGGATTCACCATCACCGGATATGACCGCGAACCTTCAGTGTGCAGGTTGCGGTCTGGGCGTTCCTGGCGGCGGGTTTTACCGCCGGGCTGGTAACGCTGGCCCGGCATGCCAATCTCCGTTGGCGCGTCGCCTTGCCGCTGATGATTTTCGTGGTGGCCCTGCTGGGGTCCGGATCATGGGAGTTTATCGATCTGCGCGCGTTGGCACTCGCTTGGCTGCTGCTGGTGATCGGCCTTTATGTTGACCATCGGCCGCTAGCGTGGACCAAACTGCTGCTGGTGATAACCCTGGCGCTGGCCAGCCAAATGAAATTCACCGTCGCCGTGATGGCCGTGGGCGTGGTGCTGGCATTGACGATTCATGCCGGCCGCAAAATTCCCTGGCTGGCGACGGTTTACACCGCTGCCTACCTGTTCTTCTGGCTGTTGGCCGGACAGCAGCTTTCATCTTGGCCAGCGTATCTCGATCATTCGCTGCATATCGCCAACGCTTACGTGGATATCGAGTCAACCTTCCCGCCTGGAGAGGCTACCAGCATTAGTCTCTTTCTCGTTGGCGCTGGCGCAATCCTTGCGTTGCTGCTGGCCACGAGTTGGAAGCAATGGCGACTGGTGGCGGCGTCTGTGTTGGCCACATTGTTCGGGCTGTTCCTTTTATTCAAATCCGGTTTCGTGCGCGATGGCGACCACGGGCTGGAGGCCACCGGTGGCCTGGCCATGGTGAGCGTCCTGATCGGCCTGGCCATTTGGAATCGCCACGGCTGGAAATCCAAATGCCTGATCGGCAGCGTGCTGCTGTTTAACTTCGGCCTTCTGTGGCACTCGGACGTAGTGTGCGGAATCGGAGGATTGCCTGTCAATCTAGCCGCGGCATTTCAGAGTGTGCCGGCCAATACCAACACCGCGCTGGCCTGGCTTGAGGGAGACGCTTCACAACTATCGTCGCACGACAATCTCGATCGGTTGCGCCGCGTGGAATTGCCGGATATCCATGGCTCGGTGGATATTTACTCCTGGGGCCAGGATCTGCTGTTGGCGCACGGCCTGGATTATCGGCCGCGGCCAGTCTTTCAGAGCTATCTGGCTGAATCGCCTTTCCTGGCGGAATTAAACGCCCGGCACTTGCGCGGACCGGAGGCACCGGAGTCAATCTTGTTCAACATAGGCGCGATCGATCAGCAGTTCCCGGCGTTGGCCGATGCCACCAGTTGGCCGGAAATCCTGTCGCGGTATCAGTTGGCCGATGCTTCCAAACCCTGGCTGCTTTACCGCCATGCGGACGCCGGCGCGTTGTTTACCATCACCCGCGGCCCGGTGATCGTCGGCAAACTGGGCCAGCCCATCACCTTGCCGGCCAATGACAGTCTGATTTGGGCGCGGATCAATTTGCATTTAACCGGTTTGGGGAAGATCAATCGACTTCTGTTCAAGTCGCCCAAACTCAGCCTGCTGGTGGTGACTGACGACGGCCAAGCGTCGCAGTATCGCTTCATCCCCACCATCCCGCGGCAGGGATTTCTCCTTTCGCCCCTGGTCGAGGATCGGATCACTTTTGCCTTGCTGCAATCTTCCAGTTGGCAAAGCGAACTGGCCAATCTTAAAGTCAAGAGCATCACCGTGGTGTGCGACCAGGCGGGTATGCCTCAGTGCTACGATGATGAATTTGAATGTTCGTTTGATCGGCTAAGCATTCCCACGCGGGATATTTCCCAAGTTCTCGGCATCCGTCGATATCGCGATCTCCGGAAATTCATTGCCGGCATGAAGGCAAACTGGGACTGGTTTGGTCCCGCGCAAGCCGAGCTTTGTGATGGATCTTATGCGCTGGCAACGTTTGGCCACACCAGTTTGCGGATGGAACACTTGGGCAACGCCAGCGCGGCAACCGTGGGCTACGGCATTGTCGATGCCAACTTCGACTAGGTTTTGCAGGCAATCCCGGTTTCCTTCCACATCAACGCCATCAGCGGCGACGGCACGGCCCAGATAATCTGGCGGTGCGTGCTGGATCCCCAGCGTGACAGCCACGCCTTGGGCAATCATCTGACCGAAATCACGATCCCTCCCGGCACGCTGAGTTTGCAATTGGAAACTGATTCCCCGCGCAACGAATACAGCACGCAGCCGTTTTGGTCACAAGTGTCGTTACATTGAATGGCGGCGGATTATTTGGGCGCGGCCGCCAGCTTGTGGTGCAACAGCCAATCGTAAAACCCGGGATCGGCATAGATGGCGGCAATGGCGGCGTAGTCGGGCGTTGGCAGTGCAGCCACGCGCGAATCGGATTTGGACGCGGTGATCTGATCGCGCATCGACTGATACGTGTTGGGCGCGCCGGGCGACTCGATCACGCACAACGGCGTGAGCTTGAGCGAATCAGAGCTGTCAGCGGCAAAGTTTTCTTTGTTGAAGAAGACCGCGCCGGCGGAAAAATAGCCGGAATGCGTTTGGATCATTTTATAGGCGGCGCGGGCGCCCTCGTTGACGCCGCAAATGTAAACGCGGCAGACGTCGTTGTGCTGCGCCTTGCTGACACGGGAAATAAGATTGTACAGGGCGGTTTGCATATCCGCTTCGTCCCAGGTGCGGCCGGGCGGCAACCGGGGGGAAAGAATGTCGGCGCCAAAGGGACCGGTAAATTTCGAACCGGTGCGCATCACTTCCAGCGTCGGGCCGGCCAGAACCATGTCGCCGGCAAACGGGGGTAAATTGGCGTAATGCTTGCCGGGCAACACGGTACCCAAGCGTTCGTTTTCGTGCAGGAAGACCAGCAATGGCCGCTGGGTTTGGCCCGGCTTGGCGCGATACAGGGTGTATTCCAGCATGAGATCGTGTCCGGCGGCTTTGGTGGGAAAACTAAGCAGCGCGCACCCCGGTGAATTCGCCGGTGGCGGATTCTCCGGTGGCCAGGCGGCGGGTTTGTCGGCCAATGTCCCGGGCTGCCCGCGGCGATGCTGCAACATCCATTCATAAAAACTGGCGTTGCTGTAAAACATCGGCCAGCAGCCATGGCCGGCGCCGGGGATATTGCTGACGCGGACATCGCCGTGGGATTTCTGCAAGGCATCACCCATCTTTTTCGCGCCATCCACAGAATCATCATCGCCTTCACCGATGCAAATCCACACGCCCATGTTCAAGAGCTTTTTGCTGGCTTCCTCGGGTTGCTCGGGCGAGGCGGAGATGGGCGCGATGGCCGCCCACAAATCCGGCGCGGCCAGGGCCGTCAACCAAGTTCCCTTGCCGCCCATGCTCAGGCCCGTGCCGTAAATGCGGTCGCGATCGACGCGCATTTTCGCGGCCACTTCACGCACCAGGGACACCGCGGCTTCGATGATGTCGGGCTGATCCCAGCGTTCCCCGTGCGGCGGACATTGCGGGGCCAGCACGATCATCGGTAAGGATTCGGCCATGGCCGGATTGGAATCGATCTCGTGCAAGGGGCCGTGAAGATTCAGTGCCGCACCATCATCACCGGCCTCGCCGGCCCCGTGATAAAAAACCACCATGGGATAGCGGTCGGTGTTTTTGTCGTAGCCCAGCGGAACGAAAATCTTGTAGACCATTTCGATCTTATGGCCGTTGGGCAGCGTGGTCTTGTAGCGGAATTTGAAGGTGCCGGGCTTGGTGGGGTAAACAACGGGTTTTTCGGGCCGGGAGGTTGGCCTGGTGACCGGTTGTGTGGCCGGATCGGCCAAAGCCATCGTGGCTAGCAGCATCACTAGGAACGGTAACAGAATCGAGAGTTTGCGCATGGGATATAAGGCTAGAGTAGATTATCCGGTGATTCGCCGGACGATGGGAATCCGATCCAAAAAGGCGGCGACCACCAACGCGGCCAGATAAACCACGCCAGCGGTAATCGGCACACCGAGCCAGACATTAGGCCACATCCAGTGCGGCGGGCCATGGAGAAAAATCAGATCGCGGTAGATCGGATGCACCAGATAGAGGCCCAGGGTGATGGACGCCAGCCAGCTAACCACCGCCCGCCCGCGTTGCGACGCCGGCCAGGGATTGCGGAAGATATGCGTCAGCACCAGCCAGCCGGACAACGCCATCACCACGCGCACCGGGCTGAGGAAATCGTAAAGCATCAGTCCCGGCGAGGGATACCAAGCGAAGCCGAAATGCTTGACCAGCAACCCGGTGCCGCCGGCCAGGGCGATGATGGAAAGCACAAAAACCGCCAGTGCCGCCAAAAATCGGTTGGTGGATAGGTCGGCATTGCGCAACCAGTATCCCGAAAGGTAATAGCCCAGGAACGGGGCGAAATTGATGAAGGCGCTCAATTCGTCGCCGCTGAAAGCATTGCGCACCGAATCAGCCATGGCCAGGCAGAGCAGCACCAGCACGGTGCCGCCGACCATTTTGTGGCTGGCGTGCCGCAGGAATACCCGCAGCATCGGGGTAATCGAATACAGCGCGGCAATGCGGAAAATAAAGTGCATGTGGACATAAGGCTTGCCGCTGAGAAGATTCATAAAAGCTTGATGCCACGATGGCACCCAACCGGTCACGCATACGCCGAACCACATGAAAACGATTGACCAAAAGACCAGCGGCACGCCGATGCGTGCCAGCCGCTTGTGATAGAAAGTCTTGGCGGATTCGGTGCGATTGGGATCGAGCAACAATGCCCCGCTGAGCATGACATACGCCGGAACTGCCCAGCGCATGGCCGAATCGATACAGTTCAGGATCCACCAGTTGGCATCAATCGCGAAAGGCGAACTAGGTTTAAGCCGCATATCGCAAACATGGCCGGTGACCACGGCGATGGTGCCCAGGATGCGGATCATGTCGCCGTAGGCGCGGCGCTGGCGAACCGGCGTTGCGATCGGTATCCGCTCATATTCCAACTGGTGCAGCCGAGAATCTTGCTGGCGTGGTAAATCACGCCCTACCTGAACGGTCATGCCATCGCCTCTCTGCAAACGATTGCCAATTGCCAATTGCCGATTGCCAATTGAAAATCCCGGCGATGGCCTTTTTCCAATCGGCAATCGGCAATTGGCAATCGGCAATTCCTCACGGTTGCGGTTCGATATCCAACGCCACGCGAAACCCCAGCGTTTGCGTGCGCATCTCCGTCCCATTGGTGGCGCTGCGGAAAGCCGAACGGCAACTGCTGGCGGCGTTGTTGAACGACCCGCCACGAAACACGAAATTGGGATTGTCGCCACTGAGCCATGCACTACCATCTACCGGCGCACCGGTGTAATCGTTGTGGAAGCGGTCCAGACACCATTGGGCCACGTTGCCGTGCATGTCATAAAGCCCCCAGGCGTTGGGTTTGAACGACCCCACCGGCAGCGTTTTGCCCCGGCTTGGCCCGGTGGTGGCGTTACCGCCAGGATCCGAACCGTCAAAATTGGCCTGCTCCGAGGAAAGATCGTTTCCGGTATTGAACGGCGTATCGGTGCCGGCCCGGCAGGCGTATTCCCATTCGGCTTCGCTGGGCAGCCGCACCACCCGGCCAGTACGCAGTGCAACCGTTTTGCAGAAATCCAGGCAATCGCCATAGCTCACCTGCTCGGCCGGCAAATTGGGATCGCCGGTGGCATTCGACTGATTGCGTCCCGTGATCTCGATAAATTGCCGCTGCGTGATGGCGAACTTGCCCAGATAAAACGGATGGGCCAAAGTCACCCGATGCTGTGGCGATTCGCAATCGCTATGCCCGTCCTCGCTGTCCGGCGAACCCATATTAAAACTGCCCGCCGGAATTTTCACCATTTCCAGCTTGACGCCGTGGCCAAGATCGATGGCCAGTTCCGCCGGCGCGTCAAACGGCTTCACCGCCGCCACGGTGGCACTGGCCGCACGCTGCAAGAAATCAGCATCACCAGCGGCAATCTCCATCGGCGTAGGAATCATGGGGATATCAAATTTGGTCGTTGCCCCCAGCGGCGTGCGGCCATAAATCCAACTGTAAAACACGCACGCGGTCAGATACGAACCATTGGCGTTGGGATGCTTCTCATCCACATAAATCGCCAAATCCCCCCGCCGCTGCTGCACCAACTTCCAGGCTGCCTCCACCGGCACGACATCGACATGATCCTGCTGGCCAATCTGCTGATAAGCCGCCTCAAGCTGATCTTCATCCTGGGCGCGATACTTGTTGCTCCAGTTGGCCATCACCAGCGTATGCGCCCCGACCTTGCGGATTTCCGCATCGAACGTCTTCACCGAACGGATGGTTTCCTCCAGATCATCCAGCGCCCGCGTGCTGAATTCCTGCAAGACCACATAATCCCAATGGCCCTCCCGGATGCGTTGCAACGCCCCGGGAAATCGTAGTTGCATGGCCAGCGTACCGCCCTCCATGATGACACAATCGGCAATGGCCGGCCGGTCTGGATGGGTGCTTTGCGCCAACTGTTCAAGGATGACATCCAGCCCGCCATTCATGCGGGTGATGCTGTTGCCGATGAACAGCACGCGCATGTGGTCAGCCGTGCGTTGCTCCGGCGGCACGCGTTGCCGCCCCGGACCGGGATGCACGAAACGATGGGCGGTGTTTTGCACCCGCGGCCAGTTCAAGCAACAGCCCAACCCCGCCAGGGCCAGTGCCAAGGCGAGGAGAATCCACAGGCGTTTGGACAGGGGTTTCATTCGTAATGGAGCCGAGCGGGCTCGAACCGCCAACCCCCACGTTGCAAACGTGGTGCTCTCCCAATTGAGCTACGGCCCCGCCAAGTTGGGCGGAAGTATAGCCGATGGAGCGTGGAGGAACAAATTGCCAGTGACCCCACGGGAAATCGTTTCAAGGCCAGGGCCCTTGCGGCCGGATGCGGATGTATCTGTATTTGGGGCAGGGTACACCCCTACGCGATGCAACGAACTGCATCGTTATGCAACGTTTGGCGGGCAGGCGGTGTCGCATTTGCTTATAGCTTGCCTTGCGACTTGGGCCTCTATATGACATTAGTGGGTCTATGTGCCCAATGGCGGAAAAGCCCCATACGATGTCCCTGCAAGCACATCAGGGCAGAATCATATGGCATCAAGTCCTTGCGTTAGCAATTGCAGCAGGTAGCGATCATCGCGGCCGGCCTTGAGCCGTTTGCTGTGAATGCCCACTTTCACGCTCTGGTCACGCTTGAGCAGATTCAACGCCATGCGGCGCATCACCGCCAGGTTTTC
>Ga0316217_10002763_pt1 | contig 20803 bp, 19 predicted proteins | sample 1anoAmetaG_FD_203633 | JGI IMG/M metagenome (GOLD analysis project Ga0316217, IMG submission 203633) | Freshwater microbial communities from Trout Bog Lake, Wisconsin, USA - 1anoA | ecosystem: Environmental > Aquatic > Freshwater > Lake > Hypolimnion/Profundal zone | place: USA: Wisconsin...
GTACGAGGTTAGCGGCACGCGCGAGGTGCGGTGCGAGCGCGCTGCACGGCTAACCCTGGAACAGCGACGGCGGCGGTCGGCCGCGACGATGACTATCGTACAGACCGGTGACGAAGTCGCGTAAGGGCACGTCGTTCTTGCGCGCCGTCTGCTGGATGCTCATCCAGACGCCGAGCGTCCGACTACCTCTCGGCGAACGCGTGCCCCCGGTGGCCTTGCGATGCTGGGCCACCGGCCGCAGGTCGCGCTCACTTCCGTTGTTGTCGGCGGGCACGTCAGGGCGGTCCAGAAACGTCGTGATGCCGGCGAATCGATCTCGCAGGCGAGTTTGCAGCCGCTGGACGTCGTCGTGAATCCGGCAGTCGCCCGCGTTGATGATGCGGCCGAGTCGGATGCGCAATCCGTGCCTGGTGCTGGCGTTACCATGGAGTTGAGCCCGCTTGGCGTCGACGTACCAGGCGCAGATCTGGTCTCGAAACTCTTCGGTGCGCGGACCGGGGGAGCACTCGGCGACCTTCTTCGCCTCCCTCACCATGTGCGCCGCGCAGTAGGCGTGCTTCCACTCGTCGTGGCTCGTGTAGACGCTGTAGAAGTCGGTCACGAGCACCCCGGCGAAGTCGGGCCCGAGCATCTGCTCGGCAACCCACGACCCGCGCGACAGCTCGACGCGAAAGAGCGAAGCCGTCTCCGTCCGCGCAATCCATGCCCACCCGCCGACGCCGTTCTGCCGGAGGCCGGTCTCATCCTGCCCCACGACTGGGGCGCTGCGGATATGCGACTGGATCTCGTCCACCGCAGGCTGGGCGCGCTCGCCCAGGCGCACGAGCAGATGCGACACCCCTCCAGAGGTGATCCGCAGGCCGAACCAGGCACCCAAGAACGAGGCAATCCCGGCGAGCGACACGTGGTGGTCGAAGCGCAGGGACACCGCCATCGCCGCAGCATTCGGCCCGACTTGGGTGCGAGCGATGCTCGCGCCGTGCCGCGTGTCCCCGGGCAGAGGCTCCCAGACCTCCTGGCCGCAGCACCGGCAGCGGCCCACCTGCGCCACGTGCTCGACGACCTCGACGGCAACCGGAGGGATGTCCTCCACCACCGTACTGCGCGTCGTGCCCGTTTGCTCCACGGGTCCGCCGCACTCGCACCGCTTGGGGGCTGGGTAGTTGACCGTGCGGTCCACCCGCTTCGGAACCTCCCGCTGAGCGCCTTGATGTCCGGCCCGCCGGCCAGGCTTGCGTCCCGTCGAGGGGCGCTTCCCCTCGGGACGAGAGCTCCGACGCTTGCCCCGTTCTCGGAACCCCCGCTTCCACTCCTCCAGCTCCTTCAGCGCCTTCTCCAGCGCCGCACGGAGCGCGGCGTTCTCCTTCTCCAACTCGGCCAGCCGCTCCTCGGGCGTCACCCCAACGGGAATGCCCTCGCTCAGGCAGGATGGAAAGGACGATCTTGCTCAGCCGGGACGATTCCTCCCACACAGTGCGAGGCCGCTAACCTCGTACGATGGCCTCGACCCTCTTGGGGGCCCCCGCGATGGACGCCTCCGTGGCGTACTTCTTCTTGATGGCCTCGCGCTCCTCGTCGGAGCGGTCAGCGAAGACCCGGTCGAAGACGGCGTCCAGGGTGTTGCCGATGATGCGCAACTCGGGGAGGCGCCCCTCGTAGAAGATCGGGACGGTCGCGCCATCCGCGACCGCCTGTTCGATGGTGTAGGTGTCGATGTAGGAGCCGAAGGTCTGGAGCGTGCTCCGGTCGTCCTTGTCGATGGGCGTGCCCGTGAAGCCCAAGAGGCAGGCGTTCGGGAGCGCCTGGCGCAGGTTGGCCGCGAGCCCTCCGTACTGGCTCCGGTGTGCTTCATCCACGAGCGCGAAGATGTTCGAGGCCGTCGAGAGCACGGGGTGCTCCTCACGGGCTGCGCGCTTCTTCGGGTCGCCTGACCCGTAGAGTTCCTGGAACTTCTGGACGGTCGTCAGGATGGTCTTGCCCGTCGAGCCCGAGAGAAGCTCGCGAAGCTCACGGACGCTCCCGGCCCGCTCGGGGTTGGGCACCCCGCAGGCGATGAAGGTCTTGGTGATCTGCTCGTCGAGGTCTACCCGGTCGGTGACGATGACAATGGTCGGGTTGTCGTGATGGGGGTCGCGCCGGAGCTTCAACGCGAGCCAGAGCATCGTGAGGCTCTTCCCCGACCCCTGGGTGTGCCAGACGACGCCACCCCGCTCCGTGGGCTTCTTGGCCCTTCTTGCGCGTAGGACGGCCTTGTTCACGGCCGCGAACTGCTGGTACCGGCAGAGCTTCCTGATCGTCCGGCCGGTGTCGGCGTCACGCTCGAACACGACGAAGTTCCGCACCAGGTCGAGGAGGGCTTCGGGACGGAGCATGCCATCGAAGAGCACGTCCTGGGGGAGGGGCTTCCGGCCCAGCTCCGTCTCAAGCTCGGCGACCGTCTTGGGGTAGGGCTGCTTCCACTCGGCGTAGAACCTGTGGGGCGTCGTGACCGTCCCGTACGAGGCCGCATGACCGCAGGTCGCGACGAGCACCTGCATCGTCTCGAAGAGCCGGGGGGCGCCCAGCTCTCGGTAGCGGTCCTCCAGCTCCTGGTAGCGGGAGAACTGGTCGATGGCCTCGGCCTTCCAGCCCTCGCCCAGGGTGGGGCTCTTGCACTCGATGATCGCGAGCGGGATGCCGTTCACGAAGAGCACTACGTCGGGGATGATGTGCTTCTTCGCGCCCTTGACCTTGTACTGGCGGGTGACGAGCAGCTCGTTGTTCGAGGGGTTCTCGAAGTCCAGGTATCTTACGTCGTAGCTCTTCTTCCCCTCGCCCCGGTCCTGCTCGAAGGACTTCCCGAGCGTGAGCGTGGTGTAGACCTCCTGGCTCGCCTCGATGAGGCTCGTGGCCTGGACGCCCGTGATCGCGCGGACGGCCTTGTGGACGTTGTCGTCGGAGAGCCACGGGTTCAGCTTCTTGACGGCCTTAGCCAGCCGCTTCGTGAGCACGACCTCCTTGAGGGACTCGCGCTCGGCTTCGAGGGCTTCTGCCGCGACGAACGTGTAGCCCAGGCCGACGAGTTGCCGGACGGCCGGGTGCTCGGAGAGGTTGGCCTCGTTCCAGGTCTTGCCAGGAGGGGTCACGACTCCTGCTCCCGAGGCAGAAGCTCTTCATCGGTCAAGGTCACGACGGGATGCTTCTCTCTGCTGCCCGCCTGAGTGGAGATGTCAGCCACGACCGAGTAGAGCTTGAGACCCCGATGATGGAGAACGGGCGGCAACTCGGCCCATGGGCCAGCGCGTCGGAAGACCACGAGGAACGCCTCTTTGCCGGGGTAGGTCTTCCTGAGCCGACCCCACGTCCCCCAGACCTGCGCGTAAGCCTTCCGCAGTTGGGACGCGGGATGGTCTTCTCCGTACTGCTTGGCCTCGACGTAGAAGAGAGACGCGGGCTCGACGTGAAGGATGTCGGGGCGCAGACCGCCGACCGTGGCGTCGATGAGGGGAGGGAGACCGGCATCGAAGAGGTACCTCGCTAGGTCGACGGTGAGCAGGCGTTCCGCGTTCCCCGAGTCGGCCTCGCAAGCCTGTCGGAGCCTCACCGCATCGAACGCCTCGCACCTAGCAGCGTATCGTTGCACGAGCGCGAGCCTTGATCGCGCGAGTCCGATGCGGAGCCGAAGCTCCTCGTGGAGGATCTTCGCGTCCGCGTCGATCGAGTCGTACAGGCCGTCAATCCGCACCACGCCCGTTTCTTCCCTCGCCTGGAGGAAGGCGTCCGCGTCTCGAAGTTCCTTTGCGCGGTCGCTGAAAACTCTGTGCATCTCCCACCCTGAGCTATCCGACAGGTTGGGGGGGACCGGGTTCGTTACGGAAGATGTCTCGGCAACTCGCGCGTAGGCAGGCCAAGGAAGCGATCGGCTCTCTTCACGCAATCGTCGAGCCACAAAGTCGTAGGTCGCATCGAGGCGTCCGAGCAGGCCCCCCACCTGCTGGAGGTCGTCTGGCAGGGCCTCGTGCAGGGCCTCCGCCTTCTGGGCGCATGACTTCCACCAGTGCTGTATGGCACGCAGGAGCTTTCGGGTTCGGTCGGCGGGAGTGTCGTCGGCCACGGGGAACCACGGCTGAACCTCGTGCGCCAAGCGTTCCTCGAACTGCCCGATCGGGCAGTAGTCCTGAAGCCTGTCATCGCCGCCCTGAAGACGTGCGCGAATCGCCTCTGCGTGGGTGGCCCATATCTGGGCGAGCACACGACGAACCTCCCGGTCGGCCTCGTCGAACCGCGCGAGTGCCGCAGCCGCTTCGTAGCGCAGGTCGTCCAGGATGCCTGCGATCTGGGGCTCGCCTTCGAGAAAGGACACCAGGCGCGAGATGCGCAGGACCTTGTTGGTGCCTCGGAGTTCGAGCAAGAACGCGAACTGCCGGTCCAGCAATTGGACGAGAAGCTCGCTGTCGCCCCAGGCGCTCACGCGGCCTCCTCATCGAGCTTCACGCGAACCTCGCCCGTGAGCAGGACGGACATGAGGGCGGACTTGACCGCCCCGAGCTGCGCGAGCCGCTGTCGCTCGACAGCCATTCGAGCGTCGGTCGCATCGAACCCATCTGCTATCTCGCCCTGCTCCTCTCGTGTCGGAACCTGGACGAGAAGAGGTCGCAAGGTCTCAAGGTTGATGTTCTTCTGGGCGCTCTGCGGCGCAGCTTCCTCCAGGAACTTCTTGCGGGTCCGCAGAACCAGCTCCACGAAACGGTTGTCCATGCGCGCACCCACTTGGATGCCCACCAGGCTGTCGGGGAACGCGACCGGGAACATGGCGATGGCCGTGTCGCCGATGTTGGCGGCGATGGTCACGATGATCGTGCCCTGCGGGAAGAGCTTGCTCACGCCGAGGCCGTCCTCGTTGAGGGTCTGCGTGTACTTGGCGATGCGCCCCCCACTAGCAGCGACATCGCCAGTTTGAACGAAGGGGTAGCTGCCGCCGAAGAAGCGTGGCTCGTTGCGTGGGCGATGAGTGAACTTGCCTCGATCCACCGAGGCAAGCTCTCCGAGCGGAAGAACGTCCCAGCTCTCCGGCACCTCCCCGATCTCCGTCTGCTTGAACCGCGTGTGGCGCCCCGGCAGCCCCCGCGTGAGCAGCTCGGCCATCATCGCCTTCTTCACGACGCCGAGCTGGTCGATGACCGCCTGGGTCGTCTCGATGGCGTCGTCCACGGAGGAGAGGATGGCGGCGATCTTCCGCTGCTCTCCGAGCGGCGGAAGGAGGAGCGGTAGCTCGACAAGCTTGGCCTTGTTGAGGGTCTTTCCCTTGACCGCCACGTCAGCGTCGCCCCCTTCGTCCGCAGCCCTCGGGAGGGCGTAGAGCAGGAACTTGCTGTCAACTGGTCCGCGTACGTGGAACGCCGCAATCGCCTCGTTGGTGTAGAGGTCGCGACCCGCGAGCGCTGTCCTTCCGATCGACAGCTTGAAGCTCATCATCGTCGTTCCCCTGGGCACGAGCTTCACGTTCGAGTGTCGAACACCAAGGTCGGAGATGTACTCGCTGGTGTCTACTACCAGGCGGCTCTTCAGATCGGAGATGGCCACCCATCGGTTGCCTCCGATTTTCTCGGCATCCCAGTAGGAAGGGTTATTGCGGGCGGGCGTCCCGCCAATCGCGACATCCACAAGGTCCCCGAGGGCGCGAAGGTCCCACCCGTCAGGCGTCATAGCCCAGCTCCTTGAGGTAGGCGTTCATCTTGGCCTCAGCCTCGGCCCGCTTGCTCTCCAGCTCGCGGAGCTTCGCGATGGCCGTGGCCACGTCAACCTTCACCGCCGCGTCCGCCGTCTCGACGTAGCGGGAGATGTTGAGGTTGAAGTCGTTCTTCTCGACTTCTTCCAGGGGGACGACGCGGGCGTACTTCGTCACGTCCTTGAAGGCGTGGACGGTCGACGCGATCTTCGTCACGTCCTCTGCGCGGAGGTAGTTCTGCGCCGACCCCTCCCTGAACTCCCTGGACGCCTCGACGAACAGCACCTTGCGCTTCCGGTCGGCCTTCTTCCCCTTGTTCAGGATGAGGATCGCCGCAGGGATGCCCGTGCCGTAGAAGAGGTTCGTGGGCAAGCCGATGACCGCCTCGACGAGGTCTTCCTGGAGCATGCCCTTGCGGACTTCTCCTTCTGCGGCCCCCCTGAAGAGGACGCCGTGGGGCATCACGACCCCGACCATGCCGGTCACGTTCGTCGTGGCGACCATGTGCTGGACGAACGCGAGGTCGCCCTTTGTCTTCGGGGGGACGCCGAAGCGGAACCGCCCGAAGGGGTCGTGCTCCGCAACCTCTCGGCCCCACTCGTCGAGGCTGAAGGGCGGGTTCGCGATCACGCGGTCGAAGAGCATCAGCTCCCCGTCCTCGACGAGCTTGGGGTCGCGGATCGTGTCGCCCTTGCGGATGTCCGCATCGGGCAACCCGTGGAGGAGCGTGTTCATCCGGCAGATCGCCCACGTCCCCAGGTTCTTCTCCTGGCCGTAGAGGGAGAGGTTCCTCGGGTTCTGCTCCTTCCGTTCGAGGTGGTGGGCGCACTCGATGAGCATGCCGCCTGACCCGCAGGTCGGGTCGCAGACCCGCATCCCTGGCGCAGGGTTCAGGATCTCGACGATGAGCCGGACGACCATCCTCGGCGTGTAGAACTCGCCGCCCTTCTTGCCCGCGTCGTCCGCGAACTTCTCGATGAGGTACTCGTAGGCGCGGCCCAGGATGTCGGGCTCCGAGAGGTTCGCGTTCCGCAGGTTGAGCTTGGAGAAGTGCTGGACGAGCCGGGACAGGACGCTGTCGCGGTTCTTCGCGTCGCCCAGCTTCCGCTCGTCGTTGAAGTCGATCCCCGCGAGGACACCTTCGAGCTTGTCGTTCTTCTGCTCCAGCTCGGCGCACGCCTTGTTCAGGGCTTCCCCGACTCCCGTGGCGACGCGCTGAATCTCCGACCACCGGGCTCGCTTGGGGACGAAGAAGTCGTGCTCGTCAGGGTCGTCGGGGTCCGCGTTCGGCTGGGACCGGAGGGCCTCGTACTCCTCGTCGAAGCGGTCCGAGAGCCGCTTCAAGAACAGCATGCCGAAGATGAAGCCCTTGTAGTCGCTGGAGTCGATCGAGCCGCGCAGGATGTCGGCGGCAGACCAGAGGTAGCCCTCCAGCTTGTCGGTCGTGAGCTTCTCGTCGGGCGTGACCTCGACCGGCACCGTCGACGTGCTCGCGGCCCCGTTCGTCCTGGGGGGAGGAGCGTCGCTGGCCACCTTCGACCCGGTGAGCCGGTCTACGAGGAGACTCTTCTCCCTGCCCCCGTCGTCGAGCCCCAGCGCCCGGCAGAGTTCCTTGAGCCGATCGCGGGACAGCTCCGGGAGCAGCTCCGCCAGGGTGGCCTTCTTCGACGCGGCCACCGTCTCCACGAGCCCGTCCTTTGCCCGACGATCGGGCGGGGACAGCTCGAACTTGTCCACGACGGCGAGGAGTTCGTCGCGGGAGAGGAGGGCAAGAACGTCGCGCTTCGTCGGCATGGATGCGAGCGAGGGTACGCCTCTCGGGGCGAACGGACGAGAGGGAGCCCGTCCTTCGGCGGCTCCTCGGGCGGGCGTCCGAGCGTCCGTGGTATCCTCGGTCCTCGGGAGGCGGGCGTGGCGCGCAGGAAGAACGGTCGCGACACCGACATCTTCAAGCTCGGCTACATCTCCGACGACGAGATCACGAACTTTCTGTCCGAGCAGTACCGCGTCCCCATCATCGACCTCGCGACCTACTTGATCGAGCCGGAGATCATCGCGGTGGTCCCGCGTGCAGTCTGCGAGAAGCACCGAGTCATCCCCGTCTCGCGCACCGGCAGGTCGCTCATCGTCGCGATGGCCGACCCGAGCGACTTGCAGGCCGTCGACGACCTCAAGGCGGCGACCGGCTACAACATCGAGCCGGTCGTCGCGAGCGAGATGGGCATCCTCGAAGCCATCGCGAGGTACTACTGCGCGTGATGACCGCGACTGTCACCGTGATGCCCGTCTCGACCCCCGACGACCTCGGGGAGGTTCGGCTCCTCTTCGAGGAGTACGCGGCGTCCATCGGGTCTCCCTCTGCTTCCAGGGCTTCGACCGTGAGCTGGTCGAGCTGCCCGGCGCCTACGCTCCACCCGAGGGCCGGCTCTTGGTGGCCAAGGTCGAGGATGTCGTGGCCGGGAGCGTCGCCCTCCGGCCTCTCGACGACCGCGTCTGCGAGATGAAGCGCCTCTACGTCCGCCCCGGTTTCCACGGGCGAGGGATCGGGCGGAAGCTCGTGGAAGCCATCATCGAGGAGGGACGCCAGGCCGGGTACGCCACCATGAGGCTCGACACGGTGCCCTCGATGACGGCAGCCATCGGCCTCTACGTGTCGCTTGGCTTCGTGGACATCCCGGCGTACCGGGAGAACCCCATCGAGGGGGCGAGGTACCTGGAGCTGAGGTTGGCGTAGGTCGGTCGGTCACTTTCGTACCGATCCTCGTGTCGCTCGGGTCGCCAAGGGGTCGTATCGCGGCGACCCCTCCGTGGGCTGGGAGCGAGCCGAACCTGCTAGATGAGCGTCTCCCGTTGACCCTGCGGCCCTGGCGGTGTTCCGCTGAACCAGGTGAGCAAGAGATGAGCGGTTTCTTCGTCCTCTTGGTGGGCGTGCTGCTCGGCTACGCGATCTGCCGGTGGATCGTGGCGGCTCAGCCGAGGCTGGCCGGCTGGCTTCGACTCTCATCCCCCACGGCCGTCCAGTTCGCCGCTCTCCCCGGCGACGTGCGACCCGCCGTGGACCCGGCCAAGATGCCGGACACCCTGACGCCCGAAGACGTGGAGGCCGGAGCGGCGCAGAAACTCCCAGACGCTGAGCTGAAGCGGCTCGTCGAAGTGCTCTCGGTGTGGAACCCGAAGAAGCACCAGTACGAGGCGAACTTCCACCGGAGCTTCGCGAGGTTTCTGGTCAACAACGGCTACGCCGAGGGCGACATCGAGCACGAGCCTCGCATCGCCTGGAGGGCGGCGGAGCACGGTGAGGAGCGGCATGCGAAGCCCGACTTCGTGATCCGCAACCGCGTGCTGGTCGAGATCAAGCGCAACATCACGGTCAGCGGGGACTCCGACCGCTCGCTCGGGCAGATGCTTCGCTACCTCATCGCGTGGGCGGGCCGGGGGCCGGCGATCCTCGTGGTCTGCAACGCCTACGACGACAACCTGCGCGCGATGGTTCAGCGTCACGTTCGGAGCTGGAAGGCGCAGGGCGTTCCCGTCATGGCCTACTTCGTTCGCTCGGACAGCACGTCGGACGCGATGAGCGACCTGCCGAGCTAGTCACTGGGGCGGCCGACCTGATCGGCAGGCCCCTGGTCCGAGGCGTGAACGCCCCTGGGACCCACCCTTCACGAAGTGCCGCCGGCCTTGTCGACGGTCTCGTTGATCGAGCCCCTTGCGCCGGCCTAGTCCCCGCATGAGCCTGTCACATGCGGCCGTTCAGTTTGCTCCCGACCACTGCGACCGCCCCGTCGCTGCCAGCGCTTCTGCGGCCGACCCGCGATCCTGTCTCGTTTGCGGTCGCTCCCTGGTCGGACGACGGCCCGAGGCCACTTCGTGCTCGGGCCGCTGTCGAGCAGCCCTCGCCCGTCAGCGGAGGCGGGATGACCTCGTAGCTCGGGTTCAGCGAGCAGAGGCCGCTCTTCGGGAGGCTGCTGAGGCTCTCGGTTCGCTCCGGGAGCTGGCCCAGCTCGACGCCACCCTCGAACTCGGAGGGCTCCGCGCCGTCGGGGGAGGGGGTCAGCGATGACCCTGCCCCCTCCTCTCTACCCGTTGCCCACGGAGGAGCCCCTGCCCACCCTGACGCCCGAGGTCGTGGCGGATGACGATGACCTCGGAGTCGCCGTCGATGAGTTCGTCCGCCTCAACCGCGAGGCCAGGGTCAGGCAGTGGGAGATCGCCATGCTCCAGGAGTGCTTGAGGGACGCCGTGGACGCCGGGGCGTGGAGGCTCGTCCTCGTGATGGAGGAGACGATGAACGCCAGGTTCGCGGACGTGGTGGTCGAGATCGCCAGGTGGAGCTTCGCGGAGGGGCGGCGGTTCCCGGTCGCGAGCGTCAGCCCCGACGAGCAGATCTCCGACCCGCAGCAAGGAGGAGCTTGATGGCCTGGGTCACGTCATCGACCCCTGCGTCGTCCAGGGCCTCGACGGTGGCCACGAGCTTCGCGACGGACAGCCTGAAGCGGGGCTTCCCGGCGTCTTTCACGGGGCCGAGAAGGTCATCGACCTTCACCCGCAGGGCACCGGCCAACTTGGAGAGGAGCGTCGAGCTGGGCTCCAGCCTCCCGCGCTCGACCCTGCTGACCGTCGCGTCGGCCATGTCCGCCCGCTCCGCGAGCTGGCCCTGGGTGAGACCGGCAGCCTCACGGAGGCGTCGGACGTTCAGCCCGATGTTCTTGGTCGTCGGTCGAGCGGCCATGCAGGGCGAGCCTGGCCGACGAGACTTGGGTCGAGAATGTCCGATGCGCAGGTCATGTGCTTGCTTTGTCCGTCGCATGAGCCGACGATGCGGACGGCAAACTTCGACGCGGGAGGACGGGAGCACATGAGCGAGCAGCCTTCGGTCTCAGCAGCCCCTCGAAAGCGGTGGATGCTCCCAGCAGCGATCGCGGGAGCGGTCTTCGCGCTGGTGGGGGTCGGAGCCATCGCATGGCGCCAGCTCAGCCACGGTCACGCGAAGTTCCCGCTCGAAGCAGCCCGCCTGCCGAGCACGACAACCCAGCTCGACGAGCAAGAGCTGAACGGCGCCCACGAGAAGAGCGACAAGGTCCGGCAGACCTACCTCGCGGGGATTCTTGGCTCGATCTTGTGCAAACCGAGTGCAGACAACCCGGTGAACTCCCTGCTGAGCGTCGGCAGCGACCCCACGAAGGCCATCGCGTACCTCACGCCCGCCCATCTGGCGGAGGTTCGCTCCGTGATGTCGTGCGGGCGCGAGATGGCTCCGAAGATCGCGAGCCCGTTTGTCGCCACCCTGACCTTCACGGAGGACGAGCAGCCACGCAAGCTCCTCGTCTTCACCTTGAAGGCCGACCAGCTCCCCACGAAGCTCGGGTGGATTCACTACACCTTCAGCGGCGTGCCGGGCTTCTGCTTCACGGCCAAGGGCGAGTCTGCCTCCGAGGCTGACTGCGTCGACGCGTCCTACGCGGCAGTTCGAGATGGCGAACGATGGCTCTTCACGAACAAGTCAGCGATGAACACGCTGGCTCGTACGCTGGCGCGACCCCATGAGCAGATATCCACGGCGGTCGAGGCGCTCCAGGAAGCAGCGGACGCAACGCAGGGGCTCTCCTCGCGGACGGTTCAGGCGAGCCCACCCTCAGCGAAGGCGTTCCTCAGCGCTCCCTGCGCCTGGGCGTCCCAGGGCGTCGCAGGTTCGACATCGGACTTCATGGCCGCCTGCTTTACGGCCACGGACAAGCAGCTTGAGGTCATCTCGACCAAGTTGCGAGCGGCTGCGTACGAGCGGGACGAAAGCGTCGAACAGGCGCAGGCGATTCGAGGACGCATCGTCCTGGTCGCTCGGGACGCGGACGCGGCAGGTGACATGCAGAAGGATGTCGCCGAGCTGGTACGCGACTGGCAGTCGCAGGTGGAGAACAACGAGGCCAAGCTGGTCAAGCTGGCCTCCCAGAATCCGACGAGCACGCGGGAGAAGGTGTGGGCCGCCACGATCGACACCTTCCTGAAGGCGCTCAAGAGGATGCAGGTGTCCCGATCGGGGCGCGTCGTGACTGTCGGCTACGACGAGAAGTTCTCGGCGGACGACACGAAGGAGGTTCAGGAGGCGCTTGGCAAGCCCGACGAGAAGCCAGAGGCCGTCGTGGCGATCCTCGATGCCGTCGAGAAGCAGCAGCCCGTACCGGCAGCCGCGCTCGGTCAGTTGATGGGCACGAAGGCAGCGGCCTTCGCCCTGGATTCTGGACTCGGCCTCGACCTCGCGACGTTCAAGGTCCGTTGGAACGCATGGCTGACGAAGGCCAACAAGAACGGCAAGCTGAACTCCCTGCGCCTCGGGGACGTAACGCTCGCTCCGAAGAACGGCTCACCGAGCGAAAGCGCCTTCACGGTCACCCTCTACCACCACGACGACCCGGCGGCGGACGTGACGCTCTCGGGGGTCGTCGGGAAGGACGGCGAGGCCATCAAGCAAGTGACGCTCTCGAAGACGGAGGCAGCCAAGTGGGCGGCATCGGCCACGGACGCCCTCGCGTTCCACGGGATGGTCGCAGCCGTGACGCCGGACGTGGACGACAAGGCCGTGATCCAGGACTTGGACATGGCGCCGGGCTCCGACACCTCAACCGTGAGGGGGAAGGCGAGGTTCTCCTACAGTTCGACCCCTGACGGCCTCACCGCGACCTACACGGTCGGACTCGGACTCGACGCGCCGGCTGCAGCCGCGAAGGTCGGGGAGAGTGCGAATGCACGGTCGGTCTGCGACAACCTCGACGACTGGGCGCTCAACTCGCTCGACCGACCGTTCATCGACTGCGACGTGGCTCTCGCTGCTCAGCATCCGGGGAAGAGGCCGTGCGCAGGGTCATTGGCCTTCATCATCACGACGGCGAAGGCCGTGGCCAACAACGCGAGCTGGGACCTCACCAGGAAGAAGGCCGGCCTCGCGGGGGAAGTTGCGGGGTCGGTAGACCAGCAGGTCGCGTTCTTGGAGCCCACGCTTGAGGCCATCCGAAGCCGCGCCCCCATGCCAGGAGAGGAACCGATCAAGGCAGACCTCATCGCCGACTACGAGCGCTTGATCGGGGCGTACAAACGACTGGCCGTAATCCTTCGGCAGTTCGACGGGAACACGGATGCGCTCCTCGCAGAGGAAGCAAGGGACACGGACAAGTCCGAGACCTTTGACCCCGGAAGTAGCCTTGGCGTCCTCGGGCATATCAAGACCAATGAGGTGATGCGCATGAGCAAGTGCATCGCCTTGAAAAATAGGGTGCCTGCGAAGTCGTCTACCGGCGCTGCGAGCGGTGAGGATGGAACGGATGCCCACCAGGCGGTTCCTCCACCAGAGGAGTCACCGTCTGGAGGTGCCCCCGCAACATCACCCGCCGCCAAGCCGAAACGCCACCATCGGGGGCTCCGATGACGGACCGGAACCCCATCGGATGCATCGTCACCGGCTCCGCAACCACCACCGCGACTTACGGGAGAGGGACCATGATCCGCAGGAAGACCGCAGTTGTCACCCTGATGATCGCGAGCACAGGTTGCGCCACCATCGGCCTCGGCCCGCCGCAGATCGAAAGCCAGAAGACGGTCTCCGTTGCCGTGAAGCCCGTCCACAAGTCCGGCGACGCGACTGCCGTGGGTACGCTCGACGGAAAGGCGCTCACCGTCAAGGTCGTCCGCCAGTGCTTCAACGACGACGTGGAGTTCCAGACCGTCGAGACCAGAACGAAGCGAGAGCGCTCGAACCAGTCCGCAGCACTCGACTGGACGGCTGGAGTAGCTGGTGTCGTACTCGTAGGAGCCGGGTCCGTCGCCATCGCGTCACCGTCAACGTTCGGAGCGGGTAGCGGTTCCGGCACTGGCTCAGGAGGTTCGTCGAGCCCGCCGACATCGAAGGGGGACATGATCGGTGCGGGCGTCGTCATGGTCGGAGCGGGTATCGCTCTGGGGGTCATCCCCATCGTGGACGCCGTTCGTGCCTCAGGCTCGACGCGGGAGGTCTCGACGCAGGTGGTTCCTGGAGCGACGGTGATGCACACCGCGTGCGGAAGTGAACCCTACGCGAACGCATCCGTGACCGGCTCCATCGGAAAGTCACAGCGGCTGTACGGACAAACGGACGCGAGCGGCGTGCTCCACGTCGATCTCTGGGAGCAGCTACCTGTCGAGGCCATCACCGGCCCGAACGCGGCGTTCTCTCTGCAACTTGTCATCGACGGCAAGCCCGCCGGTCAGGTTGACGTGAGTTCTCTCCCGTACGCCTTCGAGGACACGTTCTGGAGGCAGCTCAACGACCCCATGGCCGGTAACGGCGGCATCAAGGCGTGCGGTAGAGACGTGCTGCTTCTCTCCGGGCAGACGACAGCGCCTTCATCAACGGGCCTCGACTGGGCGACTGGGGCGCAGTCTCCGGACATGCTCTGGAATGTCTCTTCGTGTGCCGCTCTCGTGCGGTTCACGCAGCTCTTCCCCAGCGGCACCCATGCTCAGGAGGCGAACGACATGCTCGCCAAGCTCCGAGCCAAGGGGGCGGCTGCACTGCAAGCAGCGAAGGATGCTGCCGAGCATGCACGAGCAGAGGCAGCCCAGCAAGCTGCTGGCCGTGCTGCCGCAGAGAGGCAGGTCAAGGAGCACGGAGCCTGCGTGGCGAAATGCAGATCGACTTGCAGCGGGGACTCAGGTTGCGCCGCCGCCTGCGTGAAGCAGAACTGCTCTTGACCGACTCCACCGGCCCAGATCAGGCCCCGACACGCCTCCCGGAGCAGGAGTCCCTTTCGAGCCGGGTGGGGGGTCGGGGGAACAATTTGCCCCGTCGCGGTCCATGACGCCGTCCTCCCGATGACGTAGGGGGTGATCCACGCGAGATGCCCGCACGCATCGAATACACCCCCTTCCGCGTGCCGCGCGCCTCGGGGGAGGTTAATGGAGCGGTTCTGTGACGGACGGAAGGGTCGGGCAACTTCGTCCCGACCCTTCGCCCCCGGCTCCCCCGCAGCTCCCCGAGGAGCCCGCCGCCTACGACGGCCTCTGCTTCAACGCCTCCTCGGCGTGGGCCTCGTCCGTGGCGGCCACCAGCTCCTCGGGCGTGCTCGCCTTCACGTTCGGCCCCATGACGTGGTCGGCGAAGGGCTTCGTCCCGCCCTTCTCGTGGCTCCTGAAGCTCATGTTCGCGAAGATCTGCCGCAACCTGGAGAAGTTGATGGGCGTCGGGGGCGGGGGGTTCAGCCGACGCTCCTCTTCGGCCCGCAGCTCGGCCTCGTGCTCCGCGAGCTTGCGAGCCTTGCGGGCCCGCTTCCTCGGCTTGTCCTTGCGGCTCATGCGCTGCCCTCTCGGGGAGCAGCCGCGTCAGCCTCGGGCAGGGTCTCGCCGTCCATCATGATCCGCGCCCGCCACCAGATGTGGGTTGCCACCTCGGTCTCGACCGTCTCATCGTCGAGGCAGTCGCAGATGTCCTCGGACTCGACGTAGACCTCGGAGCCCGGCGCGAAGGACCCGAGCTGGGCGATCATCCCGGTGTCGATGATGTCCTGCGTGGTGATGCCGCCCGAGCCCTCGTCGGCCTCGGCGAACGACTCGGCAGGGACAGCCCTCACCGTGGCGTCCAGCCAGGACGGGAAGTCGTCGACCTTGCAGAACCTGTTGAAGGCGACGCGGATCATGTTCGTCCCTTGGGCGGCGCAGAGGAGGCCGAGGTCACGCGGCCTCGGCCTTCTTGGGAGACAAGTTCATCACGACCCGGCCCGCATGGGGGTCGACCTGGGAGCGCAGGTTGAGCCCGCCCGTCCGCCAGCGAAGATGAAGGCCCTGGGCGTCCACGAAGCCGGTGAGGTCGCGGAGCTTGAGCTTGGCCAGGCCAAACAGGGGCGATTGGTAGACCGCGACGCTGAAGTCCTCGCAGGTGAAGGCGACCATGTCCTGCTTCTTGGTGAGCACGGAAGAGAGGAGCGCGGGCAGGTCGAGCTGGACGCGATCCCCGTCCCAGGTGGCCCTGGACGCCAGGGCATCTGCCGCTGCCTGGGCAGACTTCGCACGGCCCTCCTTCTTGTTCGCCCGCTGGCGGGCCAGGGACGTGCTGACGAGCTTCAGCATCTGCTCGGCCAAGGCGTCGTCGCTCACGGCCTCCAGCGTCTTGGTGATGGTCTCCTTGGGGACGCCGAGGTCGTGGGCAACCTCGGCGACGTGCTCCTCGATGTACTCGCGGATCTCGGCGACGTTCTCGGTGCCCATGTTGAGGGCGATGAACTTGCGGAGGGCGGTGAGGGCGTTCATGGGGGTCTTCTTGGGGGTGGAGGTCGGTCAGCCCGCCGCCAGGTACAAGCCGGCGGCCTGTTCGAGGCTGAACCGAACCTCGGGGCTCTCCCCTTGGGCGGCGAGCGTGAGGGCCTGGCTGACCCCGAACCTCGTCCGCACGGGCTCCCGAAGGTACGAGGCCATCACCGAGGACACCAACCGGAGAGGCAACCTCGACTCGCGGAGGAGGTCTCGAACCTCAAGCTCGGCGTTCGCGACCTCGACGGTCGTGGACCCGGCCAGGACCTTGGCGCTGGTGTTGACGCGCTCGGGCAGTCCCTTGAGGCCCTCGGCAAGCCGCTCTCGAACGCGGTCGAGGTCGAGCCCCCGGTGAACGGCGCGAACCAGAGTTGCGCCCGGCAGGGAGACGATGAGCCCGTTCTTGCAGGCCAGCCGGTGAAGCAAGAGCCCGACGACAAGCTTCGCGTACCCGACGCCCGAGTTGCGGACGTAGATGCACGCCTCGATCGCCCCGACCTCCGCGTTGGGGGTCAGCTTCTCCCCGACGCGGACGACGTAGCTCGTCGTCAGGTCCGTCGTCGTGCAGCGGATGATCTTGGTGTCCTCGTTGACCCCCAAGAGGGCATCTCGGAGGACGCCGCCCACCAGACCGTCGGCGATGGGTGAGTAGTCGGGGCCGACCAGGGCCGTGATCGTCCCCGTGGCCTCGACGTTCTCCGAGACCCGCGACACGGAGCGGAGCTTCACGACCTCGGTCGCGCGGCTGAATCTGCGGTTCATCTCCTCGGCCACCTCGTTCGGCTTGGCGTGCTCGAAGAACTTCGGCCAGTTCACGCCTACCTGCCGGGCGAGCTGGTCGCGCGCCCACTCCGTGAACGCGAAGCTTCCTTGGACGGCGGGGACGATGAGCGTGCCGCCCGCCGTCATCCTCAGCTTGCTCAGCGGGACCGTTCGGTCAGGCAGAGCCAGGGCGTCCTGAGCTTCGAGGCGACCGACCAGGCCCGCGAGGGTGTCGTCGTGGTGCTCTCTGGGGAGGGGAAAAGAGACAGCGGCGGCGTTCATGACGATCACCCTTCCACGTCGGACTTCAGAGCTTCGATGGCGCCGGGGAGCCTCTTCGCGACGGTCTTCGAGACCGACGCGATCACGATGGAGGCGATCGAGACACCTTCGACGTTCGCCAGGAGCTTGAGCTGCTTGACGGTGCGCGCGGGGAAGGCGACGGAGATGACTCGGCGCGCGTCCTCCTTCTTCCCGGACTTCGTGTCCTTCGGGGTTGCCGTCTCCGGCGTGACCGCAGCGGTCTTGGTGTCGCTGGGCCTCGGTGAAGTCGGGCTGACCTCGACGGGCTTGCTCGGCTCGGAGGTCGTGGTGTCGGTGGGCTTCGGGGACTTGGTGTTGCTGGTCTTGGGGGTGTCCATGCGGGTACTACGCAGCCACGGCAGACCGATCAACGGGACGTGACCAACTTCCTGCGCATCCGCAGGAGCTGCGCGACCACGACGAGCTTGACGCTCGCGCCCTCGGGGGTAATGGACGACGTGAACAAGGTCGGCGCACCTTTGTCGGGGGGTCCTCCAGGACCCGTCGAATGCCCCCGCCACCCCTGAACTCGACCTCGCGGTTGGTGTAGGTGGCGTCGTGGTTGCAGAAAAGCAGGGCATGTTGATCGGGGGCGAAGGCACGCCTAGTGCTTTCGTGGACGCGAACGGAAAAGGCGGGAGCGCCGTGGAGGACATCGGGCTCAGGGAGCGCCTTCCGGTCGAAGTCCGCGACCGCCCCGATCCCGACTACCCGGAGTACGTCTGGGTGAAGCTCGCGGCGGGGCACCTTCCCGAGAACGTGCTCGCGTGCGTGCCCGCTATGGAGGGACGGGAGCCAACTTCCCTCCACGAAGCGAAGGCCGCGACGGATGCGCTCTCCAGGCTCGAAGCGCAGGTCACGGAGATCGCTCGGGTGGTGGGTCGGGCGGCGCAGCCCGCGACCTGCCTCGACCCTGCCGAGGTGGCCCGACGCTACAAGTGCAGCGTCCGCCAGGCAGCCCGCATCCTCCGGCAGATCATCGGGCGCAAGCGGGGAACCCGAGAGCTTCTGCGGTGCTCCGAGGACCAGTGGCAGGCGTGGCTTGAAAGGAATGGACGATCATGGGCGAGCATCTCTTCCGACGCGGGAAGATCTGGTACGGCTGGGTCTACGAAGCGACGGGCGAGCGCACCAAGTTCAGCACGGGATGCACCGATAAGGCTGCGGCTCGACTCGTCCTCGCCCAACGGGAACGTGGGGCGGCAGACCCCGATACGGCCAGGAAGAAGTGCGCCACGCTAGGGGACGCCATCGCCCTCCTCATCGAGGACCGAACCTCGCTGGTGAAGACGGGCAAGAGGAGCGAGGCGACGGTCTCGTTCTACGAGACGTGTGCTCGATCTTGGTACCTCTACGCGGGGAGACATGCGGCGAACGTCGACTCCAAGACGGGCGACAAGGAGTTGACCGCCGAGCAGCGGGAGCACCTCATCGACCTCGGCAAGCGCGTTGCCCTCATGGATGCTTCGGACGAGCGCTTCGTCGATGCGTTCATCTTGTACAGGCGCGCGAACGGGGTCACCGAGAACACGATCAGCAAGGACCGGACGACGTTCCGGGCGTCCCTTCGGCTCGCGAAGCGGGCGCGCATCTGGACGGGTGACCTGGAGCTGCTGTTCCCCCGTGGTTTCGATGCGGGCTACAAGCCGAACCGCACCTTCCTCACGCGCGGGCAGGGGGTGGCTCTGCTCGACGCTTTTCTCGCCGTGCCCACCGGCCACGGGAGCGAGAAGCTGCCCTACCCCCACCGGCGGGCTCTCCTCGCGTTCATCCTCGCGACCGGCGCCGACTGGAGCGACGTGTTCAGGGCTCGCCGCGAGGACATCGGCGACGAGCTGGTGCGGGTTCGGGGGACGAAGACGGCCAACCGGGACCGCCAGGTGCCCATCGTGACCGACTGGCAGCGGGATCTGCTCGCCTACACCGCCACACACGCGGACGGGAAGGACGGCCTGCTCTTCTCCCCCTGGAAGTGCGCCCACCGAGCGCTCATCGCGGCCTGCGCGCGGTCTGGCGTGCCCCGCGTGAGCCCCAAGCGGCTCCGCCACACCTTCGCCCACTGGATGAAGGAGGCGGGCGTCCAGCACAGCGAGCTGTTCGTCGCGATGGGCCACGCGGACACGACCATGCTCGACCGGGTCTACGGGCGAACCGAGGGCGACGAGCTGCACCGGGCCATGACGGGCAGCGTGGCCGAGAGGCGGGCAGCCCTCACGCTGGTGCCGGGCGGAAAGGCAGCGAAGAAGGCGAGCGCATGAGCTGGGCCAGGGGGGGCCAGAGCTTCGTCGAGGGCCGGAGGTCCACGAAGTCCGCCAGCGGATGAGCTGGGACACCGGTGGGACAGAGCTTCTGACTTTCCTGGCTCCCGGCGGCTCCTCCTGGCCTGCCGGATGCTGAAGTTCCCCGAGAAAGTAGTGGGCCAAGACGGACTTGAACCGTCAGCCAACGGATTAAGAGTCCGCTGCTCTACCAATTGAGCTATTGGCCCAGGGCACCAGCAGCGGTGCCAAGGCCAGCGTGTTTATCGACCGCCCCGCGCCGAGTCAAGCCTCGCGGCAACCGGTTGCTTCCGAGTAGCATCTCCCCTGTGGAACACCCCCTCGCCGGCTTCGTCGTCCAGGCCCTCGATCGCCGGCTCTTTCTGCGGCGCGCCGAGGCCGCCGCGGAGGCCGTCCCGGCGGCGCACCGGCCGGAGATCCGGGCGCACCATGACGCAGGCGACACCCGGGTCGACGCGGCGCTAGGGGAGCAGGGCGTGCCGGCGCTCGTCCTCGCGCGGGCCGCGATCCCCTGCTACCTGCGGGCAGCGGTCACCGCCTGCGGCGCCGAGCCCCCGCCGGCCGGCGCGCCCGTCGACGCCCTCTGGGAGTTGTACGACGCTGCCGTGTCCCGCGGGGCCGCCCCGGCGGTCCCGGAGGCCCTCGTCGCCGCACGACACCAGACCACCTCGGAGCAGACGCTCGACGCCGAGGTCGAGGCGCGCGGCGACGCCTGCGTCGACGAAGCGATCGCCCTCGCCGGCTTCCTCGCGGAGGCGGCCGAGCTGCGCACCCCGGGGCAGGTCCGCTTTCAGCGACGGCTCCGGCAGGCCCTCCTCGCGGTCGCGGGCGTCGCCCTCGTCGTGAACCTGGTCAACCACCACCCGTCGCTCCCCAACCTCGCCCTGAAGGCGAGCGTCGTCAGCAGCAGCCGCCGCATGGGCGCCGGCCCGCCCGAGGAGCTGACCAACGGCACCGCCGAGCCGGGGCCCGCGTTCGCCACGCGCGACGAACCCGACCCGTGGGTTACCGTCGACCTCGCCAACCCCGTGCGCGTCGCGGAGGTGACCTTCTTCGCCCCCCCGGAGCACCTGGAGGACACGATCCCGCTCCGCGTGGAGACATCCCTCGACGGCTCGGCGTGGGAGCCGGCTGGCACGCAGACCGCACCGCTCGCCCCCAGCGCCCCGACAGTCCTCAAGTTTCCCGCGCGCTCCGCTCGCTTCGTCCGCGTCCACGGCAGGCCGGGCGGCGCCGTCTACCTGAACGAGGTGGAGGTGCGCTAGCCAGCGGCCGTCCACGCGCCATCGCTTCCCTCCGGCCGAGGCGTGGTGCAAACTGACGGCTTAATGCTTGACTGGATGAAGGACAAGATCGGGCGGAAGCAGTCCCCGCTCCAGGCGCTCCAGGCGGGAGCATTCAAGGACGAGGCCGAGAAGCAGGCGCTCCTCGAGGCCGTCGCCACCACCGAGGGGCTCAAGGCGGAGGACCTCGTCCCGCT
>Ga0316217_10002764_pt1 | contig 20793 bp, 15 predicted proteins | sample 1anoAmetaG_FD_203633 | JGI IMG/M metagenome (GOLD analysis project Ga0316217, IMG submission 203633) | Freshwater microbial communities from Trout Bog Lake, Wisconsin, USA - 1anoA | ecosystem: Environmental > Aquatic > Freshwater > Lake > Hypolimnion/Profundal zone | place: USA: Wisconsin...
GATTTTCATCCAAAAACCTAGCCCGATGAAGCCCCAAATACCTCCGAAGGTATACCAGGAAAGATGGATCCTCAATAAAGTCTTTTTTAAATCAGCTTGAAAACGAATGAATAGTAATACTCTCGCACTTTCACATGCTGGCAAAAGCAGCCTGCTAAAACATAATCCATCAACTAGAGTGGTCCGACAACAATCCAATAGGGTTGCTTTAACCAAAATATCTCCAGTCTTCGTACTAACACTGTGGTGTTGAATAAAAAAGAGATTTATTTAAAAAAATGGATTTACAAAAGAGAAAGATAGTCCTAGTTGAAGCAGTCAATAAGATTGAGCCAAAAGAAGAAATCCTGTGTATCCATAAACTTTAATCTTCAAAACTATAACAATAAAATACATAATTCTAGAATACATTCGCGAACTGTCGCAATGCCTGAATATAAGAAAGCAAAAACTGGAGAGAGTTAACGAGCGCCAAGCCAAATTCAATGTGACTTCTAATAGCCTAAAGAGAAAAGTCTTTAAAAGGATAAGTATAGTGATTATCACACCTAAAGAAAGACAAAAATTAGACAAAATCAGCTACTAATACACAAAAAAAATGGTAAGAAATACTACATATCTAAGAACAACTAAAAGGAATAATCCTAGAACAACAAATCTTTTGTGAAATACTTCACTATTTTGAACAGCCTGATCGCTGAAGAAAAGCAGAAAGTGTTTTCTCCTATCAAAACTACTTGTCCCAATTCAAAATTCAAGGGCATTTTCCAAAAAAGGCGGTTTTCAGACAGCAAATGATTGATATTACTTATTCTATTCTTATTTTATTGATGGGTAATCAGCCAGCGAACACAAATCAAAGAAGAAGCATAATTAACCCTAGTAAAAGCAGATTCGCTAGGAACAGTTATTCTCTCGACTCTAACTCTTTGCTCTCCCAGTATAGATAGAAAGTAGATAAGGATGCTCTTTCAATAAGATAAATATAACCTAATCCCAGCTCCGCTCCAATACTATTATAGCGAATTGGGGAACTTTCTAAGGAATAGGCTCCTATCAGCAGTCCTGAAATCAAAGGAGCTTAAGAGTTAGTAAAAGCCACAATGAAAAAAACTGTCTCACTTTCATTGAGTAAAAAAAAGGCGAGTCTGAAATCTGAAAATGACTCCCGCTTGACAAAGCTCAACTAAAAAAATGATTAGCTGAGAAGATAATTGATTAGGATAAGCACGTAATTGTCGGGCCAATTGGGTCGCAAAAAGTTTGAGTAGAAAAAGAAAGTAATCGTGTAGCCTCCCAAGGAATAAGATCTGCCAAAGTTGGCAGCTATGAGGAGATAGCTTTAGAATGGATATAAGGAGATGAATCGTTTGAAAAGATTTATTGAAAATTTAAAGAAAAATGAAGGAAATGCAAGAAACTAAGATTTAATGAACTAAATCTAAGCCAAAATCAATAACGTAGAGTTTGACATCTCCGAAATCGGCTTTTAAATCGAAAATGCTAGATCAGTAAATCAATAAATCAAAGTAGAGCTTTAATAATCTCTAGGGGTTGCTGATTTCAATGAATTGGCTCCTTTTAAAGCGTAAATTTAGAAACTACGAAAGCATGCGAAGAAACTGTACAAAAACGAAAGATTGAAATTCCAAAGGTAGAAGGTACAGCAGTAGTATATGTTTCAGCTCTAAAGAAAAAAGAGAGAGATTAATGGCGAGTATCTGCCTGAGATAAAAAGCTATGCAAATAAAAACTACCAGCCTGATGTCAAAAACGATAAAAAGAAGGCAGACTAATACGCTAACTACAAACCTGCTGCTTGGTAGATTCGCAGTGCTTAAGAGTAACTAAACAGCTTGAAATAAAAGCATGAAGAATACCATTTGAGTATGGACAAGGCACTTCGGCTGAAAAATGCTATCAAATAGTAGCACTAACAGATTAAGAAAGACCTTTAAAGCGCAACTAAGGAACTCTAGCATCTGAACTACAAAAAATAAAGATATATGCAGATGGTCATGGGGAATCTTTAGTACTTGATGAACGAAGAAGAGGAAGAGATTTAGCCAGATAGAGGCAACAATGATAAAAATAGAAGTGTTAGCATGAAGGTTATTACAAAAGGCAACGATATCCCAGATCAGAAAGCTTTTGACGATCATAGCTTAGTTCCCACTGCTAATTATGCTCAAATCAAAATTGTGTCAGTCAACATTTGGTTTACAAACAAGCATCAAATCTCTGCTTTGCAGATGGTGTATAACAACGGAAAAGATTGTTTTTTAGGTAATCGCAGTGCAAATGTCAGTGGGTAGATGTAAAAAGAAGTTTTGGAGCTTTAAGAAGGTGACTTCATTCGAAATATGATGGGAATATTTAACAAAAAGGGTGCAATCTAGTTTTTGGCATTTTATTCAGCGAAAGGCAAAGCTAAGCAATTCGGGAAGGAAATGATTAATGGCCTTAACTTTACACTAGGGCTAACTCGAAGAGAAAGACCTGTATGTGTATCTGGTTATAGCTTTTTTGATGGAAATTATTGGAGAATCAACAAACTGGTGGTTGATGTGGCTATCTAGTAATGATATTTATATTTTGCATACTCTTTTTGCCTTTATTTTATGCAAAAGCAAGTTATTTATCATATTGAAGCTTGTTGAAATTATAATCTAAAACTAAAGAGAAACAAGGTCAGGATAGAAATCGAATAGTAGCGTAAAATAATCCCAACTACTCTTCTAGAACCTAAGGTGACCCAGCTGATAAAATCACCAATCAATGCTACTAAGCTCTACTAAAACACCTCCATTTAATTGGTTTGTGTGGTCCTAGCGGAGCTAAAGAACTTTAAGAATTATTAACTGAAAGTTAGTTAATTGGCTTTCAGTCAGTCCTCTTAAAACACGTCATTATGCGAACTATTTTGCTTGCAGATTTCTTCTTCTTTTTATAGTCTAGATTTTATTTTGACTTTGGTTTTCAGTTAATGAATCTCAAAGGGATTGAAAACTCTTTATATTAAAACAATGACTTCTGCAATTTCTTGCTCAATAATTTATCTAGCTTCATAATAAAATTAACAATATGAATAAAATCTCAATTGTAAGTCATGAGGATGTGCAAAAACACCCGGCCAATACCTCACCTTCCAAAGTTAGTTTCCGATTCTCTAAATCCAAAAGGTTTAAAGATAATAATCCTGAGTGTCCTATAGCTTTCTATTCATATCGAAGTCAGCTCTCTAGAAGAAGAGCAAGTATAGGAAACAGTAAAAGGACTGATTTCACTTTAGACCTTGCTCAGGCACCCTCCAGTGCACTCTATGACCCCAACAATTACAATTAGTTTATGAAAAGCAAAGGTTTAAGTTTTGGATTAAGTCGAGAAGTTTCTCCAGACCAATCTTATCTGATCCCACAAATCCACAAGCACCCTGGAGTTGGAGCCGTAATTATCTTTTTATTTAGTATGAGTACGAAAAGCCCACCAAAACTTCTTCCTCTTATTCAATCAGACCCAAAACTATAGACACAATTGAAAGGCACCTGACCTACAAATAAGGGCCTGGACCTGGAGCTTATGAAGCTGTGGAATTAGACCCTACAAAATGTAAAATCAAAATAAGTAAGTTCAAAAACCCCAAATTGGGGGCTGCACTTACTTCACCCAGATTCGCACCTATCAAAGAAGCTCCAGGACCTCACAATTATCATGAATTGGATAACTTCTCAGCAACTGCGAGATATGTCGTATCTCAGCATCAAGGCAGAGGAACTCGCCCTTTCACCCGATAAAAAAGATTTACTCATGAATATTGGCGACCGTCGAGAAACCCAGGACCCTCTGACTACTAGAAACCCTCGGACTTTGGGCTTTATGGAGATTCGAAATACTACAAATAGCTGGCAACAATAAGCTGATTTGATAATGTTAGAAACATCGAATTTTATCGCCTTCAAATCTTTTAAAAGATCATTTTAGTACTCTCATTTTGAGCTAGCTCTCAGCAGCACGCGCAATGCCACCATTCTGTATCACATCGAATGCATAACCGTAAGCGTTGTTTAGTTTAATCGAGCAGTACTCTTAATAGGTGAATTGGTACAGACACAGGTGATTTGCCTGTTGGTGGGACTTTTGTAGTCGTTTACTCCTTTTTGGCAACGTTAGAAGCATTAATCAAGAGCTTGATCGGATTTGCCTTTCATGTAGATGGATTTCACTTCAATGAGGTTGTTTTGATTCATCGCTTCAATTATATTTTATCACTATTATGCCACCAACTTTGCAAAATCAGGGTATTCTATTAGGCAATAATTAAGGTAAAATAACAATCAGTACTTTGCTTAGTATATATGGTTTATTATCGAATCTTTGGTCTATCCCCAGTTTTTGCGTATGTTGCGTTCTTCAGCTGCAGCAGGGATTTCACCTTTCTTTATTGATAGGATTCTATTACGCTCTTAAATTCTTTTCTCAAGCATTTTCCGAATTTATTGAGGAGGTAGCACTTGCTTCTTCAAATCATACCCTAGAGGTTCTTTGTTAACTTCTTTGTTGATGATGTTTGCCTGACTCATCGACCTTACTCTTTCAGTGGGATTTGAAGTTTGTTCTTTGTTGTTTCTGTAACCTCCATTTTATTTGAAATCATTGTGTTTCTAATAGGCCTTTTCGTTGTTGCCTTCCTTTATAACGTCGATATCAAGATCTGATGGCTTCAGAATTTTGGGTTAATAAGTCTGCTTTTCTTCAAAAGATTTGTTGTGATGGTAGTTGAGTTGTTGAAAGAGCTTCTATTATCTTTGCTTTTTGTAGGCCTAGTATTGTTCGGCTCCTGTAAATTTAGTCATCAATTGGTTCTCATAGCTTACTTTTAGCTCACTGCCTAGAGGCTATTCCTTTCTTTAGATTTTGTAGTCCAGCTACTTTTTGACTTCTTCTACTTCAGCATTGTACTTCGGAAGATACTTAAATGTGGGGCTAGGCTTGATTAAATCTGCATCTTGGTGATTCTAAATGTTGTAAGCATATTTTGTCCCTTTCTCCTTTGCCTCAGGCTAAATAATGGTTGATTTTTTGGTATTTTCAAATATACTTTTTCTGTTCTTTTATCTAAGCCTATCTTGAACTTTAGGCTCTTGAACTCCTTCAAATGCATTAGTATCATCAACAATAATTTTGGGTTGTCTTGGAAGTTACTCGTGGGCTGTGCGAGTATACTTTGCGTTTGAGTATTCTCCCTTCTAAGGTTATTTAGTTTAGAGTTTAGTCTTTTCTAGCTTTGATGTGCTATTATTTCTTTAGGCATATTTTTTTTCAGTTAGCGGTTGACTGCTTTTAAGTTTTTGGATCAAAGGTTCAAAATGTAACAACTACTTTTGCAGTTTGATGTCTCCCGAGTAATAGAAGATGAGTGTTTTGATGGAGCCCTTCTTGAGTTTGTTCAACTTTTCCTCCAGAGGCATCATTCTATTCCTGGCTTCCTAAATGAGCTTGATAGCTTCTGAGTAGTAATTGCCAATAAACTTGAGCACGGCTTCTCGGTCACTCTCCAGATGTTTCTACAATTATTTGTATTAGCGTCTTTCTTGCTACACGAAATCCTCGATTTGGTTGATGGCGCCTAGATAGGCCTAGTTGAATCTGACCAGTTTGGCATCCTGGAAATTGCTTTTGTGCTCCTACAAATGAATAGATTCACAGGTCGGACAGAGAGGTAGGGTGCAGGTGTCTATGTGGGTGGGCAATTACCTTGTGGGCAGAATTTAGTGATGGTGTTTTAAGGGTGGAAGTGGCACTTGTGTGTGAAGTTCATGAATAATTCAAATTTAATCTTTTAACATCAATAACTAGTTAACATAGTATAAAGTAGATAGACTATAACAATGAAGGTCGTCTTTGCTTTCATATCTGGCTTTTCCATGCTCATTTTCATCTGCATCCTCGCTCTGGCCATCTTCGTGATCCCACAGGCGAGAACCGTCCTTGTCCTGCTCTGGAGGAAGTACCAGCATATTTTGGAGTCTGATGTTGTACGCTATACTTAGTTGTTTGTGTTTGGAGTCATTGCTTTAGTCTTGATCCAGTCCATTCAAACCTATACGGTACTCAGTGCTCAGTTTTCCAATAGTACGTGAATGTTCACTCAGAAAGCATGCGACTGTTGAACCGTTTGGAGCTCTTTTAAAACGTGGACCTGCTGCCAAAATCAAGCAGCATGGAGGACTACCTGCTGGCTATGAAAGAGTACCGATAGTTCTATCTGGCCTAGCGCAACATAATGCTGACGGTTTCTGCGTTGTTCATGTTCTTCGTTTTCCAGCGCATCTTCTACAACATCAGGAAGTATTCTGAAATCTAGATGGAAGTGGAGAAGTTCAGCTAAGAGAGAAAGAAAGTATGATTGTATTTATACTTCTTAGATTGGGTAGATATGTGCAATTAGTTTAAATCAAGCATAGGATTTAGGGTTGCTACGATTGGAAGGGCCCAAAATCCAGAGTTAGGAAAATGGTGGGATTAGTCTTCTTGATAAGGTCCTATGCATCATAAAATTAAGTTATAAACATACATAATGAACTTATTGAATTGTCGCCTTAGAGGCTTCCATCCTTCAAATGCTAATAACTCATCGGATTCTTGCCCCACTCACCCACTGTCTTTTCAAGACTACATGTGTGGCTAAGAGATGATTGAATTTATAGCTCTAGTGAATAATCTCATAATAAGTGTATATGGGCGGAAAGGAAAGCCAAATAATCGGTTACTTTCTCCTTATCCAGATCCAAACAGCAAGGTGAACCCGAGCTAAAGCAAGGTCAAGCAAGCTGAGCAGCAGCAGATGCTCCAGATTATCAAAGAAGCATTCAGGAACTGCTCCCAGAATGGAGCCCTCACCAAAGACAAGTTCAACCAGGCGCTCTCCATCTTAGAAGCACTGGGTTTCAAACGTCTCAGAGATACGCCCCTCGCAGACCGTCTCTTCTACATATTCGATACTGTACTTACCATAGCATCAAGACCAATACGGGCACGATCGTCGAGAACTAGTTCATCAAAGGCATCACTGATATTATCACGGATAACGAAAACGCGATCAGTTGTACACTTTTGTTGAGGTAGACACCTTCAAGGCTTATGATAAAGATCGCGATAACTTTGTCTCTAGGAGGGAGTTTATGCTGTTTATCGAAGATAGCTGGAAAGCTGCTTTTAGGTTGCTTTCTGAAGGTATTGACTAAAAAAACATGGGCGTCAAGATCGCCAACATCGAAACATGGACAGCTTCCAAGACATCTCTCCTCAACGAGGAGTCCTCAAAACTGTTCAGCAAAATTTCAAACGGAAACGACGTACGCACCCTTGAATTTAGAGAGTAGACTACCAGTCGTTTAGAGTGTTCATCATGAGGGGAGAAATAAGTGACATTACCGCCTAGATAGATGGCAAGAAGGCACAGATCCCTCTTACTTTGACCAACCTGCATTGATAGCCCCGATTGATTTCCATATCCAAATATAATCAAATCTACCAGGGACAGTTTGTTTCAAATATGATAATTAAAGATATTAATTATTATTAATGATCAGCCAGCGACGTATGGTCAAAGTCGTAGCCCTGCTTCTGACCATGCTCATGACCACCAACGCCTTCACTTATGAAAAGTTCTATCAACAAAGATAATTATGTGAAGCGCAAAAGCTGAGGAGCTGCATATTCTAACCCATCAATACCTCTGGCAAGCCATTGACCGATTAGTGGCTGGAGTGCGCACAAGATTATGAGAAGTCTAACGTCTGCTTCTATGGGTATAGCCAGTGCCTACCTAAGGAAAAGTAGAACCTGAAAGATGAAGTAAGATAGGTTATATTAAGATGCCACTGGTTTGTTGGAACTGCTACCTCGAGTCTCCTTCCCAATCCGAAAATTACAAGAATTTCAGGGAGTGTCTGGGATTAGCCGAGCCCAAGCTTTTGCTGTCCTTCGCGTTAACCTTTCTCATGCTACTCGCCTTCCTCTGATTTCATACATCAATAATTCATCATTTCTAATTCATCCGATAGCTGAGCACTTTGCTATTTCACGGCTAACAATAAACTGCTCTTTATGGAGCCTCTTCTCTGCTTTGCTTCTGCGAAGAGGCAAGCTATGATCCGATTCAATCAGTAATTAAATAAGTAGTGCTGAATATCATGCTTGCTTTTTGGTTGATTTCTTCTATCTAGTCTAGAGATATCTACTCTCCAGATCGAAGTATCGAAGTAGTATCTTGTAGTCTAACTTGACGATCCTATCAACTTTGTTGCCCTATTTGATTGGTGGAAATCTAACAGTTTCCTCTCCATTGTCCAGGATGATGATAGTGGGCAACTGCTTCGTGAATCCCGAAGTGTTGATGTTGAATCTCTTGGCGAGTTCTGGAACTTTGCTGACGTTGACCTGCAGAAATTTGAGCTGAGGAGTGCTGTATCTGTTCGAATACTCGTACCACAATTATTTGCTCTATGTGCTGTTAGATTTACTGTGTTGCAGAGGGCAAGCCAGTCGGCATAGAACTAGACGAAGTACATCGTTTTGTCCCGGTATTGGTAAGCGTGGTAATCTTAATCATCTTGGTTTTCTTTGGGTTTGATGATTGGGCCCACGAGTTGGTCGAACTGCTATTAAGACTAGATCTTGATGAATTTGTTCTTGCCTCGGTACTTGGGGTAGGAGATGATGGCCCAAATCAGCATGCAAACGCACGAGTAGATCATGCAACTTTTGATATGGGCGAAGAAGAGCAGACTGGCCACGATGATTTTGCCGATAGTCAGACAGTCTATAAGGAACTACCGGAGAGAAGCTGAGCGGAGATAGTAGATTGAGACGAAAGTTAGCCCTCCGTAGATGATTGAGTTTTAGTAGGTGAATCCAAACGAATCAGTGTGTCTCAGATCCCTTTGCCCTGCGGAGGTGAAGAGACGCATGACTGGATAGACGAGTAGGAGTGCAAAATTAACGATGAAGTAGGTGCTGGTGAAGAAGTTGAGATCTGGGGATTTGGAGAACTTCATTATTATAATACAATGTCCTATAAAGGCACATCTAATGGGGTTGAATGTATATCAGGCACTGTTAGTGATGCAGATTACAATACCTATTCTATCTACCTTATAGAATTTATAAGTTGATAGAATTTGATATTGATGACTGATTAAAAAATGTTGGTTGAAGCTCTGAAGGTGTTCATGGAGAGGAGCGTTGCTCCAGTGCTGGACTAGGGCCATGCTGCCTTAAACTAATGGAGATATCTCAGCTGTATCTTGTCAAACGAACCGATTGATTTAGCCCAGCTTGACTTCTACTTGCTAATGGCTAGCAAAGGCAGCAACGATTCAAGTAGTGGGACTAGAACGACTTCATCAGTTCAAAAAGCGAATTACAAAGCTGCGCATAGTCCGATAGGCAAGTTTGGGCGGTTTGCAGTAACCGAAATGCATTCTCCGCCTCGTTCGAAAGGTTTGTTTGCTGGGGAATCCCAAAAGTACAAAAACGTCTATTAAGAAGGCAGCTTCTCGGCAACATGATAAACTTTCAGAGCAAGATGATAAAAAACCAGTAGAAACTGTAAAACTGGAGCAAAAGATAGCCAGAGGCCTCAATTCAACTGAGCATCTCTTCGAATGCGACTTACGCTCGCAGTCGGAAGCTAATGTGATATATTCTAACTATTAATGGCATAATCACGTGAGCGGACACAAGCTCAGTTGGATCGGGATATTGCGAAGTAGTTATCTGAGGATGTTTTGGAAAAGTCAACGCTGTGTTTGCGCTGTCGACGCTTGAAGAAGTAGATAAGGAGTTTGACGATGATTACGATGAGCACTAGTGAGGAGAATATGAGCAGAACAAGAGCATAGATTTGTGAGATGGTGTGGTTGACACTGGCATCGCATATTGCTGTCCCGTTTGCCAGAAGAGGGTAGGTTCGGTTGCTGTTTGGGTCCATGCTGCCGATGCTGGTAATGTGAGTAAATACTAAAATTATCAACTATAAGCTGAGGGGAGATCACGTGGTAGTGTCAGTAAATAATATAAACGAGGGCGATCAGGCTCTTATTTTGTTGGTGAACATGTTGGTGTCCATAAATTAGGCCACGGAGTTCTCGTTAGAATTGTAGCTCATGGACATCTAGGATTTTGATATTTGGTTAGGCATCTTCAGTTGGTACTTTAGTTTGTCTTTGTTTTTGGAACTCTGTTGCTGCTGATACCTCCATTCTATCTCTCTGAAAAAGAGAGGGAATTTCTTTATTTTGTTGAGCGGTTAATTTGGCTACTCAGCTTTGCCTGAACTATCGTTACGGTTTTCTTTCTTTAGATTGTTCTTGAGGTTCGAATGAATGGCGTGGCGAGTTCGATAGTTCTTCTTCTTTTTGCGCGGACTCCTATCCTCCCCAGCATTCAATCCATTAATTATTGTCCTCTTCTTGTTGCTATGAATCTCGAAGGTTCCTTTGAGCAGGAGCTCTTTGAATATGGTCTCATCAGTGGGGGTTTGGAGACTCGTCAAGATCAGCATCTCTTTGTTCTTTTTGCCGAAGCTCAGCTGATTCACGATGGACTCAGCTTCTTTACGATAGTTGAGGATACACTAAGAGGCCTAGATGCTGGTTTCGTGTGACTTGAGCTGATTTTTAGTCGGCTAGTTTTACAAGTACCTCAGTAGTAAATTCTTGTCGTTTCTGATCTCATAAGAAGCTCGGAACTTGACTTAGGTGATAGGCTTACTGTGGCTTTTGTAATTGAGACTATATTTCGGGGGCTTGAGGGGATGTTTTTATGGAAGTTTTTCTGATGCTACTTCTTTTTTCTAAGCCGGACTTTTTTAGTTCTTTGCTAGATTCGTCTTGGTATAGAGCGAGCTATAGGTCTAGGTTTAGTCGTGGTCTTCCCAGCCTCTGAGTTCTTATTGATGGAATAATAACTTCTCCATATTCCTCGAAATAATATTCGTTCTAATTAATGGACATAATTAGACGACTACCTTAATCAATCTTTTTATGAAACGTCCATTCTAGCAATTTATGGTCAGATTTGGCATTCTGGTTACTTCTGATCAAAAGTGTTTCAGAGTAACAGTTTTTTTTAGTCAAGCTGTATTAATACATTCAATTCAAGAATGTCCAGTTGAAATCGTTTGAACTTCAATACTTTTACTTTAAAAGGCAAGTGTTAATCAGCAAAATATTCTTACTCTATAAACTATGAATTGAAAAGAGGTATTTCTATTATTTTCTAAGATTAATTCACAAAAATTAGCAAATACTTCAACAGCAGTATGTATTACATACTTAGCGTTAAATAGCTCTTTTTAAGGCTAAACTCATATAAATGAACCATGATTGTGATATTTCTTAAAATAATCAGAAAAATAATCAAGTTTGAGTTCTTAAGGCATATGGTTTATTACCGATATAAGTGTCATTTTAAAAGTAGCCTTAATATTATATTTGAGGGTGGTACTTACTTTTGCTCTTTTTCGCGCATTTCATGTTTCTTTCCTTTTCGATTAAGCACCCCTTGCCATCTTTACGTCCGTTTTTAAAGCCACCTGCATATGCGTAAAAGTCGCACTAAAAGTATCCATTTTCATCTTAATAGCAACCATCTTTGAAAGTACCTTCATAGGTTGCTTTCTATTTGGGGAAGGTGATCACACCTTTTCCATCAGCAATGCATTTTTAGAAACGACCCTCATAAATGAAATCCTATCTTACTATTTTACCTTTTGTGAGATCACCTTTCACCCATACTCCCCTGTATTCAGTTTTTGTGAACTTGTTGGTGTAGTAGCCTACTCCATGAGCATATCCATCCTTAAACTATCCTTTGAAGATCCCCTAATTAGTTATAAGTTTTCCTTTACCATGGGGAATAATGTCTTCATAGCTTTCGTAAAACTCTCCTTGGTAAAGGTTACCTGCCTTAATAATAGTGATTATTTTCTTATCATCATCATAATTAGCGTAGTAGCCTTTAGCAGTGAGGTACCATCTGGTTTTGAGATTTTCTAGCTTGTAAAGAAACTAAGTGTCACACTATTTGATTGTTTAAAGCAATCCTTTTTCGAAGGTAAGTTTTACAACATCGAATGGGAGATAAATTGGTTATTTGAGGGGAATTTTTATTTAGTTGTTTGCATTCGTAACTCCCATGGTTTAGAGATTTATCTCTAGGATCTTCCGCTAAGATTTGAGCAAAGTTTGCTGCTCGCTTGGAAGTTTGGTGCTGAGATGAGAAAATCTAGAAGGCGTATGCATCAACATTTGTTTATTCAAAGTTTTCTATTTAAGATTTGTATTTTGCTAAGGTCCGAATTCTTCAAAGGTTATTGGTTTGAGATTCACCTCTCTGGGTTGATTGTCTACTTGCTACTGTGCCTCTTGCTCACTCTTTTTGGACGTTTGGAGTGATTTATTATCGTTTCCCATAATGATAAAAATTATAAACTTAGTATTTTAAAGTCCTTAAACTTTTTCGAAAATTTAAAATGCTTTCATTTTCCCTTTTATCAAGAAGTGTGGAAGCTACTGTTTTGAATCATTTCTTTCCATTTTTCCAAATTCCCTCAATTTGTAATACTTGATGCTTTCTTTACTTGATAAGTGATACATCTTTTTCCCTTGCTGCCTATCAAATTTGATTGAGATTGCTATTGATCTATTTTCTCTAGAATGTCTAATCTCTTTATCTACTTTATTATAATTACAAGTGTTAATTATGAGAACGAAGAGCTTAATCGGCTTGTCTGTAGCTATCATAGCCCAAATATACTACCTCTTCAAAGGCTATATTATTCGGCAAAAGAAAATCAGACTTTTAGAAAGAATTAGGACTATGAAAGAATTCTCCCCTAAAGAACTTATTACACTAAAAAAACTATTCAATTATATTGCATCGTCTAAATTTACTAAAAATCCATCTTTCTCTAATTTCTGGAGTCTAATTTGAAGAAAGCTGTAGTAAACTCAATTTGAACGAGGGTAGTACTATGTAATAATTTCTATGCTTGGGTAAGCTATTCGCTGGCTAGCCTTGTAAGGCAATACTGAACCCATCAATAAACGTCGCGCATTCTCGTCTGTACGAGGGAGAGGTTAGGAACCTCAGCAAACAAAAGAGTCTCCTCAGAGTTGTTGAGCCTAGCTACCTCACACTTAAAGGCAATTAAGAGGCAATAAGGATTTATGAAGGACATTAAGCTACTATAATGCCTACAAAGATTATGAGAATCAAAGGATTGTCTTTTTTGTAGAAAATAAAAAACTGGATGAAATCATTTTTTTTTAGCATAAAAAAGAATAAAAGTTAAAAGCTGAGCTTAAGTGAGTTTTATCAATGTGAAAGAGTGTTTGAATTGTATGTGGCGGAGGGCAGCAATTGCACTGTTTTAGGAGATTTCATAAAATAAGGAAAATAAATAGTCTGCAATAGGCCAAAGATGATTTTTCCAGACAAAAAGAGGATGTTGACTTTTATTGAAGAATCAGTCCATCGTCTTAACAGGATTAATGTACTCTTAACTATAAGTTTTGGGATATGTTTGTTGTTTTTGCTGAAAGAAATCTATAATTTTGTTAAAAAGCAAGGAAAAAGAAACAGCATGGAAAGTTCTTTTAATAGATTAAAGAAGATTTTTGTGAAATCTCGAGTGTGCTCAAGTTGTAAGAAGAATCTAAGCTGCATTTACAGCAATATATGTTAACATATGGTCATATGTCAGGATTGCTTTTCAAAAACAGGCTCAGATTGCATCTAATGCAGCGCAAAGATGACAAATTATACAGAAATGTTTGTTTGTTGATTCTACTAATGATCATTTAACATCTTTTATCTTACTATTATTTAGAATAATGCTTGCATAAGAGTTATTGTTTGTTTAAAATACAACAATAAGTTAGACTTTAGGGCTGTTTCAAAGATTTAACTTGTGAAAATCATGAAATAACCTAGCTTCTTTGATTGTTCCTTAAATTCAAAAAGATTTTTTAACAACTTTAAGCTGAACCTTTTAATTACTCATGAGAAAGAAAAGCAAAAGCATTATTAGAGAGACATAGGTATGATTATTTATGTTTATATCATTTAATTGTGAATGGGAAAGTTTCGCGATTTCTTATCCACCTTCATCAAATATACACCTAAAAAAAATCTAACCAGCCCAATCTGCACTCATCCCAACCTCCCCTAAAAACAACACTACACGAAACTTGTAGTAAATGCTCATGACCATTGCCGTAGCTGCCAAGAACAAATTTGCCTAGTCTGCTCAGAAGTACATGTGCAGAATCATTGCACCCTCGATCGTAAGTGAAAGTTAATGTAGTAAGAGTGAGGAAAGATTTGGGGTAAGGAACTTTGCTTGATTTCAACGTGGGAAATCTAATGGAGGTCTCTCTCGCTGGGCTCAAATGTATTTGCGGCAAATCTTTGAACCATGAGCCAAATCATGCCATTTGCGCTGCTTGTGGATTGGTAAAACTCGAAATATCTAGGCATCTTGCTCAGATTAGTGCCATTCGGAGTGGTAGAAGCAAGGGAACTGTACATACAGTCAAAACTATTACTAAAAACCTCAAAATATTAACATGCGAAGTATTCTCTTCAACAATATCAAAAATATCCAAAAGGCAAAAATAAAAGATTGGTAGAGTTCTTCTTATCAAGGAATCTGGCTAACAAGAGTACTTTAGCCTATATCGCATGTTATGCCAAAACCGGAATAACTCATGTTTATTTGCAAAGAGGGTATCGCAATTATGGAATCCCACAAGTATTCTTGAACCTACTCAGCCTGAACTCATCGAAAGAATGAAGAAAATCCCTTTTGGCTTGGATTTCACCACACACATATAAAGAGTTTGTACTTGCGATTGCTAAATTTGCCAGGAGAGAATGCACCATTCAGTAGGCAACTGCTAAACCAGTTGTATGAAAAATTTAGAGCATACTGATCTCTAAACTCAAGGATTAACTTTAATGTATTAGGAGTGTGGGTGTGACTGTGACTTTTGCAAGAGTGGAATAGTTATTAGCAGGCATACCAAAATAGAGTGCCTTAAGCATTGCTACAAAAGTGAGTTGAATATCGATAGATCTATTGATTGATCTTGTAATTACTTGAATTTTATGAATTTTTGCAATAAAGACAAATATGACGCATAAGAATCTTTCTGCTAGCGAGTAGATGATGTTTAAGAAGCTAAATCATTTGGTATTTAAAACTCATTCTTTTTCAAGCGAAACATCACTTCACATCTTTAGAAAAAACCCTTTCTAGTAGATTAGGGATTAATAAGGCTCCTTTGAAGATCTGGCACAAATGAGTCAGAATTAACGCAACCCTAGGGTTTTGTATCATTTTTTAGCATTATTAAAATGGGAAATTAAATACCAACTGTTTCGAGATTTGCCGATAAGCATCAATGGTTAACCATTGCTAAGACAAGCTTCAAAGAACTCATACAAAACAAGCTAACCCGTGAAGTGATTGAAATCCATCGACTTCCATAAGTGTAGGCTGATCATCTAAGGCAGCAAAGCTTAGTGTACTAATGGAGGAAAGACCCAAAAACTATGATTTATGTCATATAAATCTTCGAAATCAGCCACTCTTCTCTAGAAGAAAATAAGAACTGTATAGGAGCTTGCCAGACGTCAAACAAACATTCAGATTTAGTAGTCTACACTTAGAATCTATTAAAGCTTTACGAAATGAACTCCAAGATACAACTCACCTAAGCTGACCAAATCGGTATTCTCAAAGATATCGTCTAAAGTATTGACTTTTTGTCTCAGAAATTCGGTTAATTTCTACCAACTAAGGATTCTGTTGGCTTTAACTCTAAAAAGAGAGGCAAGGCTTGGATAAATAGCAACTTTTGTCACAACAATCTGCAACAGAAGAGGCCTGTAAAGTCAAAATAAGAGCGACTGGTTTGGTAAAATGAAGTAATTAAAGCATTAGTTGATATTTGCAACCTATGTACAACTCAGAATAACTACAAGAACAATAAATTCTTCTTCGCTCTGTAGATTATTAGAAAGAACTAACTAAATAAGTTTAGTGCCATTAAAAATTTCAAAGGTCCTGAACGAAAGAAAAGAAATTAATAGAAAAAGTAACCTTTTCATATTCCGGCTGAAGTCATTCAAAATGTAAATAGACCAGTGGAATTATTAAGCTCACAAATCATAATTTAGAGCAATCAGTTTGCTACCACCTAAGATCCTAAATAAAAAATTTAGCCTAAAAGTATGAAAAAGTAAATAAAACATTTGATGTGCCTATGAGTTCTCCAAACGATGATTAACATAAGCACATTTTTTCTCAAACTACCTACAGCAACCAAAGTCCTCAGCAAGTGAAAATCATAGACAAAAAAGCTAGACAGATTCAGCGGCAATACTCACAAATACATTAGCATTCATAGTTCCAGAAAAAGAAAGTCTCAATAAAAAAGAACAAGCCTAGCAATTACGTCGATACCTTTGTAAATGAAAAGATTACTGGGTTTAATAAAGCGAATGCAAATAACCAGCCGAAGAGATAGGAAAAATAAAAACCAGCTCACTATGCTCTTCTTGAAGAGTTGTACGAATCCAGATCTTCTCGTTCGCAAAGTAAAATGATAAAGAGGTAGACTATTCAGATGGTTGATTCGATGTAATTGGTTTAAAAGAGGCAAGATTATGAACATGAGAATGCTTATTATGGATTCAAGAAGACTATTTTGTAGGAATCGGTCATTCTCAGAGCTCCGAACAAGTGAATTTGTTTACTTTTCTGTTACATATTCTTTAAATATCAGCGATAATTCAGAAGCAATGAACTGGATTGAAGTAATAAGCTGTAAAGTTTTGAATTCAGCCTCTCATTTTAGTTAGTTCTTGTTTCTGATTAGCTGCCAAAATACATAATCTTTTCTTTTGAGTCACGCTTTTCCAACAAACCCAATATTATTTCGAAGGACAAATATAAAATTCAGAATTAAGAGTGTTTCATAATAATATTTCTATATGAGAAAATTTTATTATTTACCATAAGCCCACAAAACTGCATACTTTGATGGCAAAAACAAAAGTAAATCTCCTTTGAACAACTTCCGAAAAACTCCACCACGCAACATCTTTTAAAAGAATAACACAAAAAAGAGTGAAATCCTGGGGGTAACATTTTCCTCAAAAACAAGCAAAAAAGGGGAAGACAACAAAAATAATAAAATTCATCCCACCACCAGACGTCTTCATTATAGTCACACTAATTCGGAGCTAGACCAAGTGTATCTGACTAGCTACCAGATTGACAACATCTAAGAAGAAATAGTAATCCGTGGAAAGATTATGACGTAGCCGGAATAGTACTTTGCAGCTAGTCTAAACAAAATCAGTTAGATCAGGCAGAAGTATTACACCAATAAAATTAAGTAACTCTTCAATTACCAAGTTCTGAGTTGGATGAAGTTTTGAACATGATTAAGTAGGAGAAGTTGAAAATCGGAGAAAAGATGAAGATTCTGAAAAGGAATAATGAGTATTACCAACAAAAATTTGATGGCTATGTTGCTGAGACCAAAAGTAGGGCGACCAATACTGATTAACTTCTAGACTAGGGCTTTTAGAAATCGTATGAAGAAATGTAAGTTCAAGTGCATTAGGAAGAATTAGAGGAAAAGACTATTAGCACTTCATCTTTTGAGGATTCTGAGCAAGAAAAATCAAAGCGTAATGCCTAGAAATAGAGGGAATATTATGTCAAGTTGTGCAAGATGCTTGAATAAATGAAAATTAACTATCAACAAATTCTTCCGGAACTTGATTAAAACCCAAACGTTTAAACCGAAAAGGAGTACAAAATGTTAGGAGATGCTTAGGTTATAAAGATACAGAAATTTTTCATCAAAAAACTAGCAGCCAAACTCCCACCTGCAACATGATAAACATATTTTAAAATTTCTATGTCATACTTACAAATCACACAATAATTCAATGAATTCTCCTGAGGCCCACAGGATTGAAATGAAGTTTTGATTTTTCTTTGATATTGCTGTCTATTTCCAAGATGTCGTCAATTCTAATATTACTATGATAAAGATTGAGATAGTCATCTGCTTCCTTAGGATGGATGTTTAGATCCTAGCAGCTGATAAGATTTCGGCTTGTTCCCTCTTGCTGCAGCAATTTTATTGAAGTGGCAACGTTAGGACTTGAACGAAGGGCTCTTGGACTTCTAGTATAATTCATTGCACCTTGACGTAGTGAAAATTCTCTAGTTGTGTCCCGAGGAAGGAGAGCACTAAGCAGCTACATTGGGTTGACTACGTTTTTGCTCTAATTATTGAAAATTTGCTGGATAATTAAGTCTTCTTCCTTTTGAGCGAATTTGTTCATAATGTTGCCTTTGTAAATGTTTTTCTGTGAGATGTTGGCTAATTCTTAGAACAGCTCTTGTGAAATACCATTATCTCCTGCCTATTAGAGCTCTTTCCTTTTTTGATTCAAAAATTTGCGATATTCTTCGATTGCTTCTTTACTTGTGGAAGGATTTAGTCTATCGTATTCTGAGGGGAAATAGATTTTCTTTTAATGGTAAGTGGTTTTTTATTTAGTTTAGGGTTGAGGTAGGCAAAGATCATAGGGAAAGATAAACATTACAAAAGCTAAACCTGCACTTATTATGTTGATGACTATGGAACCTCGGAAGCTCTCATCAGGCAAGAAACAAGACCATGTTAGGTTGCCTAAAGCGAAAGAAATGGGACCAAAGTAGATGAGCTGATACATCATAGAGGTTATAACATCTGGACCTGGCACAGGCCTTTGGCACCTGTTGAAAAGGGAGTACTTTTATATCCAGTACATGAGAAACAGGCCCAAAATGGCAAATATTGAAATTATGGGCTGAAGTGAAACGAAGAAGCAGATGAACAGAAAATTGCTTATCATATAAATGTACTCCATTCCGATTTAAAACTACATCTTTTAGCTCATTTCGTTGAGTTCGAATTGACTCAGCCGAAGTCTTCTCACTAAATCTATGCAAGATTACCTTCGTCACTGTAGTATTTGTACCTAAGGTAGAGAAAAATGTTGTAAGGATCAAAAAGTCGAACTATTGGAGGCACTAAAGAGCTGGAAATGGCCAAAATGAAAATATCCTAAACCAAGCCACTCTATCCAAAGATGTCTTTATCTTTGATGTAATAGTTGACCATCACAGGTACGATGATAGAATTCGTTAACTGTGCGATTACCGATTTGATTGCGATACTAATCTGGAACTTGTTCATTGAGTAGTCTTTCTCGATTACAGTCATATATTGAATAACTTCTAAATTAGAGCTTGGTTACTTATGATGCATAAGTTGGTAATTGAAATAGCCAAAGATATGAGGATAGAGATGTACCTTGAGTTTCTTTTATCTGTTTGTAAGGTTGACAATGCGTAGACTATGATGAAGCATGTCCCAATCATGACAACTGTTAATAGGAAAGTGAAAGTCTTTCTGCAAAACTTTTGGCAAAAGGATAGGCCCAAGTTACCCCAGTTTATATCTTATGGCTAAGGAGGTTACTCAATTTTAATGTCTTAGTAAACCAAATCTCCCTTGGACACTGAAAAGTAGCTATTGTTCTTCCAGCACTGTATGAATCGCTTCAAGCTATGGAAAAGACTGTTTTTGTTATGCTAGAGTATGAACTGCCTCATTTCATAACTCAAAAAAGTCACAAATACTACAGTTTTACTAACTTCCTGCTTAGCATTAAGCTTGATTTTAATTTTTCTGACTGTTTATTCATATTTGATGACTTTTCGATGAGAAAGATCTTGCAATTTGGAATAGTTGTAGCGCCTCTAAACCATCGGAGTCACAAATTAGCCATTATCTCTATACTCCTGCACATAGCCTGCAATCCTGTCTTTAACGTCTCTATACTAATGATGAATCTAAACAAATTATTTGTCAGTAAACTAGCTTTAGTTAAGATAAAAAGGCTTACCTTCATTATATTTGACCACTTCAATGTTATTAAGAGTTATGTTTTCATTCTATTACTTCAAAGTTTAGAGATACTTGTTGAACTGTTTCTCAATTTCTTACAGCGTGCAATCAATCGGCATATTCTCAATCACTATGCTGAAGTCAGATATCCCCAGCCTTCGATTCTCGTTTTCAATAACCCTGATCCCGCTTTTGAATTGTACAAACAAAAACCACCACAGCAAAAGCATCAGCAATCCAAGACATGAAGATATATAATAGGTTTATTCTCCATCATTGTTTATGATGCTGTTGTGCTGGCTCTTTGAGCCAAGAGAGATTGAAAGGTAGTCTAACGTTGAGTTAGTGCTATTCAAGTAGTCAGAAGAGTGTGCGGTTGAAATATTCGTCCCAAGTGCGAAAGCCGAATAGACCACAGCCATAACCACGAGTAAAATACCAATGTTCATGAACGTTTTGAAAAAGATGCGATTTGCCGTTCCTAGATTGACCACATTTTTCAGCTACGAATTACACACAGAAATATTATTTTCTTGAACGATAAACCCACAACATCGGCAAGGCTACTTAATTATATCTGTACGCTGCTTTTAACTTTCAAAATACGAGTTTACCGGATATTGTGTTTGTAGTCGTCGTCCAAATCTTGGCTTTCGGCCAATTTGACCCTTTCCTCGACAGTGAGATCCAAAAGACCTAGCTTGTTTGCGTTGCGGTGGTTGTTAGCAAGCCAATCGTCAGG
>Ga0316217_10002765_pt1 | contig 20784 bp, 16 predicted proteins | sample 1anoAmetaG_FD_203633 | JGI IMG/M metagenome (GOLD analysis project Ga0316217, IMG submission 203633) | Freshwater microbial communities from Trout Bog Lake, Wisconsin, USA - 1anoA | ecosystem: Environmental > Aquatic > Freshwater > Lake > Hypolimnion/Profundal zone | place: USA: Wisconsin...
CAGTTTAATTTAAGACCGGAAAATCCGATGCTAGTTTGAAACAACTGACTTGTTTGTTACAAAACCCACAATGCTGTTTCGTCTACTATTTAGTTTTCAAAGACCAAGCCTGCCGCCCTGCGCAGACTTTGCACCCTACCTGAACCGCCCCGACCTGTCAACCAAAAGTTTTCAGGTTTTTTTGCCTGGGCTCCGCTCCTCTGGACCAGTCCGGAATGGGGATCCCCGACCAAAATGGTACTGGAGCCCTCTTCCTGTTCCCCGGCGGTGGCTATTGGGTTGCAAAGAACTGCCGTGCGAGCCAAACTTTATAGCAAAGGATCATCCGACCGTCAACCCTTTTCTGCTGCCTCAATGAGTAATTTTCTCTAACCGGCGTGCCGCCTGCTCCACGCCCCGGTGACGCCCCTCTACTTCAAGGGTAAAAAGATGACGCGACAAAACCCGACTGATGCATCACGGTTCAAAGGGAGGTAAGGGGAGCGCATCGGGTAACAAGCAATCCAATCGGCAGAGGAGATTATACCTGTAAAGAATAATCCTAAAAATAACCTTGTCAAACGAAAAGCCATGAATTTTCCCCCCCCGGCCTGGCGACGGCGCAGACCGCTGGAAATTTCATGGCTTATCGGGATACCTGGCCATTGCGGGGGGCCCGAACAGGCCCCGCCTGGCGCAGGCTATCCCTTGGTGTAGAGGACCGCCACCGCGCGAGCCCGGATCGAACCGACCGACACGTAGCCGTGCGGCTCGGAGGATTCATAGTAGATACTGTCGCCGGCGGTGAGGTTCATCACCTCGTCGGCATAGTGAAACTCAAGCTCGCCGTCCAGGATGTAGAGGAATTCCACACCCTCATGGCTGTAGAAAAGGGAGCTGTCCCACGCCCGTTGCTCAAACTCGACGAGGAAGGGCTCCACCTTCTTCTGACGCATGCCGGGGGCCAGCGGCTTATACATATACCCCTGGGCCGAATCCTTTCCGGGCCGGCGCTGGCTGCCGATCGACTGCTCGCCGCGGGTCAGCACGAACTTCTGGCGGTCACCCGCCTCTTCGAAGAAGTAGTGAATCCCGACCTTGAGCCCCTTGGCGATCTTTAGCAGCGTGGCAATGGGAGGGGTGACCTGATCGTTTTCGATCTGGGACAAGAGCGGCTTGGAAAGCCCCGTCACGTCGGCGAGCGCCTGCAGGGTGAGCCGCTGTTCCTGCCGCAGGCCACGCACCTTCTCGCCAAGCTTCATTTCGCGTATTTCCTGCTTGATCTTTTCTTGCACGTGGACACCCCCAGCTTATGCTCATATATATGCAAAACGGCATCCCGCGTCAAGGGGTATTTGCACCCCCTCCCGAAAGAGTCACAAATAGGCGAAGGGGTTGACATCAGACCATTTTTTGGCTACGCTTTTAGCGGTTTTCGCTGCATTGCAATATCCAAGGAGTAAGCCATGAAAAGTGCACGATTCGTCATCTTCTTCCTGATCGTTTCCAGCGCCCTTTTCGCCTGCAAGAAGAAGCAGGAAGCGACCTACTACGAGTCAAACAGGAAAGAGGGCGTTGAGGCGCCCGTAAAGGAGGTCCCCAAGGACATCCTCGGCACCCAGCAGGCTTTCGTGAACCTGGTGAAGGCTGTCACCCCGTCCGTCGTCAACATCTCCACCATCGGGAAGAAAAAGCTGGTGCGCCCCTTCTTTGAAGCGTCGCCCTTCTTCGAGGACTTTTTCGGCGAGAGGGGCGGGCGCCCCCAGTACCGCAGGGAAAGCAGCCTAGGCTCGGGCTTCATCATCAACAAGGACGGGTACATCGTCACCAACGACCACGTGGTGCGGGACGCCGAGGCCATACAGGTGAAGCTCTCCAACGAGACCGTCTATAGCGGGAAGGTGATCGGGAGCGACCCGAAGACCGACATCGCGGTGATCAAGATCAACGCCAAGGAACCGCTGCCCGCCGCGGTCCTGGGCGACTCCAGCAAGCTGCAGGTGGGACAGTGGGCCATCGCCATCGGCAACCCCTTCGGCCTGGACCGCACCGTGACGGTCGGGGTGATCTCGGCCACCGGCCGGTCCAACATGGGGATCGAGACCTACGAGGACTTCATCCAGACCGACGCCTCCATCAACCCCGGTAATTCGGGCGGGCCGCTTTTGAACATCTATGGAGAGGTGGTCGGCATCAATACGGCAATCGTCGCTGCCGGCCAGGGGATCGGATTCGCCATACCGATCAACATGGCGAAACAGGTGGTCACCCAGCTGATAACCAAGGGTAACGTGAGCCGCGGCTGGATGGGGATCTCCATCCAGGCGGTGACCGACGAGATGGCGCGCTCCTTCGGCCTGCCCAAAAGCTACGGAGCACTGGTAAACGAGGTGGTGCCGTCGAGCCCCGCGGCCAAGGCGGGGATACTCCAGGGCGACGTCATCACAGGGTTCGCCGGTTCCACGGTCAAGGACGTGCGCCAGCTGCAGCGCCTGGTGGCCGAGACGCCGGTAGGCAAACGTGTCGAGGTGGAGCTCTACCGCGACGGCAAGCCGCTCAAGGTCTTCGTGACGACCGCGCCCGCGGAGAGCGCGCCGGCCCAATCGCCAAGGCCGGCGGAGAGCGAGGCTGGCCCGCTCGGGCTCTCGGTCCAGGACCTGGGCGCCGAGCAGCGCGCCCGGGGCCTGTCGGGGGTGGTGGTCACGGAGCTGGAACCCGGCGGAATCGCCGAGGACAGCGGCATCCAGCGCGGCGACATCATCACCTCGGTGAACCAGAAAAAGGTGCGCAACCTGGCAGAATACCGGCGGGCCATGCGGGACGCCAACACCAGGGGCGCCGCTGCCCTGCTCATCAGAAGAGGGAACGCGAGCATCTACTTCGCCCTAAAATTAAGGTAGTATCTTCGGCAAAAACTGCGTATAGTAGCCCGTTGACATTACCAGCCGGGGGAGATACATGAGCCTCATAGAAAACCGGGATCAGGCCAGAAGGCTCGCCAGAGCCATCGTTTCCGATGTGGCCATCTACAACCGCGAAAAGGTGGAGCAGGGGATCAAGGAGGACAGCATTTTCGAGATCCTGAACGACGCGCTCACCGAAGGGCGTGAGCATTTCAAGTCCCGCGTCACCGAGGAGCTGGCCGCCTCCAACATCTTCGACATCGCCGTGGTCGACGTCCTGATAAAACGGGCGGGCAAGATAGCATCGACCATCTGGTAAGCCAACAACGACTTTCAGTGCACACTTAAGGCCCGGGCGCGCTTTCCTTCGAAACGCGCCTTCGCTTTTTTTCGGGAGTTTCAGTCTCCCCGGAGCAAGACAACATGGATCCGATAGAACTCACCTTCCCGACCGACGTCGAGCCGGAGCGGCTGGACAGCTTCATCTCCCGCTCGGTCCCCGAGATAACCCGCTCCGCGGCGCTGCGCCTGATCGAGACCGGGCAGGCCACGGTGAACGGAACAACCCAGAAACCCGCCCTGAAACTTAAAGGGGGAGAAAGCATCTCGATCGTCATCCCGCCACCGGCCCCCGCCGAGCCGCAGCCCGAGGAGATCCCGCTGGAGGTTCTCTACGAGGACCTCGAGGTGGTGGTGGTGAACAAGGCGGCCGGGATGGTGGTCCATCCGGGTGCCGGCAACCCGGACGGCACCCTGGTGAACGCGCTGCTCGCCCACTGCAAGGACCTCTCCGGCATCGGGGGGGAGCTGCGCCCGGGGATCGTGCACCGGATCGACAAGGACACCTCCGGCACCATCGTGGTCGCCAAGAGCGATCGCGCCCATAACGCGCTGGCCGACCAGTTCAAGGCCCATACCATCAAGCGGGTCTACCTGGCGCTGGTGTACGGCAGCCTGAAAGAGGACAAGGGACGCATCGAGTCGATCATCGGCCGCCATCCGATCGAGCGCAAGAAGATGTCGGCCAAGGCGCGCCACGGCAAGGACGCCGTCACCCACTGGAGGGTGGTGTCGCGCTACCCGGCGCTCACCTTGATACAGCTCCGCCTGGAAACCGGCCGGACCCACCAGATCAGGGTCCACCTCTCCGAGGCGGGGCACCCGCTGGTGGCCGACGAACTCTACGGCGGCGGGGGGCGGCTTGCCGGGGTCCAGGACCCGGTCCTGAAACAGATGATCAGGGCGATGGGGCGGCAGGCGCTGCATGCAAAGACCCTCGGATTTCTGCACCCGGTCAGCGGGCAGTACCTGGAGTTCGACACCGAACTGCCGGCCGACATGGCGGGGATTGTCGCCTACCTGGACGCCAAATATGCACCGGAAGAAACCGCATAACACTTCAAATTTTTAAGGCAAAGACGCTAAGAAAGCCAAAAAAGGCTCGTGGCTCGCCTCCTTCGCTTTCTCTGCGTTGAGGCTTTTGCTTTTAAGATCCAATCGAATCATCACGGGGTAACGTCTTATGGAAATGCTCAAGGCAGGAAAAATCCAGTACCTGAAACCGAGGCTCGGCGGGCAGGCGGCGGTCGCGGGTTTCACCACGCGCCACGAGGGGGTCTCGCGCCCCCCCTACAACTCCCTCAACCTCGGCACCAACACGCTTGACTCGCCGCACAACGTGGAAGGAAACCGGAGCCTCTTGGCCCGCGCCTTCGGCACCACCCTGGACCACTTCCTCACGGTGACCCAGGCTCACGGCACCGACCTCCTGGTGATCGACAGCCCGAACCCGGAGTTCTCCCACTTCCTGAAGCTTGAGTGCGACGGCATCGTCACCAACCAGCCCGGCCTCATGATCGCCATCTGCGTCGCGGACTGCGTGCCGATCCTGCTGCACGACCCGGTACAGGGGGTGGTCGCCGCCCTGCACGCCGGATGGCAGGGGACGGTCGGCAATATCGCGGGGAAGGGGGTCGAGGCGATGACGAGCCTGTTCGGCTCCAGCCCGAAAGATATCCTGGCCGCGATCGGCCCCTCCATCTCGCAGTGCTGCTACCAGGTGGACGCTCCGGTGCGGGACGCCTTCAGGAAGGGGGGCCTTGCCTGGGATCTGCATGTGCTGGAAAGCGGCGGGGGGAAGTGGCAGCTCGACCTCTCCGGCGCCAACCGGCAGCAGCTGATCGATGCGGGTCTCGCACCGGGGCAGATCGAGTCGGAGACGCTCTGCGTCAGCTGCAGCCAGGAGCTCTTTTTCTCCTACCGCCGCGACGGCGGGGATACCGGGAGACAGGCGGGCTTCATCATGCTGGAAGACCAGCAATAAGCTGTAGCGCTTCAGGCAAGCTTCTGTTATAAATCGGTCACTACGATGAATGAAACCCTTTTCAGGAGGCGTTATCCCATGCGGACCTTTTTCAAGCTGGCACTGCTCCTCGCGGCAGCAAGCACCATCTTCGGCTGCGCGCACAACTACTACAACATCCCGCAGGAATCCCTGGAGAAACAGGTAAAGACCATAGGGATCGCGCCTTTCTTCACCGATGCCGAGTCCGACATCAGGCACCCCGACAAAGGGTCGCTGGTCGCCCTGATCCAGGCGTTCAACGTGAAAAACGAGAAGGAGCTGATAGCGCGGGTCAGGAGTACCGGCACGTTCTACGCGGTACGGCAGGTGGAAGGCGACCCGGTCCGGCTCTTCTCCAAGCTCCTGACCTCCAGGGAGCGGCGCGACGACGCGGGGATAATTTACAACAAGTATTTCTACAAAAAGGACGAGGTGAAGCAGCTTCTCTCTGAGAACGGCCTGGACGCCATCATGCTGGTAACGGTAAGCGGTCTCACCAGGCAGGGGAAGGTCTACGCGAGCAATCTCCTTTCCTACCTGGATACCGATTTCAACTATCTCACCATGTCCGCCGAGCTGGTGGATCGCGACGGAAGCATCATCTGGGAGTACCCGAACTTCAGGCGGAGCCCGCTCTCCTACCCCATGTCCTTTGCCCTGCAGTATCCCGATTTCGACGAGGCGGCTGCCAACCTGAGCGACAAGGTGGATGTGAAGTTCAAGACGATCCCCGGGATCACGGCGGCCTTTTCCAAGAATGAGAAGTCCACGGTTGCCAACGGGCCGCTGGTTTCGACCCTCTATGTCAACCAGTTCGACGAGATGGTGAGCCTTTTGAAGAAGTACACCCCGCTCTTCGGAGAGAAAAAGGAGACCCCCGCGGCAGCACCCGCCGGCGTGCTGACTCCTGCCGCCCCCGCAACCATGACCGCGCCGGCAGCCCTGCCTGCGCCCGCACCCGCTGGCCAGCCGGCACCCGCCGTCAGACAGGCACCCGCGGCGCCGGCACCAGCCGTCAGACCGGCACCCGCGCCGGAAGCGATCGCGGCACCGGGCATAACCTCCGAAGACATCATCCCGGAAGCCCCCCCGGTGAAATAGCAACCGGGGCTCCCCCCGCACAATTTTGAGATTGAAAAGGCCGGCGCGAGAAATGCTCTGCGCGCCGGCCTTTTCAATCATAGCTCCTCGTAATCTTCCGCCACGGGTTCCGACCCCGGTTCGGCATCCTCGTCCTCGTACTGCTCGTCGTTCACCCGTTCCAGGAAAAGCCGGTTACTCTCGATGAGCCGGCGGATCGCCTTGGCGAGTTCTTCGACCTCGTCAGCTTCGGGCTCCGGTGTCACGCGTCGACCCCTTTGCGCGCCAGCGCCCGCTTGTACAGATCCAGGTACTTGTGGACCGAGTTCTGCCAGGAGTAATCGCAGCTCATGCCGCGGCGCATCAGCTTCTTCCAGAAGGCCCTGTCCTGGTAGGCGGTCACGGCCCTGGTGATGGCGGTCCAGAGCGCCTCGGGGGTGTACTCCTCGAACACGAAACCGTTGGGCGCCTTGTCGCCGTCCTCCGGATCGAAAACGCTGTCGGCAAGTCCGCCGGTCCTGCGCACCACGGGAACCGCACCGTAGCGCATGGCGATCAGCTGCCCGAGCCCGCACGGCTCGAAAAAGGAGGGCATCAGGAACATGTCGCTCCCGGCGTAGATCTTCGGCGCCAGGTCGTGGTCGAAACCGCTGGAAAAGGCGATGTTGCGGGCACCGGCGGCCTTGGCATCGGTCAGCGCCTTCAGGTAGCGCTCCTCGCCGTTGCCAAGCAGGACAAACTGCAGGGGAGCCTTGGCGATCAGCGGGAGCAGTTCGCAGATGAGGTCGAACCCCTTCTGCGCCACCATCCGGGAAACCATGCCGAGCAGGGGGATCTCGGGCGCGCTGGCAAGCCCCATCTGCCGCTGCAGGCTGATCTTGTCAACCAGCTTCCCGGAAAGGGAGGCATGGCTGTAGTTCTTCATGATCTCCTTGTCCATGGCTGGGTTCCACTCTTCGTAATCCAGCCCGTTCAGGATCCCGAAGAAATCGTCCTTCCTGGTCTGCAGCACGCCGTGCAGTCCGCACCCCATCTCCGGGGTCTGGATTTCCCGGCAGTACGCCTCGGAGACCGTGGTGATCAGGTCCGCCGAAAGGATTCCCCCCTTCAAAAGGTTCACCTTGCCGTAAAACTCGAGGCCATCCATGGTGAAGCACTCACGGGAGAGCCCCATCGCCTCCAGCCCGTCGGCCGGAAAGAGCCCCTGGTAGGCAAGGTTATGGATGGTGAAGATCACGCCGGTCTTGGCGAAGAAGGGATCGTGTTTCCTCTCGTGCTTCAGATAGTGCGGGATCAGCGCCGTCTGCCAGTCGTGGCAGTGGATGATGTCCGGGCGGAAGTCCATCTTCTTCAAGAGTTCCAGCACACACCGGCAGAAAAAGGAGAAGCGCAGGGCGTTGTCGGGATAATCTCCGTCCGAGGTGCCGTACAGTTCATCCCGGGCAAAATACTCCTTGTTCTCGATGAGGTAGACCGGAATTTCCCCGAGGGAGGCCTGGCGCAGGAACCCCTTCTTCTCCACGCCGTCGACCAGGACCGAGGCGCTCTTGCGCCCCTTGCGGACCGCCACGCCGCCCTTCTCCACGCTGGCGAAAAAGGGCATCATGATGCGGACGTCATGGCCGAGCTGCTTCAGCGTCTTGGGAAGGGCGCTGGCCACATCCGCAAGACCTCCGGTCTTGGCAAAGGGGGTTACCTCGGAAGCTACAAACAGAATCTTCATGTAAAAACCTCTAAAAGCTTAGAATTATGGGGCAACTTTAGATTAGAAGCGCGCCTAAGTAAAGGGTTTTCTTAAAAGGCAACTTCCCCCGCACTGCCGGCTAGGGAACCGGCCATGCACCGGTGCACCTGGCCAGTCCTTCACTTTACACCTTTTCCGTCCCGGTTGCACCTGTTCTGCCAGGTGCCGGAGATCCCCATCCCCCCCTGCCTGCGAGCGGCAGCTCCCTTAGGCTGGCAAGCCTTTCCACCTTCCAGGGGAGGGACCCGACGGGAGAAGGGTGCTGCCGACCGGTCTCTCGTTAAGGACGGTGCGCAAGCGCCCCGGCTATCAGATCTCGGCCTCGCGCAGGAAGGTCGCGGCGTCCTCGGGCGAGGTCGGGTTGATGTAGAACCCGGTGCCCCACTCGAAGCCGGCGATCTGGGTCAGGCGCGGCACCAGCTCGATGTGCCAGTGGTAATCGAACTCCACCGAATCCCAGAAATCCGGCTTGCCGAGCCTCTGCTGCCTCGGGGGGGCGGTGTGCAGGATGAAGTTGTAGGGGGGATCCCGCAGCACCCCTTTCACGCGGGAGAGCATGTCCTTCAGCGCCTCGGCGAGCTCGGCAAGCTCGCGGTCGTCCATGAGGACGAAGTCGAAAGCGTGGCGCTTCGGGTAAAGCCGCATTTCAAAGGGGAAGCAGGAGGCGTACGGGGTGACGGTGACGAAATTGGCGAATTCCTTCACCACGCGGGTCCCGACCGAGATCTCGAACTCGATCAGGTCGCAGAAGATGCAGCGCTCCTTGCTCTGGTAGAACTCCTGGCTGACCCGCAGTTCGGTGGCGGCGACCGGAGGGGTGAGCGGGACCGCGATCAGCTGGCTGTGCGAATGGGCAATCGGGGCGCCGGCAAGCCGCCCGTGGTTTTTGAAGAGGACCAGGTAGCGAAAGCGCGGGTCCCGGCGCAGATCGACAAAGCGCGCCCGGTAGGCCAGCAGCACGTCGGTTATCTCGGCGACGGAGCAATCTGCCATCCCCTTGCCGTGCTCCGGCGTCTCGATGATCAGCTCGTGGGCGCCGATCCCCTCCATCACGTCGTAGGGGCCGTAGCCGCGGCTCTTCAGCTCCCCCTCGATCCTCAGGACGGGATACTTGTTCGGGATCACCCGGACCCGCCAGTTGGGGGCGTTGGCCTCCCCCTCCGGCCGGATGGCGAAGATCTCGGGCGGGGTCTTGTCCTCGTTGCCGTAGCAAAACGGACAGTTGGTCATGGCGCCGGGGTCCTGCTCCACCTGGAAATCCCGCGGCCTGCGCCCCCGGTCGGTGGCAATGATCACCCAGTGCTGCTTCAGCGGGTCCCATCTCAGTTCGGACATCGTGCCTCACAATTCATATTAACCAGGTCTCCAAGTCCAAATCGGGGCCGGCATAGTTCAACAAAAGCGGGGAGTCAACCGGCCAGCGCCCGAGTTCCTCCCGGCTGCGGGTGAGGGTGAAGTAGGCGAAGAGCTTGTCTCCGGCGCTCAGGTTCAGGGTGGAGAGCGGGATCCGGGCCTCGGCGATGCGCACGATGCCGTACTGGGTGACGGTCCCGCTTGCCTGCCACCCGGAGGCCCCCTTCACCAGGAGTTCCCCCTCCCGAAGGCCAAGCCGCATGTCGAGCCGGTACTCGCTGGCGTGGATCAGGTGCAGGGAGAGGAGGTCCCCCTGCCGGAAGATCCTTTCCAGGGACTGCACCCCGTCGATGCGGATGTAGAAGTAGTTCCTGTCGTAGCCGTAGAAAAACGACTGCAGCAGGCTTTCCCCGGCATGCATGGCGGAGTACTGCTTGGTCAGGTCGTAGAGCCCGGCTGCCAGCCACTCGAAGTAGTCGGTGACCACCCCCGTTATGGCCGGGGTGATCAGCGCCGCCGGGTCCCGGACGAAGCCGGCAGGAGACTGCTTCTTGATCGGCTCGTAGAGCTCGCGCGGCACGGCCGCTCCCAGGAGCCGGTAGACGTTCATCAGGTGCCGGCGGAACAGCAGGTCGAAGCTCGCGCTATGCGGGGAGAAGTGGTCGTCGCCGTACCACCAGAACCAGTCGCTCCCTTGGGCCGCGTAGAGCGACTTGCAGATCAGGCGCGCCGTCTCGAGGGCGGCATCCTCGCAGCACGCCTCGTCCCCCTGGCCACCGCAGCCGTCCAAGGCCAGGAGCGACGCCACGGCCGGACTTTGCTGCAGCGCGACGGCACGGGCCTTGGCAAGGTGGTCCCAGGCGAGGTTCTCCTCCGGGTGCCCGATCCAGATGCCGTAGTTCGCGTTGATCCAGGAGCCGGGATGCAGGTGACCCAGGGCACGGCGTTCCGGCACCCGTTCCAGTACTTCGGAGAAGGTGGCCGGGACCACTCCGGGGGTTTCGGCCAGCGCCCCGTAGAGCCGGGAGAGAAAGGGGAGGCCGTTGTCCTGGTAGTATTCCCAGGCGTTCTCGCCGTCCAGGATCACCGAGACCACACAGTTTTGGTGGCAGCGCTGGCGCACCTCCTTGAGCCTGCCGAGGAAATCCCCCACGGCGCGCTCGGCGTCCCACTGGGAATAGGTGAAGCCGATCAGGTCCGAGAGCGCGTGATCTCGGAAGAAGAGCGCAATCTCGCGGCCCTGATGTTGGAAGGAGTAGCTGCGGTAGAGAGCCTCGCGGTCACGACCGAGCCCCCTGGGGAGGCTCTTGGCAAGCACCCACTCGTCCGAGGCGACCCAGGAGAGCCCCTGTTCCACCAGGATGCCGAGCACCTCGTCGCTGAGCGCCCCCTCGGAGGGCCACAACCCCTTCGGGGTGAACCCGAAAAGTTTTTCGAAGCAGGCGATCCCTTGGGCCACCTGGCTCCGGGCGTCCTCAGGATGCCGGAAGAGCTGGGTGGGGAGGGTCACCTTGGGCATGGCGACTTGGGCTAGCCTGCTGTCGCACAAAAGCGGCAGGATGGGGTGGAAATAGGGGGTGACCGAGAGCTCGGCCTTCCCCTCCTCGTGGAGCGTCCGGTACAGCGGTATGATCTCGGAGAGCAGGGTGCGCTGCGTCTCGAAGAGGAGCAGCTTGTCGGAAGCGGTGAAGTTCTTTCCCTTGCGGATCAGCTCCCTGAACTCCGGGAAGCGCCTCCTGGCCGCCTCCCCGGTCCAGGAGAGGTAGAACCAGACCTGCAGGTCCAGCATCTCCTGGTCGCCCACGGCGCGCAGCCGGTCCCGGGCGCCCCCCCCGGCCCCGTCGCCGGCCAGGCAGTAGAGCTCAAGGTAGCGCCGGTGCGGGTCGATCATGCGCTGCCGGTTGGCGGAGAAGAAGTTCTCCAGGACGAAGGTCCGCTCCTCCTCGTTCATGTCCGCAGGCGCCATGCGCGCCCGGACCAGGAAGGGGTCGACGGCCGTGCCCCGGGCGTAGTCCAGGATCTGCTCCAAAAGAGAGGGGACCAGGTTGAAGGTCACCTTGGCACCGGGGCTCGCCTGCACGATGGCGGGCATGTCGTAGTAATCCTTCACGGCATGCAGGTAGGTCCAGGGGAGGATATACTCCCCCTGGACCGGGTCCTTGTAGAAGGGCTGGTGCATGTGCCAGAGCAGGGATACGTAGAGCGGGTCGGACATGGCTTACCTTTAGCGAGTTGAGGTCAAGGTTGGGGTTGGGGTTGAGCTGAACCTGGGCCTGAACCTCAACCTGCTTAGAGCGGCAGCTCCTTCTTCCACCGGTCCACCTTCTGCACGTAATCATCCAGTAGTTTGTGGGCGACCTTGGGCTCCTTCGCCTCGGCTACCACGTGGATTACCGGCTGGTACTGGTCCGGCAGCACCAGCACCCAGTCCTGTCCCAAGCTGACCTTGATCCCGTCGATGAAGCTCGCCTCCTGCTCCAGGCTGTCCTCGCTCATCTTGCGCATGACGCCCCCCTTTTTTTCCCAGACACAGGGGACCTTCCCCTGCAGGAAGGTGCGGCGGGGCACCTCGGAGAGCACCTTGGAGAGCGGCATCCCGGCGCTGGCCGACAGCTCGATCGCCTTGGCGATGGTGAACATCCCGTCAAAGGCGGCCTGGAACTTCGGGAAGGCGAAGCGCCCCCCCATGGTGCCGGCCATCACCACCTCGGGGGAGATGGCGGTCTCGATCATGGAGCGTTCGGCGCTCTTGGTCCGGCGCACCGAGCAGCCGTTTTCGGCGGCGATCTGCTCGATCACCGAGGGGGCCGAGACCGGGACCGCGAAGGCCCCCCGGGCGCCGCTCTTCAGCATCAGGGCCACCATGAGCGGCAGGAGCTCCTCCGGGGGGTAGACCCTGCCGGTCTCGTCCACCAGCACCACCTCCTCGGCGGTCGGGTCGAGCCAGAAGCCGGCCCGGGCCTCCAGGGTGACCACGATCTTGGAGAGCTGCAGCAGGCTGTTGGGCTTCTCGTCGAGGCTCTTGGTGCCGCGCTGCTCGTCCAGGTAGGTGTTGAGACCGATCACCTCGCAGCCAAGGTCGCTCAGGATCTGGGGGAGTATCTGCCCCGCCGGGGAGTGGTTGAAGTCGATCACCACCTTGGCGCCCAGGGTGCGGATCAGCGCCTGGTCCAGTCCCCGGAAGAATCCCTCCCGGTAGAAGTCGAGCACCTGCGGCAGCTCGGTGATGCCGCCCGGCTCCATGTGGTGGGCGCGCCGGAAATTCTCCTTGTAGAAGATCCGCTCCACGTTCTTCCCCATGGATGAGGAGAAGTCGAGTCCGTCGGCGTCCAGAAAGACGATCTCGGTGGAGGCGGGGTCCTCCAGGGCCTGGCGGAAATGGACCCCGCCGACCTCGCCGAAGGTGCGCAGCTTGTAGCGCAAGACCGGCAACGCCACCATCCTGATGTCCCGCACGTTGACGCCGGCGGAGAGAATCCCCCCTAAAAAGGAGCGCTTCAGCATGCGCGAGGAGAGGGTGGAATCGCGACCGACCAGGACGTGGCTCCCCTTGGGGAGCGAGGTGCCGTAGGCGCAGCCGAGCTTGGCGACGAACTCGGGGGTGAGCTCGATGTTGGTGAGCCCCTTGATCATCTCCCCCTCGAAGAGCGACTTCTTCCAGCGCTCGCCCCAGATCAGGTTCCCGGTGACCGTCGACCCCGCCTCGATCACCTTGCGGGGCCAGATCTTCACGTCGCGCTTGATGTAGGTCTCCTCGCCGATGGAGGAGTCGTCCGCGACCACCCCTCCCTCCTCCATTATGGTCCCGGCCCCCACGCTTACGTTGTTGCAGATGACGCAGTCGTTGATCTTGGCTCCCTTCTTGATGTAGACGTTGTCCCAGATCACGCAGCGCGTGAGCTTCACACCGGGCTCGATGGTGCAGTTGCGGCCGATCACCGAGTCCTTGATCTGGGCACCCACCTTCACCTGCGAGTTGTCCCCGACCACCACGGTCCCCTCCATCAGGGTTCCCTCGCCCAGGCGGACGTCGAGCCCGATGCGCAGGTCCTTGCCGACCAGGTCCTTCTTCGGCTCGTCGATCTTCACGTTCACCTTCCCCTTCAGGATGTCGTGGTGCGCCTCCCGGTAGGAATCGGTGTTGCCGATGTCGCGCCAGTACCCCTTGACCGGGAAGCCGAAGAGCGGCAGCTTCTTCTTCAACAGAAGCGGGAAGAGATCCTGGGAAAAGTCGAAGTTCTCCCCCTCGGGGATGTACTTGAAGATCTCCGGCTCCAGCACGTAGATGCCGGTATTGATGGTGTCGGAGATCACCTCGCCCCAGCCGGGCTTCTCCAGGAACTGGGTGATGCGTTTCTCCTTGTCCGTGATCACCACCCCGAACTGCAGCGGGTCCTTCACCGAGGTGAGCGTGATGGTGGCGAGCGCCTTGTTGTGGTCGTGGAAGTCGATCACCTTTTGCAGGTTGAAGTCGGTCAAGAGGTCGCCGCTTATGATGAGGAAGCGCTCGTCCAGGTACTTCTCGGCGCACTTGACGGCCCCCGCGGTCCCCATGTCCTCCAGCGGGGTCACGTAGGTGATCTTGACCCCCAGGTCGGAGCCGTCCCGGAAGAAGTTCTTGATCTGAATCGGCTGATGGTACAGCAGCATCACCAGGTCGGTGATCTCGTACTTCTTCAAAAGCTCCACGATGTGGAGCATGATGGGGCGGTTCATCAGGGGAACCATCGGTTTGGGCAGATTGCAGGTTAGCGGTTGCATCCGGGTACCAAAACCACCCGCCATAATGACAGCCTTCATAGTTCAGTCCTCCTTTGATAGAGACAAAAAAACGTCGAGTCGTTAGGTCGTTAAGCCGTTGAGCCGCCGCTGAAACCACTCGACGCCTTTAAGCCTTTACGACTTCACTCCGATGCCGCACCAAGAGCTGGCTTTTGCCGCTTCACCAGCACCCGCTTGATCTCGTCTTTCAGCTCCTGCATGTCGCTCGACTTGACCACGTACCCGTCGGCAAGCCAGGCGGAGAAGTCGTCCTTGTAGCAGGAAAAGGCGGTGCACAGGATCACCGGGAGGGTGTGGCGCTCCTTCACGATGCGCTGCAAAAGCTCGATGCCGCTCTCGTTTTTCAGCTTGATGTCCAGGACGACCAGGTCGAAGGGCGCCCCCTGGAGCTTGTCTACCGCATCCAGGGCCGAAGCCGCGGTCACCACTTCATACCCTTCATCACTGAGCTCCTGAGCGTAGAGCAGCCTGATGTTTGCCTCGTCATCGACTACTAGTAGTTTTGCCATGTTCAGATAGTCTCCTTTCTGGTCGAGAGCCTGATGCTGTAAGTATTGCCGCCGCCCGGGCGGCTGGTAATGGACAGGGAACTTCCCTGCCGCTCCAGAATGGTCTTGCACAGGGAGAGCCCGACCCCGGTGCCCAACTCCTGGGTCAGGAAAAAGGGGGTGGTGAGCGCCTCCTGCGCCTTCTTGCTGAGGGCGGCCCCGCTGTCCGAGATGCGCACCAGGACACCGTCTCCGTCGAGTTCGGTCTCGATGCGCAGTTCCCCCCCCCCTTGCATGGCCGCCATGGCCGTCGAGATGATGGATTTCACGCAGTAGCTGATCTGCTTGTAGTCGATCTGCACCATCGGGAGTTCCGCCGCGAGTTCCTGCTGGCAGACGATCCCGGTCTGCTCCAGGGTCCCGCCCAACTCCTCCAGGGCGTGGGAGAGCAACTTGTTCAGGTCCCAGAGGTCCATGACCGGAAAGAGCGACTCCGAGTAGTCGAGCACCTCGGAGAGCACCTCCTCCAGCTGCCGGGTTTCGCGCACGATCGACTCCAGGTAGCTGCGTTTCTCGTCGTCCTCGGCGCTCCCCTTCAACAGGGTGCGGGCGAAGCCGCCGATCACCATGAGGGGGTTCCTGATGGAGTGGGCGATGCTGGAGGTGATCTTCCCCACCAGGGCCATCTTCTCCATCTTGACGATCAGCTCCTGCTGCTCGCGCAGCTTGAGGTTGGCACTCTTCTGCTTGGCGACCTCCTCCTGGAGCCGCTCGTAGAGCGAGGCGCGCTCCAGGGCGAAGGCGACCGGGAAGGCGAAGGTCTCCAGTGACTGCATGTCCTGCAGGGTGATCGGCTTGTGGGTGATGCAGTTGTCGGCGATGATCACCCCGATGCGCCGGTTCCTGGAGATGAGCGGCATGACCAGGAAGCAGTCGACACCGAGGATGCGCGCCAGGCCCCGGTCCAGGTCCGGGTTGTTCAGCGCGTTCTCCACCAGGATCGGTTTCTTGCCGCGTAGCGCCCGGTTGAAGATGTGCCCCTGATCCGAAAGCGGCACGGTCAAGAGCCCCAGGATGTCGTGGAACTTCACCTTCTCCGAGGTGAGCTTGGTCTTCTGGAAATTCTTGGCGAGCTCCTTCAGGGTGAAGTTGCTCCGGCTCAGGTCTTCCCAGGTGCGCCAGGCCTCCTCGTAATCCTTGGGGCCCACCCCCAGGTATCCCTTGATGTGGCGCCGCTCCTTGTCCGTCATCAGCAGGAATGCGCGGTTCATGCCGAACCCCTTCCCCGCCGTGATCGCCGTCATGGCGACGGAGAGCACCTCGTCGAGGTCCAGGGAGGTCTGCAGCACGAGCCCCACCTCGCGCAGGAACTTGATCTCACGGGTCTTGCTGTTCAAAAAGCTCAGCATCGCCCCCATCTGCGCCTTCTGCTCCTGGAACTCGGTCAGGATATAGGGAAGCACGTCGGAGAGCGGGTTGCCGGCCCCCTTCATCCGGGCCAGGTCGTTTTTGAAGCGCGGGCATTCGACACACTTTTCCACGATCCTGCGCCGGCGGGAGGTGTAGAGGTCTTCCTCCCCCTCCGCGACGTAGGGACACCCCTCCGGACTGATTTCATCCCTGCCCCAACAGCATTCCCAATCCAAGCTACCTCCTCGGTTCCTGCATCAATTATCCCGACAGGCTGAAACGGCAATAGTATAGCAGCCCCTCCGGCTATTTCAAGGGCGCCGCCCATTATAAATAAAATTGTTAATTAATACTTTTGATTCGATGCGAGGCGATATGACTGCAGGAGGGAAGCGGCGCCTGAGAGATGGGAAGCGGTAAAGCTAGGCAAGGCTCGAAAATGGCAGGGGTACGCCGGAATCTTCGCCAGGGGCACGGGGCATCACGGCCGGCAGTCACCTCCCGGCTACCGCCTTGAGCTTTTCCATATTGAGCACCACCACCTTGTTCCCGTCCACCTCGATGACCTCCTCGTCCTTCAGCTTTCTGAAGGTGCGGGAGAGTGTTTCGCTGACGGTGCCCAGGCGCGAGGCAAGCTCCCCCTTGCGCATGTCGAGTTCCAGGTAGGTCTTGCCCTGAAAGCTGGTGCTCTTGCGGGAAGCGAGGTCGATCAGGTAGGAGGCGAGGCGCGCCGGGGCATCCGCGAAGGAGAGTTCCTCGATCTGCCGGGCAAAACGGCGCAGCAAAAGGGAGAGCGAGGCGATCAGATTCAGGGAGAACCTCGGGTTTCGCTCCAGAAGTCCCATGAAGGCGTCTCTCGGAAAGAAGAGCACCTCCCCCTTCTCCACTCCGCGCGCCTCGGCCGGGTAACTGCCGTCGCCGAAGAAGGCCGCCTCGGCAAAGGTCTCGACTGGATGCACCATGTGCAGCACCTTCTCCCGGCCGTCCGGGGAGATCTTGCAAAGCTTGAGCGACCCCTCCGCGAGCAGGTAAAACCCCTGCGCCTTCTCACCCTCCGTGAAGAGGGTCTCCCCCTTGGTAAAGGGACGCCTTACCACGATCCCGGCGACCTCGGCCAGGTGTTCTTCGGCCAGCCCGGAGAAGAGCAACGCCTTTTTGATGATCTCTTTATTTTCCATATACCCCTTGTACCGCAAAGAGGTTGGAGACGCAAAATAAAAAGCACAAACCACCCCCTCTCCGCACCCCGCCTCGGCCTGAAAAGTGTCATCAATTCATGAGATGCTAAAGTTTGCATGCTAACCGTCGATAACGACAAGCAAGGGATGACAGGCGCAGCCCGCCGAGGCCCAAGCGCAGGATGAAGGCTGATAAGGTAGTCTCTAGTGATCCGGCCAGTTCGCGCCGGACCGGAATGGATCAATCAGGGCACCTACCGATCAAGGAAAGGGAGAGGGGTACCATGGTGAAGATTCTTGTCATCGACGACCACGCCATTGTCAGGAGAGGGGTGATCCGGATCCTGGAGGAGAGCCCCGACCTCGGGGCGTGCTGCGATGAGGCGGCCTGCGCCCAGGAGGCGGAACGGCAGTTGGCAGCCGGCAGCTACGACATGGTGCTGCTGGACATCTCGCTTCCCGGGGTGAGCGGCCTGGCTCTGCTGAAAAACCTGCACCGCAAAAACCCCAAGGTGCCTATGGTGATCCTCAGCATGCACCCGGAAGAGCAGTACGCCATCCGGGCGCTGGCCCTGGGAGCCGTAGGCTATCTCACCAAGGAGAGCGCCCCCGAGGTCCTGGTGCTGGCGGCGCGCAGGGTGCTGGAAGGCGGGCGCTACATCAGCGCGGCGCTCGCCGAGCGACTGGCAGCGCACCTGGGCTCGGGGACCGGGAAGGGATCGCTGCCCCACGAAGGACTGTCGGACCGGGAGTTCGAGGTCCTGCGCCTGATCGGGGCTGGCCGGACCCCGATGCAGATCGCCGGCGAACTCTTCCTGAGCGTGAAGACGGTCAGCACCTACCGCTCCAGGATTTTGCAGAAAATGGGGCTGAAAAACAACTCGGAGATCATGAGTTACGCGCACAAAAACGGCCTGTCGAACTGAGCGCGGCCCCATCCCCTCGCCGTAGGACAAACTGCGACAAAACAATCAGCAAAAATAGCGCTTCAGAAATCACCCGCTGCGCCGAACTAAATTAATGAACAAGGCGGAACCAAACGACCAATCCGTGTCAGAGATACCCAGAATAGTTCCCGGGAGAACTCCCCGATGGCTTTTACCTTCTTCATGCGAGACCAACCGACCCTGGAACATGCCGCGGACCACATGATCAGCTATGCCACCGGCAGAAGCAAGATCAAGATCTGGGACGCCGGGTGTGCCTTGGGGCAGGAGACCTACACCATCGCCATGATCTTCGCCCAGAAGATGAACCAGTACGGCTTCAGAAACCTGCGCATCGACGCCACTGACTACGACCGCGCCAACAACTTCGGCGACATCGTCAGCGCCGCAACCTACCCAAGAGAGGAACTGCAACGTACCCCCCCGGAGCTGCTGGAGAAATACTTCGAGCCGGCGGACCAGCCGGGGCATCAGCGCGCAGTCGAACTTTTGCGCAGCCGGGTATTTTTCCAATACCACGACCTGCTTTCCCTGAAACCGGTCAGCGGCGACTTCTGCCTGGTGGTATGCAAGAACGTCATGCTGCACTTCCAGTACCTTCAGCGGGTCGAGGTGTTCAAGATGTTCCACCAGGCCCTCGCCCCGGGAGGCTATCTGGCCACCGAGAACACCCAGAAACTGCCCGAAGAAGTGGCGCACCTCTTCACCCAGGTCGTTCCTGACGCGCAGCTTTACAAAAAAATCGGGGATTGAGGGGCATGCATATCGTCCCATTGAAAAAAAGCGCTCAGGTCTACCGCTGCAGGCAGCGCGACAGCACAAAAGTCCTGGCAATTGTGGTGAGACCGGCAAAAAAACGAGTTCGGAAACCTAGCATTGAGCGCAGAAGCTGGATTCAGTTTTCTGCATGAGTTAAAAACCACCAGCAAAAAAAGGGGAATTGAAATGGCGTGGCCTTTTAACAACGGCAAAGACATGGAGAAGGTAATGGAGTGCCTGTCAGAGTTTGGCAGGGGTAATTTTGATGCGCCGATGGAGCAATTCCCCGGCAAGAAGGCGATTATCAATGAAACAATTGAGAGTTTGCGCCAAAGCATGAAAACTCTCGTGACTGACGCCGCCATGCTCTCCCAAGCTGCCGTTGAGGGCAAACTTTCCACCAGAGCCGACACCAGTAAACACCAGGGTGACTTCCAGAAGATTGTCGGCGGAGTCAATGACTGCCTGAATTCTGTGATTGGCCCCTTGAATGTCGCCGCCGAATATGTGGACCGGATTTCCAAAGGTGATATTCCTCCCAAGATCACCGACAACTACAACGGCGACTTCAACGAGATCAAGAACAACCTGAACGCCTGCGTCGACACCATGAACGGCCTGCTGGTTGAAACGGACAAGCTGGTCAACGCCACGGTGGCAGGCCAGCTGGCAACCCGCGGCGACACCGCCAAGTTCGCGGGCGGCTGGGGCACCCTGGTGGGCGGAGTGAACAGGCTCTGCGATGCCTTCGTCGGTCCCATCAACGTCACGGCCGAATACGTGGACCGCATCAGCAAGGGCGACATCCCGCCCAAGATCACCGACAACTACAACGGCGACTTCAACGAGATCAAGAACAACCTGAACGCCTGCGTCGACACCATGAACGGCCTGCTGGTTGAAACGGACAAGCTGGTCAACGCCACGGTGGCAGGCCAGCTGGCGACCCGCGGCGACGCCGCCAAGTTCGCGGGTGGCTGGGGCACCCTGGTGGGCGGAGTGAACAGGCTCTGCGATGCCTTCGTCGGTCCCATCAACGTCACGGCCGAGTACGTGGACCGCATCAGCAAGGGCGACATCCCGCCCAAGATCACCGACATCTACAACGGCGACTTCAACGAGATCAAGAACAACCTGAACGCCTGCATCGACACCATGAACAATCTCCTGGGGCAGGCGGCGCAGGTTACCGCAGCTGCCGCAAACGGAGAACTGGACAAGCGGGCCGACGCCTCCCTCTTCGTGGGCGGCTGGAAAGAGCTGGTTATCGGCATCAACAACATAGTTACCAATATCGTTGAACCCATGATGGTCACGGCCGACTACGTGGACCAGATCGCCAAGGGGATCATCCCCCCCACCATCACCACCGAGTACAAGGGACAGTACAACGTCATCAAGACGAACCTGAACGCGGTGGTCAAGATGATGAACGAGCTCCTCGCCGAGACCGACAAGATCATCGTGGCCGCGGCGGACGGGAAGCTGGACGAGCGCGCCAACGCGGCGCTCTTCGTCGGGGGCTGGAACAAGCTGGTCGCAGGTGTCAACGACACGGTCACCAACATCGTCAACCCGCTCATGGTGACCGCCGACTACGTGGACCAGATCGCCAAGGGGATCATCCCCCCCACCATCACCACCGAGTACAAGGGGCAGTACAACGTCATCAAGATGAACCTGAACAACATGGTCAAGATGATGAACGAGCTCCTCGCCGAGACCGACAGGATCATCGTGGCCGCGGCGGACGGGAAGCTGGACGAGCGCGCCAACGCGGCGCTCTTCGTCGGGGGCTGGAACAAGCTGGTCGCAGG
>Ga0316217_10002766_pt1 | contig 20783 bp, 13 predicted proteins | sample 1anoAmetaG_FD_203633 | JGI IMG/M metagenome (GOLD analysis project Ga0316217, IMG submission 203633) | Freshwater microbial communities from Trout Bog Lake, Wisconsin, USA - 1anoA | ecosystem: Environmental > Aquatic > Freshwater > Lake > Hypolimnion/Profundal zone | place: USA: Wisconsin...
TATATACACCGGCGAATTGATATTGTAAAAAAACAGATGCGTGATCACATCCCGCTGCCACGAATTCATATCATGATAAAAACCAAATCTGTTTCTGGCGCACGAAAGCGTAGAAAAAACGGATGTCAGTTTTGAATGTATCTCAAAGTTTATTAAACCATCGGCAAGCCATACTTTCCGCAGCGCATTTATAGTTGAAAAGAAAAACGAAATCACGTTCGAGGTATCAACAATTAAAATTTCGTCAAATACACCCATCAATTCAGCAAACGGCCTTACTTCTGCTGAGGTAACCAACGTGAATTTTTTATCGGGATATTTTTTGCGGAGCGATAATAAGGCCGGCAAAGCAATAAGCAGGCTTCCGCCTCCCTTTATTTTCATTACCGCCAGATGCTTCCGGATCACAAGATCGTGATTGCGCCTCATGAAGGTTCCTAAAATGAAAGAAACCGGCCTCAGCAATACGATCAATATAGCCCCTAAAATAGAATCTGTTTTTATAAGCCTTTCTATACGCATACATGCTAAATATAAATTGCCTGGTGGCAACCCTCTGTCATACCTTCTGAAAATGGGAATTTAAAAAAATAAGCGGGTGATTTCCACAATAATCCTTATTTTGTATAAAGCTGATAAAACCAATGATAGAAAGATTAAACCTGGCAAAAAACATTGTATCCTCTAATTTTGGCAGACTTGAGTTTCCCTACAAACTAACCTTGGTATTAACCTATTTGTGCAATTACAAATGTAAGACATGCAATATCTGGCAAAAAAGGCCTGAAGATGAACTTACCTTTGAAGAAATAGACCTGTTTTTTAAAAATTCAAATCGCTTTAACTGGATTGACTTTACCGGTGGCGAAATCTGGATCAGGAACGACATTATCCCTATCGTTGAATCTTCACTGAAATATTGCAGGAATCTGGCCTTGGTTCATTTTCCTACCAATGGTTATTATACTCAGAAAACCGTGGAGGGCGTCAAAGAAATAATGAAGATGAAACCGCCCAAAATGATCATTACTGTTAGTCTTGACGGTGATGAAGAAATGAATGACGCAATACGGGGGAAAAAAGGAGGATGGAAGCGGCAGATAGATACATTCCGCCAATTAAAAGAGATTAAGGGTGTAGAAGTTGTTTTTGGAATGACCTTATCGAAACATAATGCAGGGCATTACAAGCAAACCTTTGATGCCGTAAAAAAGGTAATACCAGATTTTAGGCACAAAGACTTCCATGTAAACATTGCGCATCAATCGGCTCATTACTACAATAATGCCGACCATGTAAAAGACAATTCTGCAAATGACCTGGTCATCCAGGAGCTAAAAAAATACCAGAAATCCCGGGGGCCGGTTGTGGGGCCGGTAAGTTATCTGGAACAGCAGTATTTAGGTAAAGTTGAACAGTATCTCGACACCGGTAGTACCCCGGTTAAATGCCATTCATTAAAATCTTCCTGCTTTATAGATTCCTGGGGCAATGTATATCCCTGCGTAACCTACGATGTCAAAATAGCAAACATCAGAGATCATAATTACGACCTTGAAAAAATATGGAATCTGCCCAAAACAAATGAGCTGCAAAAGGAGATATGGAAAGGAAACTGCCCCCAATGCTGGACTCCTTGCGAGGCCTACCAGAGCATACTGGGCAATTTAGTATAAACAACGGGCACGGCTAAAAATGCCTGCAAAAACGCCTTGGCTGTCAGTCGGCCTGCTGCCGCCCCGGTACCGGGCTGATTCTGAACCCGCACCTATCACCTTCATTGCACTTTCTGCTGCCATAATTGCCTAAAAAATCTATTTTTACGCCCTTACAAAAACAAGCTTAATGCAGAAATACAAATTGTGGAATAACATCTTCGGATGGCTTATCTTCCTTTTCGCTGCCGTGGTTTATACCATGACCATGGAAAGCAGCGGTAGCTTTTGGGATTGCGGTGAATTCGTTTCGGGATGTTTTAAATTACAGGTAGTGCACCCACCAGGCGCTCCGTGGTTCTTAATGCTGGGTAAAATATTCTCATTGTTTACCGGTGCCGACCCTTTGGTTCCCGGCAGCCCGGGCAGCAACCACGTAGCACAGAGCGTAAACTTTATGAGCGCCCTGATGACCGCAGCAGCGGTTATGTTCACCTTCTGGACCACTACTGCCCTGGCACGCAAATTTGCGTTTAAAGATGGCGAGTATACTACCGGTCGGATTATTAGTGTCATAGGTGCCGGCGTTATTGCGGCAACCTGTGCTACTTTTCTCGATTCGCAATGGTTCAGCGCTGTTGAAGGTGAGGTTTACGCTACTTCGCAATTCTTTCAGTCGCTCATTTTCTGGATCATTATGAAATGGGATGCCGACGATAGCCCTACTGCCGATAAATGGCTGGTATTTATTGCCTACATGACCGGCGTTTCGATTGGCGTACACCTGTTAAGCTTGCTGGCTTTGCCCGCAATTGCCATTGTTTTCTACTACAAAAAATTCAAAAACCCAACCATTATAGGCTGGATCATTGCTGCTGCAGTAGGCTTTTTAGTATTGGGTATGTATATGAAATATATTATTTCATTTACGCTTTCGTACCTGGCTAATATGGACTTGTTTTTTGTAAATACGCTTGGCTTTGGCTTTAACAGCGGCGTGTTGTTCGGTGCCATTTTAATTATAATAGTGCTGGTTGCAGTTTTGCGCTACACCCAAACAGGCAGCGAACGCGATTTTCAGATCGCTATGGGTATAACCATTTTTTATGTCATCATCGGTTTTGTTATCGGCGATACAATGGCCTCTTTCATCCGTATTTTATATCCGGTTGGGCTGTGGGCTTCGCGCAAATACGGTTATGAAACCCGCCGTTATTTTAACCTCGCTGTATTGTCTGTTGCCTTCTCGTATATCGGTTACACCAGTTACCTGATGGTGCCTATCCGCGCTAAGGCCAACACCCCCATTAATATGAACCGCCCAACCGATCCTTTTGCATTAAAAGGATATGTTGACCGCGAACAATACGGCGACCGCCCATTGGTTTGGGGTCCTGGTTACAGTATAGACCAATACTCTGACATTGCCGGTTACACCACCACAGGCGAGCGTTGGATACGTAGCAAATTCAGCAATACTTATGTTGATGAAGGCCCTAAGCAAGACTATCAGTTTAAAAGCGAGGCCTGTATGTTGTTTCCCCGCATGGGCTTTTGGCAGGAAGAAGGTAAAAAGTCTGCCTACCGTGCCTGGCTTAATCCCGATTACAACGTGATTAACCGCGAAACGCATGATGCAGTTAAAACCTTTTCAGGAGCTGAACAAAAGCAGGCTGAAGAATACACAGCAAGCCTGAACAAAGGTGGCAACACTTATTTTTTAAAGGACGTTTTGGGTGAAAAGGAGAACATCTCTTACTTTTTGAAATACCAGATCGGCTACATGTACTTCCGCTACTTTATGTGGAATTTTGCCGGTAAACAAAATGATATTCAGGGCAACTATGCCAACGATGACGGAAGGTGGATATGTGGTATACCGTTTATTGATAACAGCCATAAATTCTTTACTCCCGATTGGCCGCAGCAAAACCTGTCGCAGTCTATGTTGCACAACAAGGCACGCAACAAGTTTTACATGATTCCTTTTATCATCGGCTTAATAGGCCTGATATTCACTTTCTTTAAAGACGAAAAAACTTTCTGGATAATCCTGGTGCTGTTTGGCACCACCGGTATCCTGCAAATCATTTACCAGAACGAACCACCGATTGAACCGCGCGACCGGGATTACGCAACTGCGTGCTCGTTCCTGGTTTACACCATCTGGATAGGCTTTGGTGTATTGGGAATCATAGATACGCTGGTAAAGCGGTTTAAAATGCCCGAGATACCTACATCTATAGGCGTAATTGCCTTATGTGCATCGGCGCCATTCTTAATGGGCTCGCAAGGCTGGGACGATCATACCCGCCACGACCGTTACTGCGCACGCGATTTTGCTATCGATTACCTGCAAAGCTGCGCACCGCATGCCGTATTGTTTACCCAGGGCGATAACGATACTTACCCGCTGTGGTACGCACAGGAAGTGGAAGGCGTACGCCAGGATATCCGTATCATCAACCTTTCGCTATTGGGCGTTGACTGGTATATCGACCAGTTGAATTACAAGATAAATGATGCTGAGCCTTTAAAACTAAGCTTTACACAAGCGCAGTACGAAGGCAACAAACGCGATATTATCCGCTACAGGCAAAACCCTAATTTACCCGAAGGCAAACCTTTTGATTTGAAACGTGTAATGAAATTTCTGGCCAGCGATAATCCTGCCGATATGGTAACCTACCAGAACGGCGAACATGATAATTATCTGCCAACCCGTAACTTTTACCTGGATATAGATACTGCCAAAGCAGCCGCGATGAACATGGTTGAACCCGACGAACAGAACCAGATAGTGCCGCGTATGGAATGGAATCTAAACTCAGGCGCACTGATGAAGAACGACCTGATGACCCTGGATATTGTTGCCAATAACCTGATGGACCGCCCCATTTATTTTGCGGTATCAGTTGCACCTGAGGCTTATGTTGGTTTGGAAAAATATTTCCAGTTGGAAGGTTTGACCTACAGGGTAGTGCCTAAATTAAACACCACCGGTTCGCCATACAATGCACCTGTGCGTTTGGATGAAATGGCCGAAAACATGATGCACAAATTTAAGTTTGCAGGCATCAAACAAAACCCCGACATCTATCTTGATGAAACCTGTATGCGTATGACGGTGAATATCCGAGGTAACTTCGGCCGCCTGGCTGAAGCTTATCTGGCACGCGGTGAAAAAGCCAAAGCTGCTGAGGTGATCGATTACTCCTTGTCAGAAATGACACCGAAAATTGTTCCTCACTCAGTTTTCGATTACCAATACCCCGATATTTATTTTCAGGCCGACCAGCGGGAAAAAGGTACCAGGTTGTTGCTCGAAATGTTTGACAAGGCAAAAGATGAACTGAACTACTACAAAACAGTTTATAATTTCAGCGTCAATCAGGCTAGAGAAAACGGCGACATAGCTTATTTAACCCAGCTGCAACAAGGCGCCTTTATGGAGCGCCACGAAGTGCGCGAGGAGCTGTATATAATGCAGGAACTTACCCTCACTGCAAAAAAATACAACCTCGGCGACGTAGCTACCAAAGTTGCCAAAGAGTTTGAGGAATACCGCATGGCCTTTGTTGACCCATCTTTGCGCCAGCAAATGCAGCGCCAGGGCGGCCAACCGCAGTAATAGATCAGGTTTTTACCAAAAGCCCTTTCGTACAAACGGAAGGGCTTTTTTTATTTATACGGCCCAATTAGCCCCAGGCCATCCTGAGTTTCCCCCGGCTGCTTACCCTGCATTTTTTCTCCATAAAATATTATGTATTCACATACTGCAGCGCTTAGCACCGAATTAAACACCAAAATCCTCTCTAATCTCCCCTTATCATTTATTTTTGGTGCCTATATGGCAGACGACAAACACTTTTGCATTTTCGGACGAAAGCCGATCATTGAAGCTTTAAAGGCCGGTAAGCGTTTCGATAAGATACTGGTTTTGAAAAACATTACCGGTGATGAGATGCGCGAGATTTACAAAATGGCAAAAGATGCAGATACGCCTATCCAAAATGTACCTAAAGAAAAACTCGAAAGCGTAGCACAGAAATATTCAAAACACCGGGAGGCTAACCATCAGGGTGTGATCGGTTTCCTTTCTATTATAGATTATTACAGTCTTGATGACGTGCTGCATCAAACTTACGCCAAAGGCGAAACCCCTTTGTTGGTAATACTTGATGGTGTTACCGACGTGGGTAATTTTGGTGCCATAGCCCGTTCGGCCGAATGTTTGGGTGCACATGCAATAGTAGTGCCTGCACAAGGTTCGGCGCAAATAAATGCCGAGGCCATGAAAACCAGCGCCGGCGCGCTCAACAACATTTTAGTATGCCGCGAAAAAAGCCTGGTAACTGCCATTAAATATTTAAAAGTAAACGGCATTAAAGTTTTTGGCACAGACAAACACAAAGCTACCGACATCAGTAAAACTGATTTCACTGAGCCCTGCGCCATTGTTCTTGGTTCAGAAGGCGACGGCATTTCCCCCGAGATCATGAAACTCTGCGATGAACGGATTATGATCCCCATGTCGGGTCAAACAGAATCCCTGAATGTTTCTGTAAGTGCAGGAATCGTTTTATACGAAATAAGCCGCAGCAGAAAAAAAGGATAACCTCACTGCCGCATCTGCACAGTAGCAGCATTCATTAAGTCGAGTGCAACACCGGTGCTCGACCCCTGCCAACTTTCAAAAGGGCCTTGCCATATACCGTCAAATTGATGCTCACTGTTCTGCGCATTACTCCAGGCAGTGGCTGCGTTATGTAAAATAAATTGCTTTATACCTGGGTCTTTTAAAACCGTATTCAACTCCGAAAGGAACTTTATATACGGTCCTTTAAACTGAGCAGCATCTTCACCCCAGTTACGGCCACATGGTTCAGTAAGTATACTATCGCTATCACTCAACTTTACCATACTGGCCAAGGCGATGTGCTGCGCGCTCTGCAGATATTGGGTATTGGAAGTAAGCACATAAATTTCTTTAAGCCCGGCAAGTATTACGCCCTGGTTGTAGGTCCAGGTTTGCGCACCGTTATTGTTGCAGTTCTTATCAAGTCCGTCGTTAAACAGGTAATCAGCATTCATCATTCCGCTTTGGTTTAACCAGTTCCATCCCTTCAGTGCCCAATCAACATAATATGCTTTTTGCCAAACTGTTGTTTGCCTGCCTGCCAGGCGCGCCGCTACCAGAATAAATAATTCATTAGTGATAGCGTTTTTATAGCGGTCAATATTTTGCCATGCCATGCCTCCGCCACAGGTTGTATTGTCCCAACCACCTGCAGCCATGTAAGCAAAAATATCTTCAGCAGTCTGCAGGTATCTGGCATCACCATACTGGTCATAGGCCTTCATCCAGGCCAACGCCCACCAACCGCAGTCATCGTAAGTGCGGTTTTTAAAATCACCGCCTGCAAAATATTGGTTAGCATTATATATTTGCCTGCACATAGCTGAAACATCTGCACCCGAATTTTTACTGTAATCAACCAATGCCTCCATAATATTGGCCGATTCCCACCAGCCTGAACTCCATAAATAATTTCCTGAGCTCTGAATTTTCTGTAGTTCCACTGCAATGTCGGTCGAGTGATCCAGATAAAGCTCACCTGTATGTCTTGGATTAATGCTATCCTCTTTCTTACATCCATGTAAGGGTAGCAGCGCAATAAGCAAAATTAAAAGAGCTGTTTTTTTCATAGTTAAAACGGCACGCCAAGGCTTAAATAAATAAAATGATACAACCCGTTCGAGATCTCAGTGATCTTGTTGGGCAGATTTGCAAAGATACCCCCCTGCTGTATCAAACTCTGATCAGGATAAAAAACAGCCTTGCTGTAAATATGCTGAAAACGGTATCCCAGTAATATCTGCAAATAAGTTTTGTGTTTGGTAAGAATACTTAACCCGGCCAGAGTTTCGGAAGTAAACCCGCCTTCAACACCGGGGTATTTCATAAAAGGGTCGGTGTTCTTACTCCTTACATAAAATGAATAGCCCGCACGTTCAACAAACAACAGGGCCAGTTTATTTGTAAGCCTTGTATTATTCATTACGTGTAACATTAACGGAACGAATGCCCTTATATCGTGTGGCTGCACATAAATATCAGCGCCATAAGTAATACCTGCCTCAAAGGTCCTTTTAAAAACAATGCCATGCGCCATGCGCAACGTTATAAACCGTGAATATTCTCCAAGTATATAATTATCAGCAGCACTTGTATTATGGTCATAATCATCGTAAGTGCGCACACGGTCCCTGCCTACCCGGCACATAACCCCTGCATCAAAATGGTGGTGAATAACCAGGTGTCCGTTTTTAGCGCTGTCACCAAATATCTTATCACTTGCCCGGCAGGCAGCAAAACAAAAACTTAACGCAAATACAGAAACAAAAAGTCTCAGGCAATGGCTGCGCACAATCATATCCGGGTTTAGGTTGCTGAACGCCGTTAAATAAAACACAACGAAATATATGCAATTATATATGCCGCAAATAATAATGACCCGAAATATATGAAGAGGAAGATAAATAGAGGCAAATGAATTTTATCAGGAAGAACGCGGCAAAGGTAGGAGAAGCCGCCCTGATTTTGTAAAACTATGCAATGCGAACCAACGGGTGGTTGCATTGCATAGTATATACATAAGCAATCGCGCCATAGACGGCGCTTTGCTTCTAGCGCTTCTTAGCTGCTGCTTTCTTTACAGGAGCTTTTTTAGCTGCTGCTTTCTTAACAGGAGCTTTCTTAGCAACTGCTTTCTTAACAGGAGCTTTCTTAGCTGCTGCTTTTTTTACTGCCTTTTTCTTGGTAGCCATAAATGATAGTTTTTACCTACTCTTTTAATCCCGTTTTCGGTTACCCGGGTACCTACTCTGTTATAGCTTTTCGGTTTTCGCTTTTTACTTTAAATGTTTGGCATAGATTTAACTCTGCGCCTTACATTCATCGTAACAGGGTGTAAAATATTCAATTTACCATACACTTATATACTTTACATACCTAAACAACTCCACGTCTGTATAATTTTGTCCACTATTAAAAACATCCCAACATTTATCAGTAACAACTTTCATAAATTTCAGCAAACGCTGAAACTGTTTGTGGAAGCCAACTCCACCGGTGCTCTATTCTTAAAAAATAAGACGAAAAGCAGTACCGGCAAAATGTGTATAAAATAACGCACGCAAAATACTTTTAACCTCACCTATCAACTTTTGTGTAACAATTTTCCCTTTCAAAACTTTTTGATGATGTCATTTTATTTCTAAGAACGATGAAACTATTTCAACAAACAGTCGTGCTTTGTAAACGAACAAATGCAACAAATGTTTCGCAAAAAAACCCGCTCTAACTTTTTAAAGTATCGAATACATTACCGATCAGCTGGCAAAGATCACATCCACTTCAAAAAAAATCAACTGATAGCTTCATTATTTCTATTACCATAATACAAGCTGTTTTCATTGGTAAAATCACTTCTGACAGATAAAATAAAGCCACGCATACCAACCGGGCTAACCTTTTTAATTACACCGGTTGTTAGAAAATATTTCCTTTAAAATTTCAGATAAAATTCTCTGGTCAGTTTTTTATAAGCATCAGAAAAATTCCCTGATACATCTTGAATGGTAAGTTGGCTTTTCAGAATATTCTTTTCAGTTTTCTCTAACTGAATCAATAACAGGTACGGAGATTTGCCTTCAACCGCGGTAACCTCAGTTAACTCAGTTATAAACAATGCATGTTCGCGCGCGATCGTTTGAAACACTGCAAGATTGAATATGGGTAAAACTACAAAGGCCTTTCCTCCGGCAGTCATCAACCTTGCAGTGCTGTAGAGTAACTCCTCATAGCTTAAAGCCACGGTATGCTTAGCAACATTACGTCGGTCGTTACCGGTCTTCATGTCATCAATAAAATACGGAGGATTTGAAATAATTACGTCATACTTCTCTCTTGCGCCGTATTCCTGCAGCGATAAATGGTGTGCATTCAGTCTTTCTCTCCATGCACTTATCTCAAAATTGTCTCTGGCTTGCAGGTAGGCTCCTTCATCTATATCAATGGCATCAATGTATGCTGTTACATTTTTCTGTGCCATCATCAATGCAATTACACCCGTTCCGGTTCCTATATCCAGTATACGTTCTGCATCCCTGACGTCGCACCAGGCACCAAGCAAAACACCATCCGTGTTTACCTTCATGGCACATTTACCCTGCCTCACCTCAAACTGTTTAAATCTGAATGTTGATTTCTCCATTTTTTAATTTCATGTCAAATTAAACCCCTGTTACAATTTATAAAACTTTCAACCGTCATACATGCATTATCTTTAATGAGCAAATAAAATCAGCTAATGATGGCCCATATATCTGAAACAAAAGTAAGAGCAATAATTACAGGCAGCACCGGCATGGTAGGCGAAGGTGTATTACATGAATGCCTTTTAAGCCCGGCAGTTGAAGCTGTACTGGTTATTAACAGAAACCCCTGCGGTGTTGTGCATCCTAAACTGAAAGAGGTTATCCTTAAAGACTTCTTCAACTTTGATACCATACAAAATGAAGTAGCCGGTTATAATGCCTGTTTCTTTTGTCTTGGCACTACCTCTGTAGGAATCAGCGCCGGTGATTACTATAAAATGACATACACCCTAACCATCGGTGTAGCGCATGTGTTAAGTAAAGTAAATCCCGGAATGACCTTTTGTTACATTTCCGGCTCGGGCACCGATAGCAGCGAAAAAGGCCGCCTGGCCTGGGCACGCGTTAAAGGCAAAACCGAGAACGATCTGATGAAACTCCCTTTTAAACAAGTGTATGCTTTCAGGCCGGGTTATATACATCCAACACCGGGGCTAAAACGAACACTTTCCTTCTATAAATATATTACCTGGTTTTACCCCGTGGGCCGCGTTTTATTTCCCGGCACGGTTTCAACACTTGCCGAAATAGGACAAGCCATGATACATACTGTTACCCAAGGTTACGAAAAGAAAATACTAGAAGTAAAAGATATTGTTGCACTTGCTGCAAGAAAGTAACCAAGGCCGGCAATTAAGTTATTACAAATCACGTAAGGCATGCTGTATAATGTTAACCTAAAGCTAATAGTAAAAGATTAAGCAGGCACAGCCTCTTTTGCTATTTTAGCCTGATATGAAAACCACCTGCTTTCTTTTACTGGTTATATCCGTTATTGTTTACTCCGGTTGCACCTCTGCACATCACTCCGGCGTTAGTGCCTACCACAGTGCGTATGATGATACCAGCCTGGTGGTGCAGGCCGGCCCCATATTGCTTCCCTATAACCGTTATATAGACCCCGCGGGCAGCGTTATACGCTTCGGCGATCCGGAATACGAAAACCACAGCCTTGACTGTTGTTTGCTTCCTGACGGAAAAACGCTCGCCGTTGAAGATCGTTACGGTGTGGCATTCATTGATGTTCAAACACAAAAATTACTCTTCCATTTCGATTACGAAACCGGCAAAAAAAGAAAGTATTTAATGAGCACCTACTCAGGCATCAAAGCGCTGAGCATAAATAACGAAACGCATATTTTCTGGAGCGCCACCAATACCGACAATAATTTATCCGAGATTCTTGATGCCGTCTGGAACGGTACGCAGGCAAGCGTTGTTCAAACATTCGAACTGCAACCTGCCGCTCCTGCACCAATGGCACTGCCAAACGATATTGCCCTTAGCAACGAAAGCGGCACCAACTATGTATATGTAGTATTGAATGGCAATAACCAACTGCTTAAAATAAACTGGGCAGCTAAACAAATTGTATGGACGGCAGCAACCGGTGTTGCTCCCTATGGTATTACCATTTGCAATAACAAAGCCTACGTAACCAACTGGGCTGGCCCGGTACCAACCGATAGCACCCGCGAAACAGCCGGCGTACCATATGGCAGCGCCTACATTGACCATCGCACCGGCGGAACATTAAACGGCACTGTATCTGTTATCGATACTAAAGATGGGCACGAAATAAAACAGGTAACCGTTGGCCTGCATCCCAACGCCGTTATAAAAAGTAGTGATGAAAAATTTGTGTATGTGGCTAACGGCAACAGCGATTTTGTTTCAGTTATAGCCACTGTTTCCAACATCGTGGTTGATTCAATCCCTGTCAGTCTTAATCAGGAAAGCAATCCGTACATTGGCAGTTCGCCTAATGCATTGTTACTTGATAAAACCGGTAACAGATTGTTTGTTGCAAACGGAATGGATAATGCCCTGGCAGTTATCGGGCTGGGTTCAAAGTCTTCACCGGCAACGGGCCCTGACCACCTCTTAGGTTTTATACCTACCGAAGCATATCCTGCAGGCCTTACTATGGATAGCCGGAATATTTACGTTTCAAATCTTGAAGGTGAAGGCGCGCGGTTAAATATAAAGGGCAGCTACAACACCCACCACATGGGCGCCACCGTATCCGTTATTCCGATTCCCAAAAATGAAGAGTTACCGGATATGACTGCGCGTGTTGAAAAAGCGAACCTGATGTTCCGCACCAAACTTGCGCAGTTATTGCCAAGGCCTAACGTAAAGCCCAAAGCGGTGCCTGATCGCATTGGCGAGCCTTCGCTCATCCAACACATTATCTATATCATTAAAGAAAACCGTACTTACGACCAGGTTTTAGGCGATATGGCGCAAGGCAACGGCATGAAATCACTCTGCATTTTTGGCGACAGCATAACGCCCAATCAGCATCAACTGGCTAAAGATTTTGAGTTAATGGATAACTATTATGTATCCGGCAAATCCTCGGCAGAGGGACACCAGTGGACAGACGCCGCCATGACCTCAGATTATGTAGAGAAGAATGTGCGCGCCTGGTTTCGCAGTTACCCCCATGTGCAGAACGATGCGCTTGTTTACAATAAAGAAGGCTTTATATGGAACGATGCCCTCGACCATGGAAAATCAGTGCGCATTTACGGCGAAGCCTGCGACCCTGATTGGGACAGGGCCTTAAAATGGAAAGACATTTATCAGCGCTACCAGCAGGGTAATCCCGTAGCGTTTAAAAACACCACGACTATTTCAAGGGTAAGGCCAATCTTATGCATGACCAGCCCCTGCGCAGATACGCACGACTTTACCGATGTAATGCGCGCCGATGCCTTTGTGAAAGAGCTGCACCAATACGAGCAGATGGATGGAGACCAATGGCCACAGCTAATGGTCATGGCCTTATCTGACGACCACACTGCCGGCCTCAATCAAAATTACCCTACACCACGTGCCATGGTGGCAAGCAACGATCTTGCAGTAGGCAAAATAATTGATGCCGTTTCGCACAGCAGGTTCTGGAAGAATACCGTGATTTTCATCACCGAAGATGATAGCCAGGATGCCTGGGACCATGTATCCGCTTACCGCACCACCGGCTTTGTTATAAGCCCGTATTCCGAACTACACAAAACCGTACACACCAACTATAACCAAACCTGCATAGTGCGCACCATTGAACAGATTCTTGGCATTCCGCCCATGAACATCATCGACGCCACTGCAACGCCTATGTTTGATTGCTTTAAGAACGAACCCGATACAGCAACTTATACTTTCATAAAAAATAAAGTAGCCATTGATGAAAAAAACAAAGATCGCTCAGAACTTAGTGGGCTGGAACTGAACTACGCCATACTAACCTCAACACCCGAATATCAATATGTAGATCGGGGGACCGATGACCTGTTAAACAGGATATTGTGGTTCACTGCTAAAGGAAAACAGCCCTATCCAAAATCCATGACGGCTACCGGAAAAGACAAAGACGATTGATCAGCAAGAATTCTATTGCACCACCAGCTTTCTGACCTCCTCTCCTGCCCGCAGCAAGTAAACACCTTTGGCCAGTTTAGAAATATTAAGCTGCTCGCTTTCGGCAGTAATTAAATGTTGCATCAACTCTCTGCCTGTTGCATCGAATATTAGCAGCGTTTGATGTATAAACTCCGCGCTCACTTTAATTTGTAACCATCCTGTTGAATTAGGATTCGGAAATACAATAACACTACCGGCCCTGTTAACATTCTCAATACCCTCGCATACCTCTACAATAATATTTTCTGATGCTGAGTCGCTGCAACCATTGCTATTTGTATATGCATAACTGATGCTGAATATACCGCTACCTGCCACCGCTGCGTTAAATTGACCAGCGGTTATATGCGGGCCTGAGAATGTTCCTCCCGTTGGGTTACCACCACTTAAATTTATAATGCCGGCATTGGTACAAACCGTATCAGCTGGCAAACTCAAGGTAACAACCGGCAAGGAATAAATATGCACAAGCACACTATCACCTGCACTGCAGGCGCCTGCATTGGTTACGCTTACCCAATACAATCCGCTTTGAGTAACAGTAATACTTTGCACCGTTGCACCGGTCGACCATAAATATCCGGCCCCGTTATTCCGTGCGTTTAAAGTGATACTTCCTCCACATTGCGGTGTATCAGGCCCCAGATTTACTACCGGAAACGGAACAATAGTAAAACTACCGGTAACAGTATCTATGTTGCAGAAGATGCTTATAATATGGTTACCGCTAGCCGCAATCAGGGCAGGAAGATCGACAACCGCCGAATGCCCGCCGGCAAGGTTTCCAACCCAGGGGTAATGCTGCAATGAATCGTTATCAAGCCGGTAATAAATGGTGGCAGTATAAATACTGGTTTGCCCCAAATTAGTAAGTGTAAATGATGGCGTAAATGTATCTCCGCAAATAGTATCAGCCGGGGCGGTAAGGCCACTAACCCCTATCACCGTTGAACACGGCACCACATATATGTTTTCAGATGCACTGGCATTGCAATTGTTGCTATCGGTGTACATATAGCTTATCATAAAATTACCATAACCTGCAACGGCTGGATTAAACGACCCATTGTTTACGGTATATCCCGAATATGTTCCGCCCACAGGCCTTCCACCGGCCAGCGTTACCAGGCCTCCGCTTTCACAAACGGTGTCAGGCGCCAGCTGCACAGATACAATGGGTGGGGTGTTAAACACTACGTGTATACTATCACTAGCTGTACAGTTCTGTGTATTAGTAACTGTTACCGAATAAACATTGCTTTGCAGGATATTAATAGATTGGGCGGTAGCTCCGGTAGACCAAAGATAATGCGAACCATTGTTCTTCGCGTTCAACACCACTACACCGCCACAAACTGCTGTGTCGTTACCCAGGTTAACCACCGGTGGCACAGCAGCAGTAAAGCTAATGCGAAGCGTATCGTTGGTCAGGTTAAAATCGGTGCCTCCATTCGGTGCCGCACTATATATAAGCAGCGTATGGCTACCCGCAGCAGCAGCAATCGCCGGCAAAGTAAGCTGCACACTTTGAGCGGTTGCTAAACTGCCGCTCCATGCATAAGATTGAAGTGTTCCATTATCGAGCTGGCAGTAAATGGTAACTGAAGTAAGCGTTGCCTGCCCCGGGTTGGCCAGGGTAAAAGCAGGGCTAACTGAGTCAGCACAAACATGATTAACGGGATACGTTAAATTACTCAAAGCAGCATCAATGGTTGCCGGTGCCGGTACAACAGTTACAAATGTCTGCACCGGCCCTTCTATACAACCGCCGGAAAGCGTTTCGCTTACGCTGATGGTACCATTCGCGCTGCCCCAGTTAACTGTTATGCTGTTGGTTCCTTGCCCTGCTGTAATGCTGACTCCGGCAGGAACAATCCAGCTATAAGTAGCTCCGTTTACTGCCGGCACCGAATAGGTAAGCCCGTGCTGATTAACAGTTACAGTATCATAGCCATTCATACTAAAAGGCAAATGCAGGATACCGAAAAACTGCGCCGCCCAAAAAGACGAATAAAAACTTTCATTAAACGAGAACTCATCAATCGCCCCTCCTTGCTGATAACAACTGCCGGGATAAACAGCGATACCATGCGCCATATTGCTGATCTGGTAAAACTGAACTGCCACATGATTGGTAGAATCAAAATACTGCTGCAGTTGTATCAGGTTATTCCCATTAAAGCTTGCATTGGTGTAATCAGCTATGGTATCACAGCTATGCAGGTTGGTAAATTGCTTAACCAACTCATGCGAGTTCTCAATATTCACAACAGCATCAGCTGTTCCCTGAAAAACCGATAAGCGCGGATAGCTACCGGTGTAACCGGGGTATTGGCCTCTTACAATATTACCCCATTGCTGCGGTGTGTGGCTGATATCGCCCAGCATAGCATACTCCACCGAGTCCAGCGCAACTAACGGATCATACGGCAGGCCCGACATTACAGCACCTGCATTAAAAACATCCGGATAAACACTTAGCATTACCGCAGTCATAGCACCGCCTGCCGATAGGCCCGTTACAAAAACCCGGGTGCTGTCAATGCTGTAATTTCCCTTCATATAATCGGTCATCTGCTTTATCGATAGCGCTTCGCCCTGGTTGCGGCTGCAATTAGCCGCCTCCCAGTAATTAAAGCAGTTGCTTGAATTGTTTACCAGGTTCTGCTCGCCATAAACCACATAAAATTTATGAACCTGTGCCAGGCTATCCCAAGCCGTTTCAGTAGAGTAGCTTAATGCCGTTTGGCCACATCCATGTAACACCACAACCAGCGGCGCATGGGCCGGCATATTCGAAGGCACAAACTTATAACAGTTCAGGTTTCCGGGGTTGCTGCCAAAGGTAGTAACCTGCGTGCCCTGCGCTTGCGTTAACAGGTTTCCGCATATCAAAGTGGCGGCAAATAATAAAACACGGTATATCTTATGCATTATAGTTAGTTCGGTTACAGGCAACGAATTTAATATATCCCGTAACACCAACCTGCACTAAGCCTACCTGGTTATAACCAGTTTCTTCGCATAGCGCTGGTCTGCCGCCGTAATGATAATCGAGTAAGTTCCGGCAGCCAGTCTCGAAACATTGAAAGGTATTTGATTAGATCCTGCCTGAACCTGGTAGTTATCTGCCAACACTCTTTGCCCCAGCACATCGTAAAACTCAATATTAATTTCCTGTGCCACCGGCGAAACAACAAACAGGTTTGCGTTAGTTGCTGCCGGGTTCGGAGCCAGTGTAACAGTAAAGGCAGTCTCGCCCGTTAGTATGGCAGTTACAACATCGGTGTAAGTATAGTTGCCATTAAAATCAATTTGCTTCAACCTGTAATAATATCTCACTTCAACCTCGGCATGCACATCATTATAGGTGTAGGTAGTTTCAGTAGTTGTATTTCCATGGCCCGGTACCGAATCAATCTGGGTCCAGTTAATACCGTCGGTGCTTCTTTCAATATTAAATTGTTTGTTGTTGATTTCAATTTCAGTTGCCCATGCCACCTGTATAAACTGATTGTTTACCGGATAAGCCTCCAGGTATATCAATTCAACCGGCAGCGCCACCAAAGCAGGTGCCTCATGTGCCCCCATAGTAGGGCCCGATGGCGATGAACCGGTAGCCCGGGTATTGCTGTCTATATCAGTTGTTATATCGTTGTAGGTATTAACAAGACTCAGACCCGCTCCCTTTACAAAGTAATTACTGCTGTCGGTAAATGATATATGCAGAAACTTGGTTGAGGTAAGCACATCAGTAGGGTCTACAAACAAATGGTTGGCACTGGTATTAACCTGGGCAACGGCAGGATTGGCAGAGTAAACCGTATTGCCGGTAGTAATTTGCGCATAGCGGCTGCTGTTATCCTGGCCCGAACCCGAAGGCTGCACTGATTTCCAGTTAGCAAAGGTTTCAGCCGTTCCATTCCATTCACCTACTGTTGAGGTATTGGCAGATACGAGGAAGTTATAGTTAGACAGATGCCAGCCGGTAGAAGGGCTTGTACTTCCGTTACCGATAGCAAAATGTTCAGCCGTGCCTCCTCCAATAAACGAACCATTACCACCCGTGCGCTGGTTAATAAATATATTGTCCTCAATAGTGTCAGTGCCTCCAGGCGTAGCACCGGTGCCGTTTCCATAACGCAGGTAAGCGTACGAATTATTGCTGCCTCCCGGCAGATCGGTTCCGCCAATCAAAATGGTATTGTAATAAAACTTATTTACGTTGCTGTGGGTATTATCGGCATCATTCAAAATACCAAACACCTCAGCATCATTATAAGAGTTGCCCGGATAGTAAGTTGGCTGCAGCTCAATCATGTTGTTATACACGGTAAAACTGGCAGCAGAGTATAAGAAACCAAGCTCAATACCTGTTATTTCAGGCGTATAAATATCAGCTCCTGAAACACCGCCGTTATAATCCGTCAGGTTATTTATTTTATTACTGAAAACCCTTCCGTTATCTACAGGTGTAGTTGGGTCGCCGTTCAAAGCCATACCAAACACGCGCACCCAACGGTTCCAGGTACCGTAAGCGCTCAGGTTATAGATAAGATTATGATGGTATGTATTCACCGTGGTTCCGCTCTGGTAGTTTGAAGCGCTGGCTATGCCCGTTAGCGCAGCGGGCCATATCTGGTCAACATTCGGACCGCTTAAAAATACGCTTGATAATGCCGAGTTAGAGGCCAGGTTAGCTATCACGTTGTAACCGATATTTGTCTGGCCTGCCATCTGTGTAAGTGCGTTGGTTCCATACTCGTGCGCCCCACGGCGGATGGCCGTTAAGTATGCATATGCACCCGAATTGGTAATACCAGCTATTGTGTCATAATTAATATTCGATGCGCTGGTACTGTAATTCCAGATACCGTATATCTCCGACATATTATTGTCGCCTGCGCCATCGCTTCCATTCCCTGCTATCTGTATACTGGTGGTGGTATTACCGGTTAAATCACCAATTCTGTTACCGATAATATCTACCAGGCCATTCTTAACCCTGATGCCCATAAAGTACGAGAAGCCGGTGCCCGAAAGATTAATGTTCTTAATGACGTTGCTGCTAACCAGCGTTGTTTGTCCGGTAGTTCCGCCCAGGTCAAGCCTGATACCTTCATAGTCAAGTGCGCTTGCACTATTGTTCCAGGTACCCGTATTATTCGATGCACTACCGCCAATGGTATTGCCACTGATGGTATCAGAGTATGAACCGGAACCTCCAGCAAGGTAAACAGCTATTTGTTGCGGCACGGTAGTTTCGTAAGATGATAGATCAGAAGGATTATAGAAAACGTTGTTCGATACCCTCCAGTCAGGTCCATTACCTGTTGGCGTCATATAAACACCTGTCTGCGAGAAATTATAGAAGGTATTGTTCAAAATGGCAATGTTGTGGTTAGTGGTTGACGAGGTAGCGTTATAAGACCATATACCATTGGCCGGTATACTTCCCCCGGCATCATTAATAGAAGAATAACTGATAGTATCATTGCTGTTTCCTACCCCACCGGCTTTTGCATTGCCAATAAAAACAGTGCCGATAGAATTATTAGTTGCACCGCTGGTGTATGTGTTGGCATTCGCACTTTCAATGTAGCTGTTCGATATCCTTACGTTCTGAGCATCATTCAAAAAGCTTACAGTAGCATTGCCTGTATTGGTATTACGTAATCTGAAGTGTTTAATCCCATCGCCTGCATTTTGCCCATCCATAACAAACCGGCTTATAGCAGTGGTGTTCGACCCCGCATTATCAAACCTTACCATATCATTGGTGCCGCTTGAACGGAATATCTGATAAACAGTGCCGCTGGCAGTTGTATCAGAAGGTATAACCTGCGCCAGGTAACCACCTGCTAACAAACTTTCCGTCATAACCATTTTATTATTCTGGACCTTTAAGTTTGCAAATCTGAACAAAAAAGGCCAATTTTTATGGGGAATCATTCTAATGGGGGCATTGGATGCAAAAATAAAATTGATTGAAGATTAGATGTACCGGGAAGTCGAATTGATAAACAATAAGACAAGTAACATGAATATATTAACTATATATTTTAATTTATTTTTTCTCCTTTTCTTTAATTTATCAAATGCCCAAAATAGCGTTGATCTATCTGCATCTGATTATCCAACGTTAAATGAAAAAGTTGGACATTCGGACTTAGTAATTGAGGGTGAGGTGATAAATACAAAAAGTTTCCGGAATAATGGGGGAAATATTTATACTGCTGTAAATATTAGGGTAACCAAAATATTTAAGGGGGCTATCAATGATTCCATGATTGAATTAATTCTTCAAGAAGGGGGAACGGATAGTATGATTGTGGTAGTTTCTAATAAACTAAGTTTGGAAAAAGGTATGGAAGGAATATTCCTTTTAAGTAACAATGGCACAAAAGTCAGTTTGAATAATGCGTTTCAATCTTATGTACCTCTTTACGGCGTGAGAAGCTATATAGAATATCATGATAGAATTCACATGTTCGCACATCACATTGCTACCTGCAGAGGAGTGGCATATGATGATTTGGAAAATGATTTGTTTAAACCAATTGAGGCATTAACCGGGGTGCCGCGAAAAGTGCTGGGATTGAATATGTTTGAACGTAAGGTAATTGATGCCTTATCCGACAAGAAGAATTAGAAAAACGTATGTTATGATTAAATTATTTTTTACGTTATTACCTTTTTTAATTGCTGCTGGCCATGCTCAGTATATATTAATACCGGATTCGAATTTTCGGCATGCATTAATTAGTGAAGGCTATTCTTCGTGTTTTGATATTTCGCAAACCATGTTGCATACAACATGCAGCAAACTGTTAGACTCAACTACGGTAAATGTATACAGCAGTAATATTAGCAGCGTTGAGGGAGTGCAGTATTTTAAACATCTTATAAGTTTTAATTGCAACAATAACCATTTAACGCTTTTGCCTTCTTTCCCGAATACATTGTCTCAGTTATACGCTGACAATAATAATATTACAGTCTTACCGCATCTGCCGCCGTCTTTAACGAACCCCAAGGTCGAAAATAATCCCATTGCTGCATTTCCACTCTTACCCACTGATAGTTAGTTTTGATTGTTGTTTACGCTGCTGAGACAGGGAAGCAAATGTTTACACCACGTTTACACGAGAAATAAAAAAGGGTTACATTTTCATGTAACCCTTTGATTTTCAGTGTGGGAACTACTGGGTTCGAACCAGTGACCCTCTGCTTGTAAGGCAGTGTTTTCATGTTTTTAGA
>Ga0316217_10002767_pt1 | contig 20782 bp, 10 predicted proteins | sample 1anoAmetaG_FD_203633 | JGI IMG/M metagenome (GOLD analysis project Ga0316217, IMG submission 203633) | Freshwater microbial communities from Trout Bog Lake, Wisconsin, USA - 1anoA | ecosystem: Environmental > Aquatic > Freshwater > Lake > Hypolimnion/Profundal zone | place: USA: Wisconsin...
AAGGCGCCGGTCAAGCAACCTAGCCGCAAGCCGGGTTAAGCCAGCGATCGGAAGGGCTGCGCCGGCAACCGCGTTAGTGAAGAAGTCTAGTCTGAATTTTCGCGGGTAAGGATGAGCGGAAGGGCCGGGCATGCCGGGTGCGGACCATATTGGGTTTGGCACGCTGTTGTTCACACGACCGGCTACAAACGGTGCTGCCCAATTGCAAAACACGCCTGTTTCACCGGGTGGTGTCATTGCGCAAGGCTCAGCCAAGGGAAATGAACTGGCCTGGATCTCCTCGGTCGGCGCGAAAAGTTACACGATCAAACGCGCGACAAATAAGGACGCTTTGAAAGTCATTGCGGCGAACGTCACCGACACAACGTACACCGACTCACGGGCGAAATCTGGCGTGGTTTACCGCTACATCGTTTACGCCGCGAATTCATTCGGTGAAAGTCCCGGATCGCTTCCGGTGTCCGTTTGCGCCGGTTTGCCGCCGCCGTGGACGCATCAGGATGTCGGAGCCGTTTCCGCCGCGGGCAGCGCGAATTTTGACGGCAACGTTTTCACGCTGGAAGGTGCGGGCGCCGGCTTTGGGGGAACGAACGATCAATTTCAATTTGCCTTCCAGCCGTTCAACGGGGATGGCCCAATGGTTGCGCGTTTTGTGCCGCAAACCAGTTCGCAATTTTCGCAATTTGGCCTGATGATGCGCGCCGCGCCGACTTCAAATGCAGCGTGTGTCGCGCTGCTGATTTCTCCGGTAGCCGACCGGAACGTGGAAGCGCCGGGCTGGGAGGCGCAATTGGCCGTTCGCGAATCTTTAGGCGCGGCCACCACCATCCGCGCCACCAGCGAAAGGTTTTCCGAACCGATGGTGACCTTCGGCCGCCTGACGGGTTATTGCTGGCTCAAACTGGAACGCGTTGGCAATCGTTTCACCGCCGCATTTTCTTCCGACGGGAAAACATGGAAGGAGGTTGGTTCTGCCACAATTGCCTTGCAACACAAACTCCTGGCCGGTTTGGGTGCCAGTTCGCGCTCCGCTTCGATCACCACGACCGTGTGGTTTGACCACGTGGGTGCGGGAAATTCCGCTTTCACAATGAATTCGTCGAAGCACCAAATTAAGTCTGTGGCGGGACTTCGAGCCGTGAAAAGATCAACCAATCCATGACCCCACGTCCCTCACGAATACAGCTTAAACCATATGCCTACCACCGCAAAAAATATTCTGAATGTGCTTTGCACCAGTTCCACCTTGTTCTGCGGTGCGGTAACCGTTTCTGCTATTGAGCAGGTGAAGTCCCCGGATGGGAAAGTCATGGTGGAATTCTTGATGCAAACCGGCGGTGTGCCTGCCTACCAGGTGGAATATCTTGGCAAACCGATCGTGCTGGAATCGCGGCTGGGCTTGCTGCCCGATTTTACGCACGGATTTGAAATCGCAAGAATTTCTGAAAACGAACACCAGGGTGAATGGACACAGAATTATGGTGAACGCAAAGTCGTTCCTGACAATTATCGTGAGTTGAACGTGGACTTGCAGAAGCCGTCCGGCGAACGGATGCGAATCACATTTCGTGCCTGCGATGAAGGCGCCGCCTTTCGATATTCGTTTCCGGGAAACGCCTCCAATGAGCTTCATTTTACGGGCGAACGAACGGAGTTTTGTTTTCCGACCAACACTTTTGGTTACGAAGAACACGGCACCGAAGGCGAGTATCAACCCGCACCGGTTGCCGACATTCAGCCGCAATGCGAGCGGCCATTGACGTTGGAGTATGAAGCTGGACTTTTCGCCTGTTTGTGCGAAGCGAACAACGAGGATTATCCGCGCATGTTGCTCTCGCCGCTGCCGGACGTGCCCGGTGCGTTGGTCAGCGCGCTGGGCGGAACAACGTCCAACACGGTGAACGATCGGGGCCGAACGCAAAGCGATCCGACCGCGCGGCTGCACGCGGGTGACGCGACGCCTTGGCGGGTATTCGTGGTTGGGCAAAGACCGGGAGATTTGCTGGAGCGGAATTACCTCGTGCTGAATCTAAATCCTCCGTGCGCCCTCAAAGACGTCTCCTGGATCAAGCCGGGCAAGGTGATGCGCGATACGACGCTGACCACGGCCAATTCCAAGGCCATCGTTGACTTTGCGGCGAGTGCCGGCTTGCAATATGTCCTGTTGGATGCGAAATGGTACGGGAGTGAAAATGCGCAAACTGGCGACGCGACCACCGTGCGCGCGCCCAATTTGGATATTCCCGAAATCATCTCCTACGGCAGCGGGAAGCATGTGGGTTTGGTTCTTTACGTTGACCGGCGGCAAATTAAGAAGCAGCGGGACACCCTTTTTCCGCTCTACGAAAAATGGGGCGTCAAAGGAGTGAAGATCGGTTTTGTTGACGTCGGTCCGCAGGCCGAAACGGCGTGGATCACCGAGACGATAAAAAGAGCGGCGGAGCACCATCTTCTCCTCAATATTCACGATGGTTATCGAACCACTGGGCTCGCCCGCACTTATCCCAACCTGCTGACGGTCGAAGGGATTCGCGGTAACGAACATTTTCCGACTGCGGAACATAATTGCACGGTTCCCTTTACGCGTTACGTCGCCGGTTCAGCGGATTACACGGTTTGCTATTACGATCACCGATTGCAAACCACCCATGCGCATCAACTGGCGATGGCGGTGGTTTCCTACAGCCCGTTGCAATCCATTTTTTGGTATGACCGGCCAGGCATGTATCATGGCGAACCAGAAATCGAATTCTTCCAGCATGTGCCGACGGTTTGGGACGACACGAAAGTCATCAATGGCGAGATCGGAAAATTCGCGACCATTGCGCGCCGGAGCGGGGACGCTTGGTTCATCGGCACGATCAACAACCGCGAAGCGCGGACACTGAGAGTGCCGCTCCACTTTCTCACCGCAGGCAGGCAATACACCGCCCACATCTATTCGGATGACAATTCTGTCCCGACCCGGACGCATGTTGCGGTGGAAGCGCTCCCGGTGAATTCTCTGACCACGTTGGACGTGTCATTGCACACAGCAGGCGGCCAGGCAGTTTGGATAACCCCCGAGTAGTCGCAAGACAATCAAGGCCTCGCCGAGCATTTTCTGGTAGCGCGAACCAGTCCCAACGCCGTGCCGGTGCGCGAGGTGCTGCACAGCTTGGGGGTGGGGGCGCTGGTGGAAGACTAATGGTTCTGCCATGAGAGTCTTACTGAATGATCGCCGTTTGTATTCGCCACCCACGGCGCGGAGCGTCTTGCCGGGGTCCTGAATCTCACTCGCCACCCGTGATGAGCGATTGAACCCGCGACGAGTCTCCCTGGAGGAGGGGCTGACGCAGTTTCAGTCGACAAACCCATTGAGCCCTTACGGTCAGCGCGAACTCGCCAAGTGCAGGGCCAAGCGAGAAAAGGCTGAGAACGCAAAAAACGCCAAAGAACACTAACGAATTCTGCCGAATATTCGCGCGAGGAAGGGAATGCGATGGCTGGCCTGGGGCCGTTCCAATCCGAGAGGTGGAAGCGAGCAGTTTTCTTGCTTGCCAAGGATCTGGCCAAAATAGTAGGCGAGGCCGGCAATTTTGGTTTTTCTGGATACGGGGGAGAGCCGCACCAACCGGATGCCGAGACGCGCGACGGGGTTGGTGGTGATCGAAGAACACCGGCCCACCGCACGCAAAGCGAGTCGTGCAACGTCGGCTGGCGATTCGCAAAAGGACAGGCGGTTGGTTTTTGCCCGATCCTGAAATTGCGTGTTCGTGGGGCCGCAAGATACGTTCAATAAATCGATCCCGAAGGGCTGCATTTCGAAGGCGACTGCCTCGGTGAAATGCTTGAGAAAAGATTTTCCCGCCGAATAGACTGCCGAAAAAGGGATGGGCTGTTGAAACTCGGCGTTGGCGGAACTGACATTGATAAGGCAGCCTCGTTTCTGCGAGGAATAGAACTGGCGGCAGAAAAGGTGGGTGATTTCCATGACGCTGTGCTCGTTTAGGCGCATCATGTGCAAATAGTCTTGAAGCTCGTGTTGGATGAAGAATCCCATGCGCCCGTAGGCGGCGGCATTCACTACGATGCCGACCTGCCCGATCTCGTCCAGCCGGGCAATGGCATCGCCACAGCCGGGCTCGGACAAGTCTAAATGCACGCTGCGGCATTGAACGCCATGCTGAGCTTGGAGATCTTTGGCGATGGCTTGAAGTTGGTCGGGCTCGTTGGATATCAGAATGCAATGGACGCCTTCGGCTGCCAATTGCCGGGCAAACGCAAGGCCAATTCCACCCGTGGCGCCCGTGATCAATGCCCAGCCACCGTAACGTTGCTTGATTGAAGATTTCATAGGGCGGGACTGGGAGCCGATGCCTGGCGGTCGATCCGGGGATGGCCCGCGAAATGAGCCTGAGATCCAGCCAGGCAATCGTCGATGGAGTTTCCCATGAGAATATGGTTTGGTTCGACGCGATCCGGCCATCCGACATAACGATAAGGTGCGCCAATTATTTTCAAGCCCAGCATTTTGTAGAACGCCTGGTGCATGGGGGACAAAATGGATTCCAGGATCAGGGAGCGGTAGCCCAGCTTTTGGATCTCGCGTAGCAAGCCAATCGCGAACTCACCGATTAAGATCTGGTAATTCTGTTTTCCACGATACGATTTAAGAATGGCCAGTTTCGAAAACTGAACGGTATCTTCCCGCGAATAGCCGGGGGGCATCGGTACGGAGCGTTCCAATGGCAGCCCAACGGGTCCACTGGAGGTAATGCTGATGGTTCCAAAAACGCGCTCAGCGTCCCGACTATAAACATGGATGGTATCCGCTTGATAGCGATGATCCAACGTCTGGCCCAATTCGGTCACAAACACCTCGCTTATGACAGTGTGACAACCATGAACTTCCGACTCAGACATGGCGACACCCAGTTCAATGGCTCCTAATTTCCACAGCTTGACGTGCTGGAAGATGGTTTTCAGCGGGGGAACCTGCCCAAGCTGGTTGCGGGGAGCGACCGTGATATTGGATGGCGACGCTTCGGCCATGCGACCAGACGGTGCCGGAACCGGCGTCTCTGGCGCCTCGGGCACCAGCCGTACTTCCAATCCTTCACAGAGCAGGGCCTTGATGCCATCAACCGTCGCCAGCGCATGGGCGCGGAGGTGGGGCCAGGGATCGCAATGCAATTCGTCCACAAAGAGTTCAAAGACCAGCTCGCGGGAACTTGGTACGACCTGGCCCCGGCACAGGAAGGGATACATTTTGTCAATGACCGGCTCGAATCTCCAGCCGTCACGGTCCAGAGTGCATCCAGCCGCGGCCAGGTAAAAGGACATTAATTGCATACAACCTTCCGCCATAAGCGTTCCGGGCATGCAGGGATCGTTTCGAAAATGGCCGGTGAAATACCAAGCTTGGGGATTGATAACGGCTGCTGCCCGCGCATAGCCACGTCCGCACGGGCCGCCGGCAAAGTCCAGTTCCAGGATTTCTCCAATAAAAGTCTGTTCTCCGCCCTGAATCCTTGGCGTTCGCAGATGAGCCGAGCCGGGGACAAAGTTAGCACCAAAACAAGCCGCCAAATTTCCGGCCGCAAACGCCTGCACTTCGGCGGCTGAAAAGGAGTGCTTTCTGGTACGCACCGCAGGAAGTTGCCGGGCGGCGGCAGCCGAGTATTTTGCTTCGGCCGGGTTCCAGAGAACGCCTTTGCTCTGCGCCAGTTCTTCTTTGGTGAAGAATCCCGCATGCCCGCGCCGGACACTGATCAGCGGGGTTCCGTTGACCAGGCAATCATAATCAAAGAAGAAAATGCGAACTTCACCCTGACGGGCGTAGCTGGTAATCCGAATCTCGAACTGGAGGGTTTCGCCGGGACGGGGAAGTTCGCGGTGAAACGTCACCTGGCTGCCCAACAGTCGATACGCGCGCTTGCCCTTGTTTTCAAAGTCAATCCCGAGCCAGGAAATAAGGAGGAGATCCGCCTGGCCGGATTCGATTACCGCGCAGGGGGCCATGCGCCCGTTGTGCAAATACCACTCCTGGCGCACATCGGTTTCCGTCCAAATAGTGGCGGCGGCGAGGACGCCCGGTTCGCCTTCGATTCGGGTGACGCGATCACACAGTAGCAGAGGCGGTTCAGGCATGCGGACTTGAATCGGAAAGTCGTCCTGTTGTTTGAAGCGGGGGCCGAAATAGTGGGAGATCTTTCCAGAGGCCAGCCCGATGAGGTCTTGCCGATTAAAAAGCGGACGCGGAACCACCTCGCCGGCAGTTTCGCCATTATCGGTGGACGCCGGGGTTTGGCTCTTGCTCAAATCGGGCAGGGTTGGGGGATGCCGAAGCCCGGCCAGCGTTGCCCGCAAGAACTCGTGGTAGCGGCGGTGGCATTGGATCTGGTGATTGACGTACGCCGATTGCGCGGCGCGGGCGCGCTCATGGATGCGCAGGGCGAGATGTTGGGGCGCCCATTCCTTCACGCTGTTACCGGCTACGAGAAAATCAATGCGCGGAGGTGACATGACGAACGATCCGCCATCGAGGCCGATCGAGGTGACACGGTTGAGGGGAATGCCCCCGACCGAAATGGGCTTCCAGCGAATCGGATAGGACATGAGGCCGGACGCTGGTTTGACGGGCGGCGAGATTTTGGCGATGTCGATACCGGCACCGATAGACCAAAGTTCCGCGGCCGCTTTGGCCGCCTGCGTGACAGCGCAGGCACCGAAGACATCGAGAGCGATGCCAACGTGCGGTTTACCCTTCAAGATGGTGCCAATGGCTTTGCTCAGCGTGTCGCGCGGACCGTGCTCCACAAAAACGCGTATCCCATCGTCCCAGGCTTTTCGGATGGTGTCCGGAAGGTTCACCGTTTTAAGCAACTGCCCGGTTAACTCGTTGCCGATCTGATGGGACGTCGGCGGATACGCCGCGTTCGAGTTGTTGGAATAAATGGCGGTTTCGCCGGGCATGGCAGCCGTCTCGCGAGTGTGAATCCTCTGCCATTCATCCGCGTAGGGTGCCACCGCGGTACAATGGGCAGCCACTTCGAAGGGCTGACGAATGGCCCGCTCCGCCCCCACCGCTTCGATCACTCGACGGCAGGCGGCTGAGTCGCCTGAGATTACGCAATGCTGATCGGTGTAAATGACGGTGATAAAAACGCGGTCCTCGCCAGCGACCAATTGCCTGACTTCAGCGACCTCATGGACAATCACCCAATTTTCCCAAGAGACCTGCGGCTGGCTCCAGGCGGAACGAACGGCCAGGAATTGTCCGGCCAAATGCCTCTCAAAGAGCTGCGAGCGTTGAACGTCGGCGATCAAGCTGTCAATCTCCGGCCAGAGCCCGACCGCCATGAGTGCATTGGTCTCTCCGCTGGAGACTCCGATCACGGCGTCCGGACTGAGATTGAAGATCTGGCAGGTCAATTCACGGTGAATCTGGCTGAGCAAAGTGCTGCCGATAAATTGATCCTGCGGGGAAGCCGGGAACGTGTCACTGCGCCCCATCCATCCGGCGGAACGCACCAAGTGGGGAGCCCGCTGGCTGATTCGCATCAAAAGCGCTGGCAGTTCTCTTAACAAACTTCGCCCCATCTCCTGGTAGGCCGCCGCCGCCCCGGTGAAAACGAACGCGATCTTCTTTCGATCCATTGCCTCATGGAAAACGATGTTGGGCGCCAGCCAGCCTTCGACGGGGCTTCCAGCGGACAAAAGTGCCGCCGCCTCGGAACACCGAGCCGCCAGGCTTTCGGTGTCGTCCACGATCGCCAGGCGCAACGGACCGGCAGGAACTTCCTCATTGCCATTCAGGCGCAGAATGAGCCCGCTAATGGAGTTCGCGGAAAAAGTATGGATTCTGGAGCCTCGGGGAAACACCCGCGGCAGGAGATCCGGGTCGGTGACAGATTGCAGATGCCACGACATTGCCGGACCGAAGAGCGATTGGTTTTGAACCCTGGCCGAAACAGCGCGAGGTTCCAGGACCGAAGTGTTTTTCGAGCCGCCGGGAAGAGCGCGACGTGCAAGCAGAAGAGCCCCGGCAGCGATATTTAACAGGCCGGCGGCGGCGTGGGATTGTCCAAACAAACGGGAGACCAGACTGGGATGGCCCCCCAGTTCGATATCGGGACCGGCCGCCAATCCCTTGGAATTGATGATAGCCAGCACCGGGTTTCCGGCCTGTCGAGCGGTTTCAAGTGACTGAAGGATTAAGACCACGGCCCCATTGGCAGGTTCCGGATCGTTGTCTCGCCCCATTTCCCGGATGGCAGTTTCATGCACAGGTTCGGCACACAGATCAATGGCACCCACGATTGCGCTGCTTAGCTCGCCTTGACGAAGAGCGTTCACTGCGGTCATCAGCGCGTAGTCGCCCGACAACTCCTCGCACGAGACGGTGAATCCCTGACCGCGGAGGTTATGTTGCACATTCACGCGGTTCGCCGGAACATTGGAAAGGGAGCCCACCACAGTGGCGGGAATCAGCTTGGGCGTTATGTGTTCTGCCAGTTCGGCGGTTGCCTGCCCGCCAATGGTGAAATGATATTGCTCCAGGATGGTCGTCAGGCGGTGACGGAGGGAATAACGGTTATTTTCACTGTCAACACCAATGCCGACAAAGACGCCCGAGGTATCGGATTCAACGGGAGAAATGGAACGGAGTGCGCGATTTACCAGGTCGAGGATGACCAATTGCTGCGGCAGCGTGTGACGCAAATCCAGGGGCGGAAACACGGTTTCTCTGGGATCAAAGGATACGGTGCCATCATCATCGAACTGCCGATGCTGAATTTGGCCGGCAACCAGAGCATCCAGGAATTCCCGGGTGGTACGCGCGCGCCCGGTGAACACTTCCGCGGCGACAATCGCAATTTGGGCATCGCTTTTTTGGGGGGGCAAGGTGGGGAAGACGTGGGCGTCCGGATGCCACTCCTGCAAAATGACATGGGCATTGTTTCCACCGAAACCGAATCCGCTCAACCCGGCCATGCGTGGTCCGGTGGATTTCCAATCCAGGAGCGTCTCGGGGACGAGCAAGTTGCTTCGTTCGAGAACTTTCAGTAGCGGCCTGGTATTTGGCGTGGGAGGAATTAAACGATGTTTAAAGGCGTGGAGGACCTTGAGGAGACCGGCCATGCCGGCCGCAGTGATCGGGTGCCCGATATTAGCCTTAACGGAGCCGATTGCCAGCGCCCGGTCTGAGCCATAGACGTGCAGCAGGCTGCGAAGTTCGGCGACATCGCCCACGGGAGTCCCCGTGGCGTGACATTCGACGAACGAAATGGCGTTGCGGTCAACGTCCGCCTGCCGCAAAGCCGCGTTCATGCAACGGATTTGGCCTTCGCGTGATGATGCCAGGAAGCCGCCCGCCCGCCCGCTGTTGGAAAGGCCGATGCCTCGGATGACTCCAAGAATCGGGTCGTCGTCGCCGAGGGCATGTTCGAGGCGTTTCAACACGACAAAGCCCGCCCCCTCACACGGAAGGAGGCCATCCGCCTCAGAACTGAAGGGACGGCAGACGCCGTGTTCACTCAGAGCACGGAGAGTTACAAAGCCATCTTCCAGAAAAATTGGATCGGCCGCGGCAACACCTCCGGCGAGCATCAGGTCCGCGTCCCGGCGCTGGAGTTGGTCGCAGGCGAGCTTCAGGGCGTAGAGGGAAGAGGCGCAAGCGGCATCCAGCGCAAAAGCGCATCCTCCCAGACCGAGCCATCGCGCCAGTGCCAGAGCGGGAAAGCCGGACATAAAGCGGTTTGCGGGATGAATGGGGGCAGGCGGCGTTTTTCGAAGATGTTCCCACGGTTTGAAGATGACATGCTCTGAGAACCGGCCGAATTGGCGCGTCGGAAAGGAGAGGTTTCCCATGATCACGCCAGTGCGTTGCAGAACCGGGGACCCGGCATAACGACTCGAACGGAGCGCATTGCGGGCGGCATAGAGCGTCCATTGGAACAAGACGTCCAACTCGCGCAGCGGCACGGAGTCGCAGTTCTGGTCCAGCTCTCTGTCCGTCAGCAATGCTCCCGTCTCGCGAACAAATCCTCCCGGACGCTCCAGCCTCCAACCGACCGTTTCGTCTGGATTGCTGATGACCACTTTGGCGTGGCTGACAACTTCCCAAAGGGCATCGGGGCTCGAGGATTCCGGATAGATACAACCTTCGCCGATGATCGCAATCGGCTCAAACGCAGGATTCGATTTACTCATGGCGATGCCAGTTGTTGCGGTTTCAAACCGGGGATTTCCCGCGGCCGGAAATTTCGTCGAAAAGGCTGGCCCCGGCGAAGACGATTTCGCGGGACCCGCCTCCGCCGAAGAGAAGTTCATTGGCAAACAATTCCGCCCCGCCCGCCAAAGGAATCAAGGCGACGTTCAACACCTTGAATCGCGCGGCAAGCTCGGGCGTAACCATGCCGCCCTCCCAAGGCCCCCAGTTGATGGAAAGCATGGTGGGATGGCACAAGGACAGTTTGTTCAGGACTTCATTCGCCATGGCGTAGTCCGATTGTCCGGCATTGCCAAAGCGTCCGGCGATGGAGGTAAAGTTGCAGAGGAGTTTCGGGTGGTCAGCCGCGGTGGCTTCGATCAAGTGCTTCAGCCCCAGGACCTTGGTGTTGAATACCTCCGTGTAATCGGCATCCGTCTTATTCTGGATCAACTTGTCGGCAATGACGCCGGCGCCGTGAACGATCGCGCGGATTCGTCCTGCCTTACCTCGGACTGTTTCCACTGCTTCAGCGACCTGGCGGGCATCGAGGAGGTTGGCGGCGTAGTATTCAACTTCACTGCCGGCCTGGCGGATCGCTGCCAGCGTGGCGGCGATTTCACGGCTGGCCAGGATTTGCGAGGCTCGCCGGTCCAGGTCCAGAGGCAACGCTGACTGGCCATTCGCCCCGGCCGATTCTGAGAGGGCAGCGATCAGCTCCTGACGTGAACCTTTCAAGGCCGCGTCCTCGGTGGAAAAACGGGAGCGGCCGAGAATGGCGAAGCGGAAGCGATCCCTCCGGGCCAGGGCAATAAGACATTGTGCCGTGACGCCGCGGGCCCCGCCCGTAACGAGGATGAGATCGCCGGAGGTCAAGGCGGAACCAGCCGGGGATAATGTTTCCTGCTGACATTCCCATCGCCATCGTTCCCGGTTGGCGGCGAGGTAAATTTCCGGTTCGCCGGTGGAGAGTTCCGCGATCAGAAGTTCCGCAATCAAATCCGGCGACATGTTCCCGGCATCGATTCCCACCGACCTGACAACCAGTTTGGGCCATTCCTTGCCGATGCTTTTGGTAAGTCCGGCCAATCCCGACAGCCAGGTTCGCTGTTGAAACAGCGGCAGATGAGGATTGGGGGTATTATCGAAAGCTGCCAGGAACAGACCGCCGCTTCGCTCCGATGCGCTCCGCCCCAACGCGCGCGCAAGATCGAATCCTCCTTTCATTATATCGAACATTGCTGTCAACGGATCAGCCGAGTCCAGGGAATCAAGGCCGCGAAGGTACAAGACGTTCGCTTTGGAATCCGCCAAGTGCTCTTGAATATCCACTTTGAGGGAATCCAACTTCCGCAACTTGTTGACCAGCGCGCCGGCGATGCCGCGATTATCCGGGATAACGGCCAACGGGCCGAGCTGCTCAAGCCCCGCTCCGTTCGGTTCATTCCGGCCAAAAGGGAGTCGGATGACTCGATACCGGCTGATCGATGGCTCCGGTTTGCGGCCGGGAGCCGGTTCTCCGCCAAGGGGCGTCTGATTCTGATGGGTGGAGGCGAAACGGAGAATTTCGCCGAGTGTGTTGAGTTCAATCAATTCGGACATGTTGGCGTTGACGAGCGACGGGAATTCACTTTGCAACGCAGCCAGGATTTCAACCCGCTTGATGGAATCCACTCCCAAATCGGATTCAAGCTTGGCGTCCATCTTCAATAATTCCACTGGATACCCGGTCTTTTCCGAAACGACCTTGAGAATGATCGTTTTCGGATCGGCGGGAGCATGGCGGGGAACGACCGCTACGGAACTGGGAAGTTCCGCTGTCTTGGCCAGCGAGGCCGCGGATGCCACGGGCGGCGCGACCAGTTTGGGCTGGGCCGCAGCAAGTATCGTGGCCTCGCTCTTTGCCAGACGGGAGCTGGTTCCCTCGTGCGCGAGGGCCGGGCTATGGTCGGTGAAAGAGAGCGCCATCGGTAGTACAGGATTCGAAGCATCCGGCTGTTCAGCCGCCCCGCCCAAGCCGGCGATGAATTGCGACAACTTCAAGAACTCGTTATGCGACTCGGCCAGCGCTTTCTGCAATTGGATCTGCGCCTGAAAAGCCTTCTCCTGAATGCTCTCGATAATGTCCCCGGGTATTTCACGGATCCCGGCTGGGATTGGCGCGCCATTGTCCCGGTTCACCAACGGAGGTTTCATGGAGAGAGCCGGCTCGGGATTCGGAGGCAAAAGACCGGCGCTGCCGTTGGCGGGAGGATAGCGGCGCTGATAATTCGTTCCGTTAATTTGGACGGTGGCGTTGGAGCGGGCGGTGGCGGTGGAGTCCGGAATTCTCAATCCGTCCCAAAGGGCAGCAGTGTTCACCGGGGCGCCGCCGGCTGCCAATTGTCCGACGACCTTCCAGAACGCGGCGAGAGAAGAATGTCGCGGAGCGGAATCCAATGACAAAGTGACTACCGGATTGGAGACCGTGCAGTCCTTGATGAGTCGCGAAAGAACCGTTCCCGGTCCGAGCTCGATAAATGTGTTCACGCCGGCGGCGACGAGTTTTTCGATCATGGCCTGGAACATCACGGGCTCGGACAACTGGGCGGCCAGCAGAGATTTGATGGCATTTAATTCATGCGGGTGGGGAAGGCCGGTCACATTGGAAGACACGGGCAAATCCGGGCATTTAAACTCGATAGCATCCAACCAAGAGGCGAAGGTTCTCGTGCCCTCACGCATAGCAGCAGAATGGAAACACGTATCCACATTCAAACGCTGGCAGGGGATGCCACGATCCTTGAGTTCCTTTTCAACCGCGCCGATGCCGACGAGCGAACCGGTGATAACGGTCTGTTTGGGACTGTTGAGGTTGGCGATCGAAACCTCCGTTTTCGAATTTGCAAGCACTTCGGCGACGCGCTGGCGATCGGCGAGGACGGAGGTCATGGCGCCTTTTTCGGGGCACGATTGCGCCATCACTTCGCCGCGTTTTCGGGAAATTCGAAGCAGGTCTGCGAGGGAAGTAATGACGCCGGCGGCGTGCAAAGCTGGCAGTTCCCCATAACTGTGTCCAGCCACGTGATTGGGCGCGAGGCCGCAAGCACGCAACAATGCGATATGAGCCGCCGCAGTGGCGCCAATGGCCGGCTGCGCCCATTTTGTATCCCGCAACAGTGACTCCTGTGTGCGGCGGGTTTCGTCATCGAAGGCCGGAATCGGGAAAGTGACTTGGTGAAGGGCCAGGCCATGGTCGGAAATGAGGTCCGCCGCCTGGTCCCAGATTGCGCGCGCGAGCGGGAAATGGATAAGAAGCTCCGCACCCATTCCGACGTACTGGCTTCCCTGACCGGCAAAGATCCAAGCGGTTTTCCCAACGGAGGGAGGCCCGGATTCGAAATAAAGCCGCCCGGGTTTGGATTGGCGCGTTGCGGGATTTGAGCGAATCGCGGCAAGATCATTGAGGAATTCCGCCTTTTGCTTGCCGAAATCAGTGACGACCATTGCCAGACGCGCTTCGTGGAGGTGCGAAAACCGGGATTGGGACTCACGGGCGGCCCGCCAGAGGTCGTTGGGAGCCACTGAACCAAGGCAGTGTTCCGCATCGGCGAGGACTTTGGCGGAATCTGAGCCGCTAAACAGCAGCAAATGCACGGGGGAGAGCGTGTCATATTCTCTTGACGGCGAATTGCGGTATTCCTCGAGCACCAAGTGAAAATTGGTTCCCCCAAAACCCATGGCACTGACTCCCGCGCGCCGCGGAGATCGGGGCGAGTGAATCCAAGGCCGGGTTTCCGTATTGAGGTAGAAGAGCGACTCGGGCAGAGTGAACGCCGGATTGGGATAGGGAACCTTGAGCGTGGCGGGCAGAACCCCATTGCGGAGCGCCATGACCGCCTTGATGAGCCCGGCTGCGCCGGCGGCGGCTTTTAAATGCCCGATCTGCGATTTTACGGAGCCCAGCGCGCAGGTTTGGCGTTTTTCCACCGAACCAGCCGCCAATTTCAAGCCGTCCAATTCCGCAGCATCCCCAGCGCTGGTGGCGGTTCCGTGGCCTTCAATCAGCTCAACATCGCTCATGGGGAAGCCTGCCTGATCGTAAGCGCGCCGCAAGGCCAGCGCCTGGCCTTTGGCCGATGGAGCATAAATGCTCTTACCGATTCCATCGGATGACGATCCGATGCCGGCAACCACGGCGTAGATTCGATCCCCGTCGCGCTCGGCATCCTCCAGCCGTTTGAGCGCCAGCAGTCCGATACCTTCGCCGAGCAAAACCCCATCCGCGGTTTGGGCGTACGGCCGGCAATCATTCGTGAGCGACAAGGCAGGCGTTTTGGTAAACGACATGAACATCGTGATGCTATTCATGGCATCCGCTCCACCGGTGATAACCAAGTCCATGGTGCCAGACTGCAACTCGTGGACGGCCAAGCGGACGGCCGCCAGACTGCTGGCACAGGCCGCATCCACGGTGCAACTGGTTCCACCCAGGTCAAACCGGTTGGCCACCCGGCCCGCAATGACATTACTCAACGAGCCGGGGAAAGTATTTTCGGTCCAATCCGGATACGATTTTTCAATATCATCGCAGATCTTCCGCACCTGGCTTTCAGGCAAACCGTGACGGCGGAGGGCCTGCACCCAGACCGGCCTTTGAATCTTGGCGCACATCTGCTCGACCAGGTTGACAATCCCCACCGCCCCGATGATGACGCCGGTACGCTTGCGGTCCACGCGGTTCTCGCGAAAGCTGAGCGTATCGTGGAGCACATCGCGCGCGGCCATGAGGGTGAGCAACTGAACGGTGTCAGTGGCGCTGAGGGCAGCGGGAGGAATGCCGAACTCGATGGGATCAAACGGTACTTTCGGCAGAAAGCCACCGCGCGTACACCAAGTCTTCAGTTCAGGATCAGGACCGCGGGAACCGTAGTCCTCTTTGAGCCAATGGCTGGGCGGAACATCGCTGATCAAATCCCGTTTCTGGACGATGTGATCCCAATAAGCGCTCAAGGAAACGCTATCGGGAAGGATGGCGCTCATTCCGACGATGGCGCAACGAGTTCGAGGCATGGTTATTTCTTCCTTCATATCCGCTCTCCTGATGGGTTGTGATTGTGGGCGTCCTCCGCCCCCAATTCGAGGCGGGTGGGCTGATAATGAAAGGCCGCGGAATCAATGGGCACCCCGCAGACACGCGCTTGTTGGACGCGCGTCAATCGGGCCGCGCCTTCCAGTAAATTCAAGGCCACCTGGGCGACGCTGCGCTGGGTATTTTGGGCCAGGAATGATCCAGCCGTCCACGAATTGAAGGCGCCCATGGCGGGGCTGCACCAGATTTGATAGTCCGCCACCCGGTCAGGATCTCCCTGAATGGCCCACTGGCTTGACTGGCCGAGATACCATTTGAAAATCAACGCCATTTTCACGCGGGGATTGGCATTGGCGCGGTCGATATCAAGGGGATTCTGACGTTCGAAATAATCCGCAGTGAGTTTCCACACCTTCTCCAACGGCATACGAAAGATGGTCTGTTCGATTTCCGCCCGGGCCGCCGGCGGAATCTGCTCGATCGACTCGTAGGCCTGGTATAAGCGGTAGAGTTGCCTGGCTCGCAGCCCCATGTGGGTGCCTTTTTTCAAAACCTGGACTTGTCCACCTTGTTCGAAGAGCCCGGGCGAGAGAGTCATTTGCATGTCGGTAATATCCGCTTCCTCGAGCATTTTTTTGACGCGCGTCGAATTGCCCGCTTCCAGACAACTTTGATGCACTGAGCCGACCAGGATAAAATCCGCGCCCATGGCAAAGGCCGCCGCCGCCGCGGATGGCGTGCCGATCCCACCTGCGGCTCCCACGCGGAAAGGAGTGGTTAAACCGTGCAGCCGCTCTTGCTCGCGGGCCAGCGTCAGGATGCGAGGGAACAGCGCATTTAACGGACGGCCATCCGTATGTCCGCCGGAATCGGCTTCCACGATGATATCCTCCGCCACCGGAACTTTGCGGGCCATGTGGATCTCATCGTCCGTGACCAAGTGTTTTGCGCGCAGGGATGCCAGGACGGGTTCCGGTGGCGGGGACATAAACTGTTTGGCCACTTCGGGGCGGGAGATCTTGGCGAAGATGTAACGCCGACGGAAGGTCCGCCCCTCCGAATCGGTTCGCAGGCTCTTGCAAAGATACAGCACAAGGCTCTCATTCATGGACATGAATGCCGCAGCTTCAATCCGGCGCACATCGTGACGCAGGAAAAGCTCGATCGCTTGAAGCTCCCGGTCCGGCTCCGGGTTCTGAATGAAGTTCATGCCCCACGGCTTGCCGGTCGGTTTCATCCGGCTCTGGATTTTCAATAATTCGCGTTCAATGGAATCGAGGCGCATTCCCCCGGTGCCAAAGAACCCGAGCATTCCGTTCTCCGCCAAACTCGCCACCATGCCGGAAGAAGAAATGCCATGAGCCATCCCGCCTCCGAGATAGGCAAAGCGCAATCCGTGCGCCATGGTAAAGGTCCGGGAACCCAGCCATTCGGGAAAAATCGGCGGGAGAATGCCGAGCACCGGAAAGGCACCGGGGGAAGGAGTGGCGGTCAGTGCGCCTTGGATCCCCACTCCGATTCTGTTGGTCCGGGAGTCGAAGATGACGAAACAAGGGACGCGAATGGCTTGCACTGCCTGCGCAATGTCCACTGTGTCAAAAACCGCTTCACTGATGGCACCATTCCAAAACCAAGTTCCTTCCATAGACGCACTGGGTTGCGGTTCCACTCTCCGCCACCGGCGGAGATTTCACACTGTGCCCGCGCACGACTTTTTTGCCGGGCGATCAGCCCACAGGTGAGCACCGAGATTCCGGCAAATATATAATGCCGGGCGCCCTACAGGTCAATAAATATTTTCAATCCCAGCATAGAATCGCAATTAACTTATGACGATTGTTAGTGACATTGAAGCTGGTACCGGAAATGAGCCACGAATGTGCCGAGTGAGCGATTGGTTGATGGTTTCCGGCAGATACCCCCCAGACTTTCCGCCGCCTCCTCATTGGTCAAGCCCGCGAAAAAATTCAGTACCACCACCCGGGCCTGCTCTGGATTCGCCTTGCCCCTGCGAAATCATCTTAAAACAGGCGTTTTAAGATGGTGGAGCCTAGCCCGGATATTTCATAGCTGGACTTGATTTCTGCAAAAATGGCTCTGCGGCACCGAAAAAACTTCTGCGCTGGTGCCGTTTTGAGGAATGTGGATGCTGGTGCCTTTCCAGGGATGAAGAATTTCGTTTTTGCGCCGTTTTTGGAGACACCTCCGGCGTGGAGGCTTGCGATCTACCTGGAGAAATTACCAGGAGTCAACCGCTGGCGGGCACCAGTGTCATGAGCCGCCGATGGCACAGGCGGAACAGGGCTTGCAACGGATAGGTTTCCATCTCGCCGCGCGCACAGTAGAGTTCTTCGTAGAGCCGGGCCGCCGTGAAACGGGTGTTATCTTCGTCCTCCTGGAAACCCTGGGCCGGCAGGTTGGTGACGACAAAGCGCGGGTTGGAGCCTTGCGCCGTCACTTCCGCCTTGCCGATGACCCGGCGCGAACGGCTCCAGCTCGTGCCGGTCTGGTACGCAAACTTCAGGAACTCCCGCACGTTGGCCGCGCCACAGAGCCACCAGCGCATGCGCGCACCCACCAACGCCGGGATCAAGCGCTCCACCAGCACGGAGTTCTTGGCCAGGCCCAGACAATAATACACTTCCGGCTGGCCCTCGCACCAGGCCATGAGTTCCTCCCGGCAAAAACCGCTGTCCCCACGCACGATGATCCGCGCCCGGCGACACCGTTTCCGAATGGCCGGCACAATCTGTTTCAGCGCCGCCACCACCCCGGCGGCCCCGTCCTTGTCGCTGGTGCGCAGTTGCGCCCACAGGGGAAAATCGCCCACAAACACATAGAGCGGCAGGTAACAGTAGTCGTCATAATAGGCGCTGAAATGCCGCCCTTCCTGCAACCCGTGCAACCGGTGTCCCATCGCATCCAAATCCACCACGATCTCGTGGGCTCGTTTGGGCAGACCACGCACGCCTTTGTCCAACAGACACGCTGCCACCTTGCGGGGATCATGCCGCAGCTTGTGGGCGCGGGTGCTTTTGTTGTTGGATAGTTCCAAGCGGTTGAGCGTGCTGGCGCCCGCCAACGCCACGCCCCGGTGCGCCGGATCCGCACCCAGCGGATCCCGCTTTGGCAAGATGACGCACGCCGAACTCTGCCGGTGGGTTGGAGTAACCCCGCACCTATTCCGAAACCGTAAAAAGGTGGCCAGTCAATAGCATCCGCACGCGCGCCAGTTGCCACACTCACTTGGACATTTGCTCTCACGCGGATCACCTTGAGTTGCACCACGACCAGACCGTAAAGCCGGTTAATTTTGGATTTATTTCGTTTGCACAATGAAGTGAACTTCACTACAATATGCAAACGTAAAGAATGAAGCAATCCCAATCCAAATCACGCATGGACAAGGTGGCCGACGTTTTCATTGACCAGCGTCTAGCCTCGGGACGCACGGCTTTCCCGTTGGCGGATTTGGTCCAAGCCACCGGGCTGTCGGTGACCGCAGCCAGAAATCAGTTGTTGCGGTTGAAAGACCGGGTGACGAGAGTTTCGCCGCGACACCGCTTCTTTCTGATCGTCAGTCCTGAACACCGTGCGGTGGGGGCGCCGCCGGTGGCGTGGTGGCTGCACGATTATTTTCAATGGCTGGGTGCGCCGTATTATCTGGCGCTGCAGTCGGCCGCCAGTTCACTTGGTTCAAATCCGCAGGCATTGCAGGTGACCCAGGTGATGACCAAGCAGCCGCGTCGCCCGGTTGAGATCGGTCGTATCCGCATCCAGTTTTTTGTGAAGCGCACCGTGGAACAGACCCCAACGCAGCCATTGGCGAATGCCTATGCGCCGTTGAAAGTCAGCACCCCGGAGGCGACCGCATTTGATTTGGTGCAATATGCCACGCGCATCGGCGGCATTGGCCGGGTGGCGGAAACCATCGTTCAGCTTTTGCCGCTCATGCGGCCGACTGAGTTGCGACGGGTGCTGAAAATTGAAAACGAGCCGGCGACGGCCCAGCGCCTGGGGTTTGTGCTGGAAAAGCTGCGCGCCGTGGACTTGGCCAAGGTCGTCCAAAATTGGCTGCCGTCGAATTTGAAATTCGTGCCGCTGGTTCCGGGTTTGCCCGGGGCAGCGGCGGAAAGCAAACGGTGGCGAATTCTCAATAACGCTGTGGAGTTTGAACGATGATGACGCTCATCACACGCCGGGATGTCATCGCCCATCAATCGGTCGTTCCGTGGCCGAGCCAGATTCAAGTTGAACAGGATCTGTTGTTGTGCCGGGCGATGGTCGAGCTGTTCGAGGATGCGTTCTTGCAGGGCCAGATTGCCATGCGTGGCGGCACGTTGCTGCACAAAGTGCATCTCGCGCCGCCGGCACGATACAGTGAAGATATTGATCTGGTCGTGATCGGTGATCGCCCGGAGGGTCACATCCGCAAGGCGCTCAATCGCGTTTTGAGCGGCGTGCTGGGAACTCCGAAACAGTCGGCATGGGCCGATCTCAAACTGGCCATCCGCAACACGGTAAAGCCTTCGCGGGTGCTACGGATGACCTACGCGATTCCTTCCCTGATGGAGCCGGGAACGACCCTGGAAATCGTGGTGGAGGCCAACGTCACCGAGCGCAAGCCGCATCGCCCGGTGGTTAAAATCCCGTTTGAATTCCCGTTCCGAGATTCGGTGGTCAGCACCCGCGTCAATGGCTATGACATCCATGAAATGTTGGGAACCAAACTGCGGGCATTGTTTCAGCGTCGGCGAGGCCGGGATTTGTTTGATCTGTATTGGGCGCTGACGCGGGCCAAACCAGCGGTGGTTCCCGCGCAGATTATTGAATCGTTTCAACATTATCTGAAATTGGAAGGCAGCCTCGCCCGACGAGCGGAGTTTGTTTCACTGCTGGACGCACATCTGGCCGACCGTGGATTTTGTTCAGACATGAACCAATTGCTTCGGACTGGAATCACTTATGACCCGCAGCAGGCTGGGGAACAGGTGAAAACTAAACTGCTCTCCTTGTTGCCGGCACGCTGAAATAAGTACCGGGTGAACTTCACCTTTGTGGAGATCCTGCCGTCGCATCCACTGCCTTCGGAGACGCTGGCGGCCAATTGAGTTTTAGCGAAGGCACGCCGGGAGCGGTGGGTGGCGCAGTGACGATCGCCGGGGTGATGGACAGAATCTTCTCGGCTTCCTCTTTGGTCATCAGCCTGCGGTAGCCCGGATAAGCTGGCGAGGTTCATGGCCAGCACCTCGCCTTTGGTCACGCTCCGCTCGTCGTTCACGCTGGGAAACTTGCCGATGGCTAGTCGTCCGTGCTCATCGAGCACCGTGCATTTTGGGCGCATACCGCCCAGGGAAGTGCCGCGTCCGCGCAGATAGGCGAGATCGGTGGCAGTCTCGGTTTCGGTTTCGACAGCACGTGTCGCGGTCAACAATTGGCTCAGTTCGATGAGCGGAGGAGCCGTGCGGTGACCGGGTTCGGTCGAGCGGCAAAACACCCCGTTCTCGTCCTGAAAA
>Ga0316217_10002770_pt1 | contig 20775 bp, 14 predicted proteins | sample 1anoAmetaG_FD_203633 | JGI IMG/M metagenome (GOLD analysis project Ga0316217, IMG submission 203633) | Freshwater microbial communities from Trout Bog Lake, Wisconsin, USA - 1anoA | ecosystem: Environmental > Aquatic > Freshwater > Lake > Hypolimnion/Profundal zone | place: USA: Wisconsin...
CCCAGCTCATGGACACCGCAACCACCCCCGGAAGGGACGCGGCCTTGTCCACGGCGGCGAACATGTCCGACAGGCGGGCGGACTTGGCCTCCACCAGGACGATCTTGGCCAGGGGCGCCAGGGCGTGAGCCCACTCGATGTCCAGGGCCGCCTCCTGGTCCCAGGAGCCGGGACGGCTTCATGGATTCCTCCTACGGAACGGGGCTTGGGGCGCGGGACCAGCCGGGGGCTGGGCGGAGACGGGGTACTCGTCCAGCCAATTTAGGCTTCTGTGGGCGGCGTCAAGGAATCATGAATTTATAAAGATGCGTAATTTCAACAATTAAAAATTTCAAGACCCCCTCTTGATTCGTTTTTTTTACGCCTATTCTGGAGGTGTGGCCCGTTGGCCTGGCACCCATCCGGCAAAAGGACTCGAGCCGTTTTGGGTTTCCTTTTTTGAATTATTTGATTTTATATGGAGCTTGCGTGATCAAGAGGGGACTTCTGGGCTTTCGTTTCAAACTGCATCAATCCAAACCTTGCAGACATTCGGCAAGCTACCTGGGCCGGATCCTTGCGGACGCGGACCTCTTCATCGCCTGCCTGGATGGCGAGTACGGCTACGTCCTCGACCTCGAGGAGGAAGTCCTGGAGTTCTGGGATATCCCCAGGAAGGAGGTGTGCACCTCGCTTCCCCTGAAAACGGTCAGCCGCTGCGCGGGGGACATCCTGGCCTGCGAGCGGGCGGTCTGAATGGCATGGCAGCCTGGAATGGGCGAAACGTCCCTGCGAAGCCGGCAGGCCCCGTAAACCTGGAAAGCATCAGGACCACATCATTCTGGACCCCGGCTCGCTCCTGCCATGGGTCACGACCCATGGAGGTGCCATGCATCGCGACCAGCCCGATCGACTCTCGTCCGGCGACCAGGCCGCCCTCTTCAAGCGCATCCGTGACCTGGTGCTGGCGGCGCGGAAAACCGTCGCCCGGGGCGTGGACCTGGTCCAGGTGCAGACCTGTTTCCAGATCGGCCGGAACATCGTGGAGCAGGAACAGGCCGGCGAGGAGCGGGCCGCCTATGGCCAGGAGATCCTCAAGCTCCTGGCGGACCGGCTCACCGCGGAATTCGGACGAGGGTTCTCCAGGGCCAACCTCGAGTACATGCGGAAGTTCTTTCTGTCCTACAGGGATCACGGTCCGATTGCCCAGTCACCGACTGGGAAATCCTTCCCCTGCCCGTTCACCCTGAGCTGGACCCATTATGTCTTCCTCATCGGCATCGACAACCCCGATGAACGCCGGTTCTACGAGATCGAGGCCACCTACCAGGACTGGAGTGTCCGCGAACTCAAGCGCCAATTCGACAGCAGCCTGTACGAGCGCCTGGCTTTGAGCCGGGACAAGGAAGGCATCAGGCAACTGGCCCGGCGCGGCCAGGTCGTGGACCAGCCACAGGATATCCTCAAGGAGCCATTGGTCCTGGAGTTCCTTGGCCTCGGGGAGCAGCAGCGCTTCTCCGAATCCGAACTGGAGCGCGCCATCATCAGCCGAATCGAGCAATTCCTTCTGGAACTGGGGAAAGGCTTCCTCTTCGAGGCCCGGCAGAAGCGCTTCACCCTGGGCGACGACCATTTCTACGTCGATCTGGTCTTCTACAACCGGCTGCTCCGTTGCTAGGAGGAGCTGCGGCAGAAGCTCGAGGAGTGGAGCGCAGCCGCGAGAGAACCTTGACCCCGTCCTTGGATCCGGCCCGGCAAGAGGCCCATCCCCGGGAGACGGGGAGACGCGAGCATCGATCGCCTTGGCCGGGCCCTCGTGACGGACTGGACCCGGCAAATGGGATTACGGCGCCACGGGAGCATGGCGATGGTGCGCCCCGGCCATGCCAGTTGTGTGGCCCAGGGTACTTGAGGATCACGAAGGTCATATGAAATTTGTATGCGAAAGACGGACTGAATCCCCTGTTGCATCGTAAAAAATTAAAATATCCATTAACGTGGTCCCCGATAGGTGGGGTGATAATGATCGAATCGTCCACTTCACATGGAGGTAGACGATGTCACACGACTTCCTGAGCACCCGGGGCCGGATCCTCGCGCCCATGGCGCTGGTCGCGCTCGGGGGGCCATTCCGGAATGGGTCGGGGAGCGCAAGGACTCCCAGGCGTACGAGCTTCGGCCACCGCTGACGGCCAAGGAAGAGCTGGAAGGGTACCGCCAGTGGCACGAAGCCAACGATCCGTCCCGCAAGCCCGCGCCGACGCCTGCGCCCCGCACCGTCTTCACGGACAAGCAGGTCGCGACGATGACCGCCTACGTGGTTGAACACAAACGCAAAGTTGCCCTCGATGAACTCGACCGGAAGACCCTGGCCAAGGCGACGGGGCTCAGCGAGGCCCAGGTCAAGGAATGGTGGATCGCCCATCGGGCCAAGGTCCGCGAAGCCGAAAAGGCCAAGTCCCTGTCCTCCAGTTCCTCGGCGACGCCCTCGGCCCCGGGCGGGGCCAAGTGACAACGCCAGCCCCGCCGGCGGAATCCCTTCCGCTGGCGGGCGCCTCCGGGGCATGAGGCCCGCTACCCCTCCAGCAGCGCGCTGATCTGCGCCAGCCGGGCCTGCTTCTCGGCGGCCTGGGCGCGCATCTTGGCCACGGCGGCCTCGGGGGCCTTGGTGGTGAAGGATTCGTCGGCCAGCCGGGCGCTGCTGGATTCCAGCTCCTTCACCAGCTTGTCCCGCTCCTTCTCCAGCTTGGCCCGCTCGGCGGCGGGATCCTTGAGCCCGGCCAGCTCCAGGGCCACGGTGCCGCCGTTGACCACGGCCATGGCCCGGGTGGGGGTGGCCAGATCGCCGTCCAGGAAGGTCACCGAGGACAGCCGGGCGATGCCCTTGAAGCCTTCGGTGAAGGGCTCCAGGGCCCGCACGGTGCAGAAGCCGTCGATCTTCTTGCCGGGGTCGACGCCGTTGTCGGCCTTGAGCCGGTGGAAGGCGGTGAGCACCTCCTGGAACCGGGGCATCAGGCTGGGGTCGCCGCCTTCCACCTGCAGCAGGGGATCGCCGGTGGGCCAGCTGCGGCCGGCCAGGAGTTCGGGTTCGCCCTGGGGCAGCCGGCCGGTCATGACGGCCTCGTGGATCTCCTCGGTGACGAACGGCACCAGGGGGTGCAGGGCGCGCAGCAGGATGTCCAGGAAGTGCAGGATGGCGGCCTTCTGCTCGCGGCTGCCGGTGGCCAGGGTGACCTTGGCCAGCTCGATGTAGGTGGCGCAGAAGTCGTCCCAGACCAGGTGGTACAGGGTCTCGGCGGCCTCGTGGAAGCGGAACTCCTCGATGGCCTTGGTGGCCACCGCCAGCTGCTCGCGCAGCCGCCGGATCATCCAGTACTCCGCCTCGCCCAGCTCCGGCTTGACGTCCAGGGTGACGTCGGGGGTCAGGCTCAGCTGCACGAAGCGGGCGGCGTTCCAGAGCTTGTTGCAGAAGTTGCGGCTTGCCTCGAGCCGGGAGCGGGACAGCGAGATGTCGGTGCCCGGGGCGGCCATGGCGGCCAGGGAATAGCGCAGGGCGTCGGTGCCGTACTCGTCCATGGTCGACAGCGGATCGATGACGTTGCCCTTGGACTTGGACATCTTGGCGCCGTGCTCGTCGCGCACCAGGGCGTTGAAGTAGACGTCGCGGAACGGCACGTCATCGGTCCAGGACAGGCCGGCCATGACCATCCGGGCCACCCAGAAGAACAGGATGTCGTAGCCGGTGATGAGCACGCTGGTGGGGTAGTAGCGCTTGAGGTCGGCGCTCTCCTCGGGCCAGCCGAACACGCTGAACGGCCACAGGGCCGAGGAGAACCAGGTGTCCAGGGTGTCCGGGTCCTGGACCAGGGCGGCGTCGCCGCACTGTTCGCACACCGAGGGGGTTTCCTCGGCCACGGTGATGTGGCCGCAGGCGGAGCAGGTCCAGGCCGGGATCCGGTGCCCCCACCAGAGCTGGCGGGAGATGCACCAGTCCTGGATGTTGGTGAGCCAATGCTCCCAGACCCCTTCCCAGCGCTCGGGGGTGAAGCGGATCCGCTTGGAGCGCACCGCCTCCAGGGACTGCTGGGCGGCCTCCTCGACCTTCATGAACCACTGCTCGGACACCAGCGGCTCCAGCACCGCGCCGCTGCGGTCGCTCACTGAGACCTGGTGGGTGTAGGGCTCGATCTTCTCCATGAGGCCCTGGGCCTCCAGTTCGGCGATGACCTTCTTCCGGCATTCGAACCGGTCCAGCCCGGCGTAGTCCGGCCCGGCCGCCGGGGTCATCTTCGCGTCGAAGCCGATGACGGTGATGCTGTCCAGGCCCAGCCGCTTGCCGGCGGCGTGGTCGTTGGGGTCGTGGGCCGGGGTCAGCTTGACGCAGCCGGTGCCGAACTTCGGGTCGACGAAGGAATCCGCCACCACCGGGATCAGCCGGTCGGTGAGCGGCAGCTTGAGCATCTTCCCGACCAGGTGGCCGAAGCGCTCGTCCTCGGGGTGCACCGCCACGCCGGTGTCGCCCAGCATGGTCTCGGGCCGGGTGGTGGCCACCACCATGTGGCCGCTGCCGTCGGCCAGGGGGTACTGGATGTACCAGAGCTTGCCCTGGCGCTCCACGTACTTCACTTCCAGGTCGGACAGGGCGGTCTGGCTGGCCGGATCCCACTGGATCATGCGCGGGCCCTTGAAGATCCGCCCCTGCTTGTAGGCGGTGGCGAACACCTTGCGCACCGCCTTGTTCAGGTCCGGGTCCATGGTGAAGCGCTTGCGGGTCCAGTCCACCGAGGCGCCCAGGGCCCGCAGCTGGTTCTCGATGGCGCCCTGGTTCTGGTCCTTCCAGTCCCACAGCCGCTTGACGAAGGCCTCCCGGCCCAGGTCGTGCCGGCTCTTGCCCTCTGTCTCCTTCAGCTGGCGCTCCACCACGATCTGGGTGGCGATGCCGGCGTGGTCCACCCCCGGCACCCACAGCGCGTCGAAGCCCTGGGCCCGCTTGAAGCGGGTGAGGATGTCGTGCAGGGTGAACACCAGGGCGTGGCCCATGTGCAGGTTGCCGGTGATGTTGGGCGGCGGGATGACGATGGACCAGGGGGTCTTGCCGCTGTCCGGCTTGGCCTCGAACAGGCGGGAGGCTTCCCATCTGCCGTACCAGCGCTCCTGGGCGGTCTTGAAATCGAAGGCCTTGTCCATTTCATGCATCTTGGGATCCTGACGGAAAATCACACGGCAGTGGAGCTCGGGGGGGAGCGGGAAGGGTTCAGGCCTGGGCGGGGCTCTCCACCCGCATGCCCAGGGCGGCCAGCAGGCGGTGGTCGTGGGAATCGCCCGGGTTGGGCGTGGTGAGCAGCTTGGCCCCGGTGAACAGGCTGTTGGCGCCGGCCAGGAAGGCCATGGCCTGCATCTCGTCGCTCATGCTGGTGCGCCCGGCGCTGAGCCGGATCCGGCTCTTCGGGAACAGGATCCGGGCGGTGGCGATCATCCGGATGAACTCCATGGGCGGCGGCGGCTCCAGCCCGGCCAGCGGGGTGCCGGCCACCGGCACCAGCTGGTTGATCGGGATGCTCTCCGGCGGCGGGTCCAGCAGGGTCAGCTCGTGCAGGAAGTGGATCCGGTCCTCGATCTTCTCGCCCATGCCGACGATGCCGCCGGTGCACACTTCCAGGCCGGCCTCGCGCACCGCCCGGATGGTCTCCAGCCGGTCGTCGAAGCTGCGGGTGGAGATGATGGTCTCGTAGAAGGCCCGGCTGGAATCGATATTGTGGTTGTAGACCGTGGCGCCGGCGGCCTTCAGGCGCCGGGCCTGCTCGGCCTTGAGCAGGCCCAGGGTGACGCAGACCTCCATGCCCAGCCTGGCCACTTCGGTGACGATCTCGAGCACCTGCTCGAAGGCCGCGCCGTCGCGCACCTCCCGCCACGCCGCGCCCATGCAGTAGCGGGTGGAGCCGTTGGCCCTGGCCTCCCGGGCGCCCTCCAGCACCCGTTCCTTCTCCTTGAGCGGCTCGGGCTTGACCCCGGTGTCGTAGCGGGCCGCCTGGGGGCAGTAGGCGCAGTCCTCGGGGCAGGCGCCGGTCTTGATGGAATCGAGGGTGCAGAACTGGATCTCCTGGGGATTCCAGTGCTCCCGGTGGACCTGGGCGGCCCGGAACAGCAGGTCGGGGACCGGGAGATCGTGGATCGCCCGGATTTCGGTAGGGGATGGCATCGCGGTCCTTAGAACTAAAGCATCCAGACTACCACCGGATCCGGCGCTATTCGAGGCCGCGCTTGCGCAGCAGCGGCTCCACGCTCGGGTCGCGGCCGCGGAACCGGCGGTACAGCTCCAGCGGGTCCTCGCTGCCGCCCTTCTCCAGGATGTTGGTCCGGAACGAACGGGCCGTGGCCGGGTCGAACGGGTCGCCGGCCTCCCGGAAGGCCTGGTAGGCGTCGGAATCCAGCACCGCCGACCAGAGGTAGCCGTAGTAGCCGGCGGCGTACTCGCCGCCCATGCTGTGGGCGAAGTAGGGCGTCCGGTGCCGCACCGGCACCTGGGGCAGCAGGCCGATGCGGGCCATGGAATCCCGCTCGAATGTCGCGGCGTCCACCGGTTCCGGATCGGTGCGGGTGTGCCAGTCCAGGTCCAGGAAGGCCGCGGCCAGGAACTCGGTGGTGCCGAAGCCCTGGTTGAAGGCCTGGGCCTGCTGGATCCGCTCCGCCCACTCGGCGGGCAGCGGGGCGCCGGTGCGGTGGTGCCTGGCGTAGCCGGCCAGCACCTCCGGCTCGGTGGCCCAGTTCTCCATGATCTGGCTGGGCAGCTCCGAGAAATCCAGGGCGGTGGCGGTGCCGGACAAGCTGCGGTAGCGGCAGCGGCTGAGCAGGCCGTGCAGGGCGTGGCCGAACTCGTGGAACAGGGTGCGCACCTCCTCCAGATTGAGCAGCGCCGGGGTGTTGCCCACCGGGCGCGGGAAATTGGCCACGTTGTAGACCAGCGGCCGGATGTCCCGGCCGTCGCGCACCCACTGGCGGCGGAAGCTCTCCATCCAGGCGCCGCCGCGCTTGCCGGGCCTCGGGTGGTAGTCCGCGTAGTAGATGCCCAGGAAGCCGCCGTCCCGGTCCTGCACCAGGTAGGTGAGCACTTCCGGGTGGTAGACCGGCAGGTCCGAGCGCTGGTTGAAGGTGATGCCGAACAGCCGGTTGGCGGTGCGGAAGGCGCCCTCCCGCACCTGGTCCAGGGGGAAGTAGGGGCGCAGCGCCTGGGCGTCCAGGCCGAACCGGGTCTTGCGCACCCGCTCGGCGTAGTAGCGCCAGTCCCAGGGCTCCAGCCGGGCCCCGGGCAGGTCCCGGTCCATGCAGGCCTGCAGTTCGGCCAGTTCCTGGGCGGCCCGGCGCAGGGCCGGCTGCCACACCTGCTCCAGCAGCCGGTAGGCGTTGGCCGGCGAGCGGGCCATGCTCTCCTCCAGGGCGTACTCGGCGTAGCTGGAGAAGCCCAGGATCCGGGCCTTCTCGCAGCGGAGCGCGGTGATCCGGGCGGCCAGGCCGTTGTTGTCCCGGGCGTTGCCCCGGTCGCAGCGGGAGACGTAGGCCTGGAACATCCGCCGGCGCAGGTCCCGGTTCCGGGCCTGCTCCAGGAACGGCCAGAGGCATGGGGCGTGCAGGTTGAACACCCACTTGCCTTCCTGGTCGCACATGGCGCCGGCCTCCGCCGCGGCCTCCAGCGCCGCGGCCGAGAGGCCCTCCAGGTCCCCGGGACGGTCCACCACCAGCCGGAAGGCGTTGGTCTCGTCCAGAAGGTTGTGTTCGAACTTAAGGCAAAGCAGGGCCAGCTCGGCGTGCAGCGCCCGCAGCCGGGCCTGCCGGGCCGGGGACAGGCCGGCGCCGCCGCGCTGGAAGGCCCGGCAGGTCTTCTCCAGCAGGGTCCGCGCCTCGGGCGGCAGCGGCTCCCGGCGGGCGCGCACCGTCTCCACCCGCTCGTGCAGGGCGTCGTTCTGGTAGATGTCGTCCTGGTGGCCGGACAGCAGCGGCCCCACCGCCAGGGCCACCGCCTGCAGCGGGCTGTTGCTGTCGGCCTCCACCATGGCCGAGAATACCCCGTTGACCCGGTCCAGCAGTTCCCCGGAATCCTCCAGGGCCTCCACGGTGTTGTGGAAGGTGGGCACCGCCCGGCTCTTCAGGATCTCGCGGATCTCCTCGTTGTGCCTGCGGATGCCGGCCTGGAACGCCGGGAGGTAGTGCTCGGGCCGGATCCGGTCGAAGGGCGGCGCCGAGAACGGGGTTTCCCATTTCTGAAAGAACGGGTTTTGGGCGTTGGGGTTTTCGGGGGCTTGGGCGGCCATGGGCGCACCAGAAGGGAACAGGGAAAGAAGATTGCACAAAACCATGGTGAGAAACGCAATCAAGTTGGGATATTTTTTGTTTCCCAGCAATTAATATAGAAACTTGTCTTGTTAATAACCGAGTGGCCAGGGGCGGCCCCGCCGACGCGGCCTGCCCCAGGTTTCATTCCGGGGCTCAGGCTCGTCAAGGCGGCATGGTTCGCGCTCCGGGCCCCTGACGGGTGCATCTTGACGGGCAGTATTAATTAATTATTATTCATCTCAGCAATCAAGGCAACCGCGCTTCCCGGGAGGGTTCCATGCGGCGGAGGATCAGGATGTTTGTTCCGGCGACCCTGGGCGCCCTCGCGGTGGCCCTGGCCACCGGCTGCGCCGGCGGCAGTGGCAGCGGCGGTGGCGGCTCAGCCGTGGGGGCCGGCGGGCTCACCCAGCTCCGGCTCCTGGCCGGGACGCCTTCGGGGGCCGGGAACGCCGACGGATCCCTGGCCGCGGCCCGGTTCAGCGGGCCCCGGGGCGTAGCAGTGGACCCGGACGGGAACGTCTACGTGGCGGATACCGGCAACGCCCGGATCCGGAAGATCAGCCCCGGAGCGCCGGCCACGGTGACCACCCTGACCCTGGCCGGGCCGGCGCTGAACGAACCCTCGGCGGTGGCCGTGGACAGCAAGGGCAATCTCTATGTGGCGGACCTGGGCGGGGGGGACAATGGCATTGCCACGGTCTACCGGATCGCCGCCGGCGGCGCCCAGGAGGAGCCCCTCACGGCTCCGGACGGCGGCTACCAGTTTCCCCAGGGGCTGGCGGTGGACGCGGCCGACAATCTCTACGTGGCGGACTGGAACCTTCCGCATATTTTCAAATACGTCAATCCTGGCGGCGGTCTTCCAGCCGTTCCCGCGCCCCTGGCGGCGGAACCGGCCGGCGGCTACGGCTCCCCCGCCAGCGTGGCCGTGGGCGCGGATGGGGCCGTCTACGTGGCCGACGCCGGCGATGCGGGCCACGCCCCGGCGGTGTACGCGATCGCTTCAGGCACGGTGACCGCCCTGCCGGCGCCTGCCGGAGGCTACGGCTCGCCGGTGGGCGTGGCGGCGGCCGGCGGCCAGGTCTTCGTCCTGGATGGAGGACTGAACCAGGTCTTCCAGGTTGCCACCGGGAACGGAGGCGGAGCCGTCAGCCTGGCCGGCGGCCAGAATCCAGGCGGCATCAACGGCCAGGGCGGCAGCGCCAGCTTCCGGCTGGACCCGGACTGGGGCCAGCTGGCCCTGGATTCGAAAGGCGGGCTATTCCTCACCGACACCGGCAACGACGCCATCCGGGAAGTGGCCACCCGCGCGGGCAACGGCGGGACGCCGGGGACGGTCAGCACCCTGGCGGGCCTGCCGGGCAATCCGGGCGACACCGGTGGCGATGGCGGCCAGGCCACCTTCGACAAGCCCGGGGCCATGGCCGTCTCCGGCAGTCACATCTACCTGGCGGACCTGGGCAACAACAGCGTCCGGGTGGTCACACTGCCCCCGACCCCCGTGGCGACCCGGCCCGAGGACGTGGAGGTGGCGACGCTCAAGGTGCCGGACGGGACCTTCGGCCAGGTCCAGGCCGTGGCCGTGGACAGCAAGGGCATGGTCTACGTCAGCGATGCGGAGCAAGAGGCCGTCTACCAGCTCACACCACCCAACCTGGGAGGGACCCTGTGGACGCCGGAGCCCCTGGCGGCGCCGGCCGGCGGCTACAGTGTTCCGGCGGGCGTGGCCGTGGACAGCAAGGGCGACGTCTACGTGGCGGACTCCGGCAACCAGTCGGTCTACCGCATCAGCGGCGGCGAGGTGACCGCCCTGGCGCCGGAGGGGGGTTTCGCCGCCCCGTGGGGCGTGGCGGTGGACGGCGACGGCAACGTCTACGTGACCGACCTCGGCGCCGAGAAACTCTACGTCATCACCCCGGACGGCGCCGTGCATGACCTGGCCGGAAGCGGAGCCACCGGCAGCGCCGACGGCGACGCTGGCGCGGCCAGCTTCAACCAGCCCCAGGCCGTGGCGGTGGCGGAGGACGGGACGCTGCTGGTGGCGGACACCGGCAACAACCTGATCCGCGCCATCGCCCTCGCCCCGGCCAACCAGAAGGGAGGGCCGCCCGCCGCGAACTCCGTCAGCACGCTGGTGGGAGCGGCGGGGCTGTCCGGCACCCTGCCGGGCCAGCTGCCGGCCTCGCTGTTCTCTCCCCGGGGCATCGCCGCGGGTCCGGGCGGGATGCTGCTGATCGCCGTGCCGGACGCGGTGATGCAGGTGGACTGACATGGCCGCCGGGACCGCCCTCCTGGTCGCGATCTCGCTCGCGCTGCCCGGCGCGCGTCGCCCCGGGCCGGCGCTGCGCGCCCGGGATGCCGGGGAGACCGGCCTGTCCCGCTTCGCCGGGTCCCCGTTCCGAGGCCCCGGGAGCCTGGACGGCAAGGGCGCCGCCGCCGTGTTCAAGACCCCCCTGGGGCTGGCCAGGGACCCGGACGGCAACCTCCTGGTCGCGGATCCGGGCGACAACGCCATCCGCAGGATCGCGCCGGACGGCAAGGTGACCACCCTCGGCAAGGACGAGGTGCCGGCCGGCGCGCTGAACCTGCCCGCCGGCGTGGCCGCGGCGGCGGATGGATCCATCTATGTGACGGATTTCAAGGTCTTCAGCCCGGTGCAGCAGGTCCACCGGTTCCTCCACGGCAAGGACCAGCCGCTGAAGGCGCCGGCCGCCGGCTACCAGCACCCCCTGGGGGTGGCGGTGGGGCCCGACGGCACGGTCTACGTCGCCGACGCCGGCATCCAGATCACCGACCCGCCCTCGAAGACGGCCGTCTACGCCATCGCTGCCGACGGATCCCTGGCCACCCTCGCCGCGCCGAAAGGGGGCTACCGGGAACCCGCCGCGGTGGCGGCGGATCCCGACGGGAACGTCTTCGTGGCGGATGCCGGCGGCCCATCCGACTCGTCCCGCCCCGGCGTCTACCGGGTCTCGAGCGCGGGCGCCGTCAGCCGGATGCCGGCGCCGAAGGGCGGCTACGGCCGGCCGGTGGGCGTCGCGGTGGACGGCCAGAAGGTGTACGTGATGGACTGCCAGTGGCAGCGGGTGTTCGAATGCAGCGCGTCCGGGCAGGGGCCCGTGGCCAGCCTGGCCGGCACCGGCGAGATCGGAAATGCCGACGGCCCCGGCGACAAGGCCGCGTTCAGCTTCAACGACACCCTGGGCGGCATGGCCCTGGACGGGGACGGGGACCTCGCCCTGGCCGACGGCGCCAACAACAGGGTCCGGACCATCCTGCTGCAGGCGGATGGCGGCGGCCCCCGGGGCAGCGTGTCCACCCTGGCGGGAGGGGCGGCCACCGGCGCCGCCGACGGCCCGGCCCTGGCGGCGACCTTCGACCAGCCCCAGGGGCTGGCGGTGGACGCCTCCGGCACGGTCTACGTGGCCGGCGGGGCCAAGGTGCGCAGCATCACCCGGAAGAAGCGCGCCTGGACCGTGGCCACCCTGCCGGTCCCGGACTTCGGCCGGGCCAGCGGAGTGGCCGTGGACGGCAAGGGAACGGTCTACGTGGCGGACAGCTCCCAGAAGCAAGCGCTGAAGCTCACCCCGCCCGCGGGCGGAGGGAGCCGCTGGAGCGTCGAACCGCTGCCGGCGCCGGCCCGGGGCTACGCCGAACCGGTGGCGGTGGCCGTGTCGGCGGACGGCCAGGAGGTCCTGGTGGCGGACCGCAAGCATGGCTCCTACCTGATCTTCAAGGGCAGGGCCCTCAGCGTGTCGGTGACCGCCCGCGAAGCCCCCGCCGGGGTGGCCGCGGACGGCAAGGGCAACTTCTACATCGCGGACCTCTCCACCCAGTCGATCTACCGGTTCAGCCACGCCGGGTGGTCCCGGCTGGCCGGCACCGGGAAACCCGGCAGCCAGGACGGCCCCGGGGCCCAGGCCTCGTTCAACAACCCCCAGGGCCTGGCGGTGGACGCCTCCGGCGAGAACCTCTACGTGGCGGACACCGGCAACAACGTGATCCGCCATCTCACCCTCAAGGGCAGGGACGTGGCCGTCGAGACCCTGGTGGGCCGGCCGGGCCAGCCCGCCACGGTGGAAGGCCCCCTGCCGGCCAGCCTCTACCAGCCCGCCGGGGTGGCCCTGGGGCCGGCCGGGACCGGCCTGGCGGGGATCCTGCTGGTCACCGTGCCGGACGCGGTGATGCAGGCCACGGTGCCTCAGCCCTGAAGCGCCGCCCAGGCGGCGAGCAGGTCCTGGGCCTGGCGGATCGCCCCGCCCGCGGCCGCCGGCACCAGCACGGTGCCGTCGGGGTTGAGCTGGGCGCCCTTCTGCTGGCGCACCCAGGCCATGAGCCGCGCCGGGTCCAGCGGGGTCTGGGGGCTCACCCGCAGCTTGAGCCGGCCCGGCTCGGCCGAGACTTCGCTCACCGCCAGGGCCCGGGCGCGGATCCGCACCTTCAGCAGCTCGAAGAACCGCAGGCTCTCCTCGTCATCCCCCGGCACCGCGCCGAACCGGTCCTCCAGTTCCAGCCGGTACAGCTCCAGGTCCCGCTCGGCGTGCAGCCGGGAGGCGCGCTTGTAGGCCACCAGGCGCTCGCTGGCCTGGTCGATCCATCGCCGGGACAGCTGGGCCGGGCCCAGGTCGATCTTCACTTCGAAGGTGCCCGAGGGCTGGCCTTGCAGCTCCTGCAGGGTCTCCTCCAGCAGCTTGACGTAGAGTTCGAAGCCGATCTCGTGGATCTGCCCGGACTGCTCGCCGCCCAGCAGGTTGCCGGCCCCGCGCAGCTCCAGGTCCATGGCCGCCACCCGGAACCCGGCCCCCAGCTCGGAGAAGTCCTCCAGCGCCTGCAGCCGCTTGCGGGCGTCCTCGGTGATCTCGCCCTTGCCCGGGATCAGCAGGTAGGCGTAGGCCGGCACGTCGCTGCGCCCCACCCGGCCGCGCAGCTGGTACAGCTGGCTCAGGCCGAAGGTGTCGGCCCGGTGCACGATCAGGGTGTTGGCGTTGGGCACGTCCAGCCCGTTCTCGACGATGGTGGTGGCCACCAGGACATCGATCCGGCCCTCCATGAAGGCCAGCATCACCGCCTCCAGGCCGTCGTCGGTGAGCTGGGCGTGGCCCACCCCCACCCGGGCGTCCGGCACCAGGGCGCGGATCCGCTCGGCCACCGAGACGATGGATTCCACCCGGTTGTGCACCACGTAGACCTGGCCGCCCCGGCGCAATTCGAACTGCACCGCCGCGGCGATCAGCTCGTCGCTCCAGGGCGCCACCACGGTCTCGATGGCCAGGCGGTTCTTGGGCGGGGTCTCGATCAGGCTGATCTCCCGCAGCCCGGTGAGGCTCATGTGCAGGGTGCGCGGGATCGGAGTGGCGCTCATGGCCAGCACGTCGACGTTGGCCCGCAGCTTCTTCAGCCGCTCCTTGTGGCTCACGCCGAAGCGCTGCTCCTCGTCGATCACCACCAGCCCCAGGTCGGCGAACTTCACCCGGGCCCCCAGCATCTGGTGGGTGCCGATGACGATCTCCACCTTGCCGTCGGCCACGTCCTGGAGGATCGATTTGGCCTGCTGCGGGTCGACGAACCGGTTCAGCATCTCGATCCGCAGCGGGAACCCGCTGAAGCGCTCCTTGAACGTGCGGAAGTGCTGGAAGCAAAGGATGGTGGTCGGGCAGAGCACCGCCACCTGGAAGCCGTCCAGGGCCACCTTGGCCGCCGCGCGCATGGCCACCTCGGTCTTGCCGAAGCCCACGTCGCCGCACAGCAGCCGGTCCATGGGCCGGTCGCTCTCCAGATCGGCCTTGATCGCCTCGGTGGCCTCGATCTGGTCCGGGGTCGGCTCGTAGGCGAAGGTGGCCTCGAACTCCGCCATCTCCGGCCCGTCCTTGCTGTAGGCGTGGCCCTTCTCCAGCTTGCGCTGGGCGTAGAGCTTGAGCAGCTCCTCGGCCATGTCGCGGATCGCCTTTTTCGCCCGGCGCTTGACCTTGGCCCAGGAGGCGCCGCCCAGCTTGTCCAGCGGCACCACCGAGCCGTCCGGGGAGACGTAGCGCTGGATCAGGTCGGCCCGCTCCAGACTGACGTTGAGCATGCCGCCGTCGGCGTAGCGCAGCTGGATGACCTCCTGCGCCTCGCCGCCCACGGTCAGGGCGGTGAAGCCCACGAACTCGCCGATGCCGTGGTCCAGGTGAACCACCCGGTCGCCGGGCTTGAGGTCGCGCAGATCGGACATGAACGGGGCGCTGCGGCTGCGTTTGGCGGGCGCGGCCATGGCCTTGCGGCCGAACACCTCGCGCTCGGTGAGCAGCAGCAGCCCCGGCTCTTTCAGGAACACCCCGGCCGACAGCGGCAGGTGCAGGGCGCGGCAGCCGGGCTGGGTGCCGTAGGCCACCGGCAGCTCGTACTCCCGCAGGATCTCGCCCAGGCGGTCGCGCATGCCCGGGGTGGAGCCGGCCAGCACCACCCGGTGCCCGGTGAGGGCCAGGTCCTGCAGGTGCTCCGCCAGCTCGCCCAGCCGGCCCTGGTACTCCCGCGCCGGCTGGGCCTGGAGCGGCACGGTGGCCTCGGACTGCCATTCGGTGAGGGTGAACGTGGTGCGGCTGGGATCCTGGGCCAGGAACCGGTCGTCGAACTCCGGGCACACCACGCCGCCCCGGCGCAGGGTGTCCAGGCCGGCCTGGATCCGCTCCCGCTCCCGGTCCTGCAGCGCCTGGGCCCACTGGGGCTCCAGCCGCACCCGCAGGCAGGGCGGCACCCAGTGGGCCAGCTGGCCCTTGGCCTGGCCGAGCATGGGGTAGAACAGCTCCTCGCCGGGGAAGTGGCCCTGGGTGGCCAGCCGGGCGCGGCGGAACGCCAGGTCGTCCTCGGGCTCGGCAGTGAGCCCGGCCCGCCCGGCCAGGGCCCGCAGCAGCGGCGCGCCGTCGCCACGCTCACCCTCGAACCGGGGGTACAGGGTGATGGCGGCGACCGCCTCGCCGGTGCGGCGCTGGCTGTCCGGGTCGAAGGGGCCCAGCTTCTCCAGTTCGTCGCCGAAGAACTCCAGGCGCAGCGGGTACTCCAGGTGGTCCGGCCACAGGTCCACCACCAGGCCCCGGGCGCTGAACTCGCCCTGGCTGGAGGCCAGGTCGTTGCGCCGGTAGCCCAGGGCTACGAGGGTCTCCAGCAGCAGCTCCCGGGGCACCTCGGTGCCCTGGCGCAGCTCCAGCTTCTGCTTGTCGAACCAGGTGGGGTGGGGCAGCCGCTCCAGGGCCGCCAGCGGTCCGGTCACCAGGATCTGCACCCGGTGCTCCAGCAGGCCGATGAGGGTGGCCAGGCGGTCCTTGAGCACCACCCCCGGCGGGCTGGACTCGCCGCCGGCGAAGGGGGCGAAGCCCGGGAACTGGGCCACCTGGGCATCGGGCAGAAGCACGGCCAGGTCCTGGGCCAGGGTCTGGGCCTCGGCCTCGCTGGGGGCGTCCACCCACAGGGAGCGCTGGTGGCCCTCCAGGGTGGTCCAGCGGGCCAGGATCAGGGCCAGGGCGGTCGGGGAGGTCCAGCGCAGCCTCGTCTCCGGGGCGCCCAGGGCCCCGGCGGGGCCGTCCAGCAGGCGGAGCAGGTCGTTCAGGGCGGCGCGGTCTTGGGAATGCATATCCAGCATCTTAGCGCCCTTGCGCATGCGGCTTGGTATCCGGGGCCCGAGGCCTGACAATGGGGGGATGCCGCTGGACCAGGACATCCTCTCGCTCCGTTCACTGCTCGACGCCGGGGAGCGGGATGGCTGCGCCCGGGCCCTGGCCGGGCTGCGGGACCGCTACCGCCGCCAGCCGGCCGCCTTCGATCCGCCCTCGATCCAGGCCCTGCGCGACATCGCCGAGGCGCTCCGGGCCGAGCCCGACCTCAAGGCCCGGCTCAAGTCGGTGTTCGGCTTCGACAGCTTCCGCCCGGGCCAGGAGGACGTGATCCGGGCCGTGCTGGCCGGCCGGGACTGCCTGGCGGTGATGCCCACCGGCGCGGGCAAGTCGCTCACCTACCAGCTCCCGGCCCGGCTGCTGGGCGGCACTACCCTGGTCATCTCGCCGCTCATCGCGCTCATGAAGGACCAGGTGGACGGACTGCAGGAGGCGGGCCTGCGGGCCACCTTCCTCAACTCCTCCCTGGAGCCCGGGGAGCGGGCCGAGCGGATCCGTTCACTGCACCGGGGGGAGATCGAACTGGTCTACGCCGCGCCGGAGGGTATCGAACAGAGCGTCGGCCCGCTGCTGGACCGGCTGGACCTGCGGCTGATCGCGGTGGACGAGGCCCACTGCATCAGCCAGTGGGGCCATGACTTCCGTCCGGCCTACCGCAACCTGGCCGGGCTCAAGGCCCGGTTCGGCGGCCTGCCGGTGCTGGCGCTGACCGCCACCGCCACCAAGGAGGTGCGCCGCGACATCCTGGACCAGCTGGGGATGCAGGCGCCGTACGAGTTCCTGGGCTCGTTCTACCGGCCCAACCTCAAGCTGCACGCGGTGAAGAAGGGCGGCGACAGCCCCCAGGTGCAGGACGCGATCCTGCGCCTGGTGCTGGCCCGGCCCGGGCAGAGCGGGATCGTCTACTGCCTGTCGCGGAAATCCGTGGAGTCCACCGCCAGCTACCTGCGCTCCAAGGGGGTCCGGGCCCGCGGCTACCACGCCGGGCTCGAGCCCCAGGAGCGGGAGGCGGCCCAGGAGGCGTTCCGCCGGGACGACTGCGATGTGATCACCGCCACCATCGCCTTCGGCATGGGCATCGACAAGAGCAACATCCGCTACGTCATCCACCGGGACATGCCCAAGAGCCTCGAGGGCTACTACCAGGAGATCGGCCGGGCCGGGCGCGACGGGGCCGACGCCGACTGCGTGCTGTTCTACTCCTGGGCCGACGTGATGAGCCTGGAACGGTTCCTGGACGGCCTGGAACCGGCGGCGGCCCAGGCCCAGCGCCGGCAGATCCGGGCCATGTTCGACTTCGCCGAGGAGGGCGGCTGCCGGCACCGGGCCCTGGTGGGCCATTTCGGCGAGCGCATCGAGGCCTGCGGGGCCTCCTGCGACATCTGCGGCGGCCGGGACGTGCTGGCCGAGGCGCCCAGGTCCCTGGGCCGGACCCGGCTGAAGAAGGGGACGGCGCCCCATCCGGCCGCGGCGCCCCCTGCGCCCATCCCCCAGGACGGCGAGGAGGCCCTGTACCTGGAGCTCAAGGCCCTGCGCAAGCGCCTGGCGGACGAGCGCAACCTGCCCGCCTACCTGGTGTTCAGCGACGCCACCCTGCAGCACATGGCCCGGTTCCGGCCGGCCACCGCCCAGCACCTGCTGGGCATCAGCGGGGTGGGCCCCAAGAAGCTGGAGTCCTACGGCGAAGTGTTCCTGGACCTGCTGCGCAGCCGCCGGGACGATTGAGCGTGCCCCCGCACCCCGGGCTCGCTTACAATCACTGGGGAGACGGCTGATGGTGAATCGCGATACGGGGAGCAGGGGACGGGCCATCCTGGGCGGGCTCTGCCTGGCGGCGGTCCTGGGCTGCGCCGGCAAGTACCAGGAATCCCTGCCGCTGGTGCAAGTCTTCAATCCGGCCCGGGCGGCGGTGCGGACCTCGGTGGTCATCAGCGGACGCAATTTCCACGGCATCGGCGGCGTCAGCATCGGCAGCCAGCCCGCGGCCTGGTTCCATGTGGACAGCGATGAGCAGATCACCGCCGGCGTTCCCGCCAACGCCATGACCGGCACCATCTCCGTGCGCAATGGCGCGGGCCAGGGCAACTCCACCACCTCCCTGTTCGTGATCCCGGACATCACCGACATCCAGCCCCGCTCCGCCGGGCCGGGAGACGTCATCACCCTCACCGGCTACGGGATGTACGGCTCCGCCAGCCTGACCTTCAACGGCGTCTCCGCCGGTCCCGGCACCTGGATCGACCCCAACACCCGCACCGCGGTGGTGCCCGTGGGCGCCGCGGCCGGGCCGGTGGTGCTCGCCTTCCCGGTCCCCGGCAGCGCCGACACGGTCGCCGCGCCCACCTGGACCGCCGCGGCCGATCCGGACGCGCCGGGCAACCTGCTCTTCACCCCGCCCTCCTGAGGAATCCGCCATGCTTTCCTACATCTTCGTCTATCTGCTGGCCGCGGTGCTGATGTTCCAGGGCGTGAACCTCCTGGGTGAGCAGAGCGTCCCCACCGTGGTGGTCCCCGGAGAAGTGCGCCCCGCCTCCGTGCCCGCCTCCCGCTGGGGCGGCTACCTGGTGGCCTTCGGCGCGCTGCTGGCCGGGGCCGCCCTGTCCAGCCACGTCTGCCCCTGGCTGGCCGGCGCGCTGCCCGCGCTGCGCAACCTGGGCTTCATCTCCATGGCGGTCTACGGCCTCTGGCTGGTGTTCGGCCGCAAGGTGGACTACACCCCGCAGCCGCCTTCCCGGGAAGCCCACGGGCACGGCCACTGAGCTTGCCCATTCCCCGCCCAAGGCCCCCAACTGACCGTCAGGACGGCATCACCCACGGGTAGTCCGGGCCGCGCAGGCTCGAAACCATGGTCTTGGCTGCAGCCTTGTGCCTGTTCAACTTGTGGGTCGCCTTCCGGACCATGGGCTTGTGGGTCTGGACCTTGGCGGCCTGCGCCTTCTTCGCCGGCGTCCGGGTTTCCGTGGCGAAGGCCGGGCTGACGAGCGCCGAAACCAGAAAAAGGGCTGCGAGCTTGTTCATGATTGACCTCCCTTGCGCCGCCCGTCCCGTCTACCATTCGCGGCTTGACTCAATCAATCGATTGATTGAAACTTGAATATCTTGATCACTCGATTGATTAAGGCATTCGAGGCGACCCATGGCCAACTCCGAAACCGATCCCTCCTCCCGCACCCGACTGCTGGAAGCCGCCATCCTCTGCTTCGCCGAGAAGGGCTTCGACGCCACCGGCATCCGGGACATCGCCCTGCGCGCCAAGGCCAATTCGGCCCTGGTGCAGTACCATTTCGGCGGCAAGACCGGGCTCTACGCCCAGGCCCTGCACCACGTGTTCGACCAGCGCAAGCAGGTGCTCACCCCGCCCCCGGACAGCGCCGGGGAGCCCGGCGCCAGGCTCCGGGCCATCAAGGCCCTGGGGGACCTGATCGAGGGCCTGCTGCTGGAGTCCATGGCCTGCTGCGGGGGCTCAGACCTGGAGCAGGCCGGCCTGGTCCTGGTCACCCGGGAGATGCAGAACCCCCGGGAGGCGGTGGCCGGGCTGATCCTGGAGCACCTGCGCCCCTACACCGAACACGTGCAGGCCTGCCTGAAGATCCTCCGGCCCGAGCTGGGCTGGCTGGAGGCCATGGACTGCACCCAGAGCATCCTCGGCCAGGTGGTCCACCTGCTGCTGCACCTGCCGCTGATCCGCCTGACCCGGGGCGAGCCCGACTATCCCCGGGACCTCCAGGCCGTGGCCCGGCACATCACTGAATTCAGCCTGCGCGGGATCGGCATCCCCGAAGCATTTCCCGGAGTCTGGCCATGCTGATGTTCCCGCCCGCCGAAGTCGCCCAGCAGGATCCCGCCCCCGCCCGGCCCGAGGCCCAGGCCTTCGACCTGGCCGGAGCCCTCGCCCGGGCCCGGAGCGAAAACGCCCTGCTCCAGGGCGCCAAGGCGCGGGTCGAAGAGCGCCGGGGCCTCATCACCGCCACCCGGGCCGACGCCCTGCCGCAGTTCACCGTCACCGGCGGCTACACCCGGCTGCGCGACGACTCGCTGCTGCTGGGTGGCACCGGCCAGATCATGGCCGCCCTGGGCGTGACCCCCGACCAGGCGGTGGCGCCGTACTCGGTCTACACCACCCAGGCCTCGGTCACCCAGCCGCTGTTCTACTGGGGCAAGCTGGGCACCGCCGTGCAGATCGCCCGGATGGGCGAGCAGGAGGCCGGCTACGCCTATACCACCGCCGAGCTGGACACCCTGCACGGGGTGGCCAGGGCCTACGTCGGCGTGCTGGCCGCCAAGGCCGACCTGGAGGTGATCCAGGCCCGGCTGGACACCGCCGTGCAGTTCCTGGCCGACGTGAAGGCCCGGCTGGAGGCCCAGACCGCCACGGAGCTGGACCGGCTGCGGGCGGAGAGCGAATACCTGGGGGTCATCCCCGACAACCTCCAGGCCCAGGCCAACTACCAGCGCGCGGTGGAACTGCTGGACGGCCAGCTGGCCCTGGACCCGCGCACGCCCCTGGAGCTGAGCGAGCCGGGGGCGCCGGACACCGCCCTCCTGCCCGCCCCGGCCGGGCGCAGCGAGCTGGACCAGTACCGGCAGCAGGAGGAGATCTACCGCGCCAACGACCGGATCATCCGGTCCGATCTGCGGCCCAAGCTGGATTTCAACGCCTCCTACGGCTACATGACCGCGGCGGCTTCCAGCCAGTTCAAGGAGCCGTTCGATATCTGGAAGGTGAACGTGTCCCTGACGGTCCCGCTGTTCGACGGCCTGCGCACCGCCGGCAAGCGGGCCGAGAATCGCGCCCAGCTTCAGCAGGTTACCCTGGCCCGGA
>Ga0316217_10002771_pt1 | contig 20775 bp, 10 predicted proteins | sample 1anoAmetaG_FD_203633 | JGI IMG/M metagenome (GOLD analysis project Ga0316217, IMG submission 203633) | Freshwater microbial communities from Trout Bog Lake, Wisconsin, USA - 1anoA | ecosystem: Environmental > Aquatic > Freshwater > Lake > Hypolimnion/Profundal zone | place: USA: Wisconsin...
AAGGTGCAATCTTCGCCCACGCGGAACAGGGCCATGGCGTCTTTCGGACATATTTGATGAGCGCCTTGAGAAATATGGTCACCGACCATCGCCGCAGGGCCGGTCCGCTGGAAGCCGGACAGGAACATCCCGACCAGTGGAGTGGGGGCTGGGACTTGGTGAGCCAGCCCGACATTCAGGCTGCCGAGGCGACGTTTCATGACGCGTGGGTCAAGTCGATTTTGTCGGATGCACTGACTCAAGTTCGGGAAACCTGCCTGGTCCGAGGCCAAATGGAGCACCTTGAGTTATTTGAAGGCCGCTATCTGAGCGACGCTCAATCGCCGCCTTCGTGGGAAGAGTTAGGAGCGCGCTACGGTTTGGACGCAAAGACTGCCCGTACCCGCGCCGCAACCGCGGCACGTCATTTCAGACTTGCTTTGCGGCGCACGCTCCGCCAACAGGTTACTGCTTCCGGCATTGGCCGGAGGCGGCCGGCACAACTTACGGAGACGGCAATCGATAAAGAGATAGAGGCATTGCTTGCGCCTCTGAAGGACTGAATCATGCCAGATACAAAGGCCACAATCGTCGACAGCTTCCGCGCGCATCAGCTCAGGGAGTTGCTGGCTTTGGGCGCGAATCTGCCGGAGACAGCGACAGAGTGGTTTGTCGATGTCGGCGACTGGGAGCGATTGGAGGCCTTGCTGACCGAGATGTGCATCGGCGGCGAGCAGTCCGGGAACGCGCTTCTGGAGACCGTCGTCTCGTCCGACGCAACCTTGGAGATGCTGATCGCGGTCAAGGAGGTTGCCAAGCGCCTGGCCACCAAGGCCAAGGGAAAGCCGGAAAGAGCTGCCGCCACGTTGCTCTATCACCTGTCGGTCGCATCCGCGCTGGGCCAACACGGCCGCACCATCTCGTCGCGCGATCCCGCCGAACACCTGCCGCTCTATGCGGAACTGGCGGAAGAATTGTCCGACGAGCAATTGGCCGCTGTCTTCAAAAGAGCGATCCGCGGCATTCACGAGAATCGGCTTTAAGCGAGATTCGGGGACCCTTCATTGGGTGCGACGTCCAGCAGAAGATTGTCTTACAGCATCGCAGCGGGTTCTGCGTTCGATTCTCTAGGACGAATTGACGCCGCCGACCAAGGCTTGGAGTAGACAGGAATAGGAGCGTTAAATGGACTGGCGAGAAAAGATGACCGGGAAGAGCAGAGCGCCGGGGACATCGGCGCAGGGCCAGGGGAAGTCGACGGAGCAGCCTGCCAGCCCGCTCGCCGGTGGTACGGTGGTGCGATCCACCGTGAAGCCGGGCTCGACTGTCGCCACACCGGGCGCTCGGTTCGCGCCAAACGCCACGGTGGGAGGCAACCTCCGGATCGAGTCGCTGCTGGGCAGCGGCGGCATGGGCGAAGTCTACCTGGCGCGGCAAACGCAGTGGGACGCGGAGATCGCCGTCAAGGTTCCCAACGCCGAGATTCTGGCCGATGCGGAGAACCGGCACCGCATCGCAGGCGAAGCGGAAGCCTGGACCAAGCTCGGACTCCATCCCCACATCGCCTACTGCTATTACGCGCAACAGGCCAACGAATTGCTGCTCCTGGTGATTGAGTATGTGGATGGCGGCAACCTGCGCAAGTGGATTGCCGACGGTCGCTGCGCGGACCTGAAGACCGGCCTGGATTTGGCGATTCAGTTCTGCCATGGAATGGAACACGCGCACAAACAGGGGCTCGTCCATCGGGACATCAAGCCGGAGAACATCCTGCTGGCCAGCGATGGAACGCTGAAGATCACCGACTTCGGGATCGTGCACAAGATGCGGGCCGGCGGGGAGAGGCCGGCGGCGGATGCGAGCCGGGCGGAGTCCGTTGCGCCGGGAATGACGATCGCCGGAATCGGCACGGCGGAGTACATGTCTCCGGAGCAGTGGGGTGCGCCGCGGGAGATCGATTTGCGCACCGATATCTTCGCTTTTGGGGTGTGCTTGTACGAGATGCTGTGCGGCCGGATTCCCTACCCGGCCATGGCGACGGCGGGGCAGCGACTGGAGCCGCCAGAGCCCGGCCTGCTGCGCGGAGGCGCGGGCTTGCCGGCGCGCTTGTGCGAACTGATGAAGCGCTGCGTGGACTGGGACCGGGACAAGCGGCCTTCCAGCGCGGGCGAGGTGCGGGCCGAACTCTGCCGCGTGTATGAAGAATCGCTGGGGGAGCCATGCAAGCACGCGCTGCTGCCGGCAATGCCCACTTTGGCGGACGACTGGAATAACCGGGCGCTGTCGTATCTGGCGCTGGGCCGGGCGGAGGATGCCGAAAGGGCGTGGCAGACGGCGCTGAAAGCCGATCCGCGCCATTTGGAATCGACCTTCAACCGAGCGCTGCACCAATGGCGATCGGGCAAGATCGCATCCGAGGAACTCATCAAACGTACGCGAGAGGTTGCGGCCGGGAATCCCTCGCCCTGGTTGGCCGAATACCTGCTGGCACAGGTCTACCTTGAATTGGAGGAGCCCGAGAATGCACAGGAGGAACTGGCAAAGATTGGGAAGAATGCCGCCGCTGTTCCCGAGGTGATCGCGGCGCGACAGGATGCGCGGGACGCTGCTCAGATCAAACAGAAACGCACCTTCGCGGGCCACACCGATCGGGTCAATTCCATTTGCCTGAGTGCGGACGGAAGATATGCTTTGACGGGAAGCTCCGACACGACGCTCAAGCTCTGGGATTTAGAGAACGGCGGCTGCATACGCACCTTCAAAGGGCAAGCCGCACGGATTACCGGGGTCTACCTGAACGGGGACGCGAGTCGCGCGCTGTCTCGATCCGAGTCTTTTACCGTCTTTCAGCTTCGCTTGGCTTATCTCCGCATTTCTCTGGCGAAGATCCTGTTCGGCGAGAATAGCTATCATCGCCCCAAGACAAATGCCAACGTGACGATGCTCTGGGATGTGGAAAGCGGCCGATGCCTGCGTTCGTACAAGGCAAAGTATCCCGACCCTTCGCCGACATGGATAAACCTGGATAAGATGCTCGGGTTATTCGGAGGAGAAGAGTTGACGATGCGGGAGATAGAGACCGGCCGCGTTCTATGCGGATTCAAGGGCCACCGCGAGGATATTTGTTGCAGTTGTCTCAGTGAGAACTGTAGATGGGCGCTGACCGGTAGCGCGGATAGGACGCTCAAGCTATGGGATACAGCCAGTGGCCGCTGTTTGCGCACTTTTGAAGGACATGCAGCATCGGTGACCGCGGTTTGCCTGAGTCACAGCGGGGACTATGCGGTGTCGGGAGACCGCGAGGGGACGCTCAAGGTTTGGGAGCTGTCGAGCGGACAATGCTTGCGCACCATCGAATGGCACAAATCTCAGGTCAATTCGGTCTCTCTGAGTGAGGACGGCAGGATTGCGCTGGCAGAAAACGCGGATAGCGAAGCGAGCCTATGGGACGTGCTCAGCGGCCAGTGCCTGCGCACAGTCAAGGGCGACGACAGATACTGGAAAGGGGCCACCGCCTGCTTGAGCGCCGACGGGAGTTTCGCACTCTCATTGAGCAACGAGCGAACGCCGAGGCGGTGGGATGCCGTGCCGGGCCATCGTGCCACATTCCAGCTTGGCCGGGCAGTCCGCAGTTCGGAAGCCGTTTCTCTGGCCTCCGAATACGACAGATCCTTAGCCGATGCACGCCGCGCCTTTGCGGCGGACGACTTCGCCGGTGCATGGCGATCCCTTCGCGCCGCGCGCGAGGATGTACGCCTGCGGCGGGCTGCGCCCGCCATTCAGGAATGGGCGCGGCTTTACGGCAAGCTGCGAGTCCGCGGGTTGTCCGACTGTTGGGTGCGATGGACCGCAAAAGGCTCAAATCCAGTATGTCTCAGTGCGGATGGGCAATACGCGCTGGCGGGGAGCGGGGGCGATGCCCTGAAGCTGTGGGAGGTGGCGACTGGCCGCGCCCTGCGCAAGTTCGACCGGAGCGGCTCCGAGCTCCTCTCCATCTGTCTGAGCGCGGACGGGAGTCATGCCCTGTCGGGCAGCAAGGAGGGAACGATCTCTGTCTGGGAGATGGCGAGCGGCGGCTGCCTGCGCAGCTTCGAAAAACGCGTGGAAAATCTAGCCTCCGTTTGCCTGACTGCCGACGGCTTGTACGCTCTGTCTGCCGCAGGGGAATATCGCGGCAAGTTGAGTTTTCGGGAGGTATATCGCGGCAAGTTGAGTTTGTGGGAGGTATCGACCGGCCGCTGCCTGCGCACCTTCGGGCTGGAACAGTCCCCGGACACCTCGGCCTGTTTGAGCGCCGACGGATTGCTGGCCATCTCCGGCAGGAAGGGCTACGTGCCCAACCTCTTTGACCTCGCCAGCGGACGGCCTCTGCGGGCCTTTGCGGAAACAGTTGGATCGGTTGAAACTGTCTGTCTGAGCCTGGACGGCCGGTTCGCGCTTTCCGGCGGATTGAATGCCGTGAAATTGTGGGAGCTCGCCAGCGGACGCTGCCTGCGCACTTTCCTTGGGCATATCGATACTGTGCGTTCTGTCTGCCTGAGCAGCAGCGGCCGCTTCGCTCTCTCCGGCAGCGACGACAAAACCGTCAAGCTGTGGGATGTAAAGAGCGGGCGCTGCTTGCGAACGTTGGATCATGGCGCGCCCGTCAAGTCGGTATCGCTGAGTGCCGACGGGCAGCATCTGCTCTCCAACTCCGGCGCTGGAGAGATCTCGCTATGGTTTCTCGATTGGGAGTTGGAGGAGATGAAGCTCAAGGACTGGGACGAAGGCGCCCGGCCTTATCTTGAAGTGTTTCTCCGCGCCCATCGGCCTTATGGCGCGGCCTTGCCGCAAGACCGCCAGCCAACCGAGGAAGAAGTCACCCGCGCGCTCAGCCGCCGGGGCCGGCCGTTGTGGTCGGAAGAGGACTTCCAGGGATTCCTTACGACGCTGGGCTGTGCAGGTTATGGCTGGCTGCGGCCCGAAGGCGTTCGCCGCGAGCTCATGAAGATGACCGCGGAGTGGAAAGACAGTGAGTAAGAGTGGGAGAGCACGATGAACTGGCTGGACAAGCTGAAAGGCAAGATCGGGCGGCCCGAAGGGGCTGGGGCACAAACGCCGGGCAGTTCCAATGCAGGCGAACGTGCGGCGCAAAGTCGAGCGCACGCCGGGGGAACGGTGGTGCGCAGCGGTGCGCAACCTGCCTCGGGAGGAGCGGCCGCCGATTGGGCTTCGGGGCAGCAAGTGCTGGATGACTTTGTCGTCGAGAAGACCCTTGGCGAGGGCGGCATGGGCAAGGTGTACCTGCTGCGCAGCCGCTCCAACGGTTCGGCGTTCGCCGTCAAGCGCGCCACGGGTTTCAACGAGGCCGAGCGGCGCAGTTTCCTGGCCGAGTTGCAGACCTGGATCGATCTTCCCGATCACGCGAATCTCGTTCCCTGCCGGTTTTTTCGGACCATGGACAGCGAGATTCTGATCTTTGCCGAGTACGTGGAGGGCGGCAGCCTGGTGGAGTGGATCGACTCGCGCAGGCTCTACGCGGGCGGCCAGAAGCTGGCGCTGGAGCGGATGCTCGATGTGGCGATTCAGTTTGCCTGGGGGCTCGGCTGCTTGCATGAATTGGGGCTTGTCCATCAGGATGTGAAGCCGGGCAACGTGCTGATGAGCGGCGATGGAGAGACCGCGCTGCAAGGCGTGAGACCGCGGGTGACCGATTACGGCCTGACGCGCATGAGGGCCGCGGGAGGGGAATCCGCGTCTACTGAACCGAGTCGCAACGCGCGGGTCAGCACGGTGGGCGGGTCGCCGGCCTACTGGTCGCCGGAGCAGGCTGCGGGCTGGCCGCTGACGAGATCGACCGACATCTGGTCCTGGGGCGTGTCGGTGCTGGAGATGTTCACCGGCGGCGCGACCTGGGAGTCGGGGTTGGCGGCCGACGAGGTTCTTGAACAATACCTGCTCACGGGCGCACGCGAGAAGGCGATCCCGGCGATGCCGCGGCGGCTCGCAGCTCTGCTCAAGGAGTGCTTCCGTCAAGAGCCGACGGAACGCCTGACGAGCTTGAGCGAGGCCGTGACCCGGCTGAAAGCCATCTATCGAGAATCGACCGGCAAGAGCTACGGCCGTTCTTTACAGGGAGCCGAACGGGCGGCTTTCGCGCACGCCGGGATTAGCGCGCGGCGCAGCGTGATTGGCACCGCATGGACAGACCCTCGAGTGTGGATGGAAAAGGCACTGCGCGCGGCGGGGCGCGATCCGGCGGAAGCGGCTACGATGCTGGGACAGCGGGGAGCGACTCGAAGGGGCGAGCTGGTGGCTGAATTGGCGGCCTACGACGAGGCCAAGCGATTGTATCTGCGGCTGGTTCGCGAGGGGCACGGGGAACTGGAAAGCGATCTGGCCAAGCTTTGCGTCGACAAGGCACTGGTGCATAAGACGGTCGCAGACGTACATGGCGCGTCTCAGGAGTACGACCAGGCAATTGCGATCTGGGAGCGGCTAGTGAACACGGAAGGTCGCCGTGAAATGGCCAATTACCTTGCGGCGGTCTATGTGAACAAGGCCAGTTCGCTTAGCGATCTGGGCGACCATCGCAATGCCGTGGCGCTCTGCGATCTGGCGATTGCCGTATGGGACCAGCTGGTCAACCGCGAGGGCCGAAGCGAACTGGCCAACGATTTGGCGATTGCTTACACGAACAAGGCCCTCGCGGTGAACGCTCTGGGTGACAACCGTGGCGCGCTAGCGCTCTACGATCGGGCGATTGCGATTCGGGAGAGTCTGGTCAGGCAGGAAGGCCGTGGCGAACTGGCCTATGGTCTCGCAGTGGTTTACAAGAATAAGGCTGTCGCAATGAGGGCTTTGGGCGACAACCAAGGTGCGGTCTCACTTTTTGATCGAGCGATTGCGATTCTAGAACAGCTGATAGACCAAGAGGGCCGCCGCGAGCTTGTCCACGATCTGGCGACTGCCTGCACGTGCAAGGCAAACGCACTGAGCATTCTGGGCGACCAATGCGGCGCGGTGGCGCTCTACGATCGAGCGATTGCGGTTTGGGAACAGGTAGGGAACCAGGAAGGCCGCCGCGAACTGGCCGACTACTTGCCCGTAGTCTACTTGAACAAGGCCAATGCATTGAAGGCTCAGGGCAGTATCCGCGATGCGGTGGCGCTGTACGATCAGGCGATTGCCATTTGGGAGCGCCTGGTGAATCAGGAAGGCCGCCGGGAACTGGCCAACAATTTGGCGATTGTTCACATGAACAAGGCTGTGGCGATGAGTGAACTTGGCGACCATCGCTGCGCGGTGGCGCACTATGATCGGGCGATTGCGATTCGGGAGCGGCTGGTGAACCAGGAAGGCCGTCGCGAACTGATCGGGGATTTGGCGCGAGCGAAGGCTTCTCGCGGCGACCTTTTGCTGGCCCTTGGCGAGCAGGCGCGCGGATTGGAAGAGATGCGATCCGCGCAGAAGATGCTGGAGGCTGAGATCGCGCGCACCGGCCGGGCCGACCTGAAGCGGGTCCTGGCTTGGGTCCAAAGGCAGCTCGCAAATCATTCCGCTTGAGGCGCTTCGGGCTTTCAAAAACTGGATCGAGAGTCGCTTCCGGTGCCTTCTAAGGCAGGGCCTCCCCGCGTTGCTCGCCGGTTTCGCTCTTTTCGCTTCCCTCGCGCGCCCATGCCCTGCGCTCCTTGTCCTCGCCGCCGATTTCGATCCTGCGGGAATCTGCCGGCTGACACCGACGCCGCGCCGCCTGGCGATCTGCTCACTTGGATCAATCGACGCTGTGGAACGCAACGCCGGAGGGCAAATCCTTGCCCATGGAGAGCGTCCGGAAGCCACGCACGAGCACTAGGCAGCCGCTTGCCGAGACCGACAGGTCCCAGACGAGAAAACCGAGTTGAATGGTACTGCGGACAATCCAGTTCATCTTGGCTCGAATGTACCCGAGGGCCGGGACGATGGCTGTTCTATCTGGCTCACCACGAAAAAATGGGCCTTCGATGCGGGAAGAGCAAGAAGCGGAGCCAGCACAAAAGCAGTACATCCTTCTTGAGGGAATCGAGCCGTTTGTTCGGACGACGCTTCCGCCGCGCCGGAGCGGAATCTGCGAGTCGGCGGTGCTGTCCTCCTACCCAGTGGTCCGCATTGCACAGCACGATCCCCGCCGGTGGTCGAATCTTCAGATGGCATGCAAGTGCGGATTCCCTGCCCACTCGTGGACACTAGCTCTGCCCAACGCAAGTTCATGGGGATGCGTTGCGCACGATGTTGGTTGAACGAGGTTGACAGCTTTCCAAAGGAGAGACTCAAGATGAAATCGAGCACGCAGGATAGAACCATCGGGAAGATTCACGAAGTCAAGGGCGCGATCCGTCAGACGGTCGGCGAACTTACCGGAAACTCGACCATGGAAGCCGCAGGCTTGGTGGAGAAGGTTGCCGGAAAGATTCAAACCCTGGTCGGCAAAATTGAAAAGAAAGTGGGAGCGTAAACCAATGAACAACAACCTCGGAGACGAGAAAGGCAAGGATACAATGGCGCAATCGATGTACGAGCATACAAGCGAGCAAGTCGCGGACACGGTGCACAAGGCTTCGCGAGCGGCAACAGCGGCGGTGGAAGCCATCGAAGATGGCGTGGGCGCGGCGCGTCGTGCCGTAAAGAACGGCGGCTATGCGGTCGTGGAATTCTACGACGACGCAAAACGAGGCGTACAGCGCCATCCCGTGGAAACCGTCGTGGCCACGCTCGCTGCCGGCATCGCTGCCGGAACCGCAATTGGCTGGTTGATGAAGCGGAAGAGCCCTTGCTGCAAGACAGAGACCTGCGAGTCAGCCCAATAGCCTGGCTCGCCGATCCTTTGCATCTAGCCCCGATGACTAAGATCCTTCAAGCGACTAAGCAACTGGTCACGCAGAAGGTGGAGTTCGCTCAGCCGAGCCAATCCCTCCGAGGCTAGCCCGTTGGTGCGCAGGGAAAAGAGCTCCTCGGTCAAGGCATGGAGTTCCCGGTGCACTCGGCCGACAGCCTCATGGGCGGACAGCGAACCATGCCCGGCAAGCCCGCCTCCGTCCAGCCACATGCCGAAGCGGCAAGCGTGAATGTCCAGCGGCGGCGCCACGCGCCGCTCGCCCTTGAGGAAGGCTTCGGCAGCGACGATCCAAGATTGGTGCTCGATCCCGGCATAGAGCAAGGGGCGTTCCTCGGGACTCGCCTTGATCGCAGAGCTCCAACTTCTATCGGGACGCCACTTGGCCGCCCAACCAGGCAGATCGCGCGCCGGCATGGGGTGGGCGATGCCGTATCCCTGGGCCAATTCGCAGCCCAGTTGCAGCAGGATCAAGCCGTGTTCGATGGTCTCCACGCCTTCGGCGATGACCTCCCGGCTGAAGGCAGAGGCCAGCCCCAGGACACCCTCGATGATGGTCAAGTCCTCCGCGTCGTCCAGGATTCCGCGCACGAAACTCTGATCGATCTTGAGCAGTTTGGCGGGCAGGCGCTTCAAGTAGGTCAGCGAGGAGTAGCCGGTGCCGAAATCGTCCAGGGAAAACGAGACCCCCATCTCGTTGCAGGCGCCCATGACGCGCGAAACCTGTGCCACGTCCTGCAAGGCGCTGGTCTCCAGCACCTCCAATTCCAAGCTGGGCGGCTTCACGCTGGGATGGGCGGCCAGCAGCGCGCGCAGTCGATCGACGAAATCTGCGCGTTGCAGTTGCAGCGCGCCCACATTCACGCTGATCGGGATATTCAGCCCGCTGGCGCTCCACTCTTCCAACTGGACCAAAGCGGTGTCGATGACCCACTCGCCCACCTCGACCGCCAGGGGATGGTCTTCGATGACCGGCAGAAACATGGCGGGCGGCAGCAGGCCGCGCTCCGGATGCTGCCAGCGGATGAGGGCCTCGGCGCCCACAATCTCCCCGCTGCGCATGTTCACCATGGGCTGGTAATAGAGAACAAACTCGCGCGCCGCCAGAGCCTTGTGGATGAGAGCGATCTCCTCGTGATGGCCGCGCACGCTGCGGTCCTGGGTGGAGTCGAAGATGTGATAGCGGTTTCTGCCTGAGAGCTTGGCCTGATACATGGCCTGGTCGGCCTGGCGCAGCAGTTGATCCGCATCCACCTCTTCGGCTTGAGGGTAGAAGGTGACGCCCACGCTGGCCGACACATGGAGTACCAGGTCGCCAATATGCGCCGGCTCGGCAGCGGCTTCCAGCAGGCGGTTGAGCACCTGGACACTGGTGTCGACCTCGCCCACATCCAGCAGCACCGCGACGAATTCGTCGCCGCCCAGGCGGGCCAGGGTGTCGCCTTCGCGCAGGGCCAGCTTCATGCGGCTGGCCAGGGCGGTTAACAACTGGTCCCCGGCGGAATGCCCATGGCGATCGTTCACGACCTTGAAGCCGTCCAGGTCGAGAAACGCCACGGCCAGCGGCTGATCGCGCCGGTGGGCATGGGCCATGGCCTGGTGCAGGCGATCGGCCAGCAGGACGCGGTTGGGCAGACCGGTCAGAATGTCGTAGTGCGCGATATGTTCGAGCTTGCGCTCGTGTTCCTTCAGCACCGTGATGTCGGAGAACAGCGCCACATACCGGCGGGCATCGCCGTTGCCGTCGAATAGCGCGCTGATGGTGAGCATTTCGGCGAAGATCTCTCCGTTCTTGTGGCGGTTCCAGACCTCCCCGGTCCACTGTCCCTTCTCCTTGACGGTGCGCCACATCTCGGCGTAGAAATCCTTGCCGTGGAAGCCGGAGCTGAGCAGCCGCGGGTTGCGGCCCAGTACCTCGCTACGGGTATACCCGGTGATGCGGGTAAAGGTCTCGTTGGCCTCGAGGATGTTTCCGTTGGCGTCGGTGATGAAGATGCCTTCGCGGGCATGGGTAAAGACACTGGCCGCAAGTTGAAGACGCTCCTCGGCTTGTTTGTGAGCTGTGACGTCTTCCGCGAAGAGGACAATGCCCCCGATGGCGCCATCGCCCGTCCGCCAGGGCCGTACTTCCCACTTGATCCACTGCACCGAGCCGTCGGCCCGCTCGAACCGGTCTTCGTCGGCGCGCAGCGTCTCGCCGGCCAAACCGCGGCGATGCGCTTCCCGCCAGCGTTCCGGAATCTCGGGGAACAAATCGTAATGGACGCGCCCAACAACCTCCTTGCCGGAGAGGGAGTAGCACTCGATCCAGCGCTGGCTCACAGCCAGATAGCGCATTTTGCGGTCGAACATGGCCAGCGCAGCGGGGGCGTGCTCGATGAACAATTGCAGCAGTTCCTTGCTCTCGCGCAGGGCGGCTTCGGCCAGCTTGCGTTGGGTGATGTCTTGGATGGTGCCGCGCATCTTGCGCGGTAGTCCCTGGGCATCGACTTCCAGTCTCCCCAAGCCATGCACCCAACGCACGGCGCCGTCGTCTTGGCGAACGATGCGGTACTCCCGATCGAATGGCTTGCCCTGTCCGATCACCTCATCGGCAAAATAGGCCGCCATCGTGGCGCTCTCCTCGGGATGCATCAAGGCCGTCCAGCCCCTCACATCGTGCTCGTAGGCTTCGTCGATTCCGAACAGCCGATCCAGCACTCCGGAACTGGTCCACCTCCCGGTGGGAATATCCAGCACATAGCTGCCCAGCCCGGCAATTTTCTGCGACTCTCGAAGAGACTCCTCGCTCTGGCGCAGCGCCTCCTCCGCCAGTTTGCGCTCGGTGATGTCCTGGATGGTGCCGCGCATCTTCAAAGGCAATCCCTGGCTGTCGGTTTCGACCTTGCCCGCGCTATGCACCCAGCGCACGGCGCCATCGTTTTGGCGAACGATGCGGTACTCCTTGTCGAAGGTCTTGCCTTGGCCAACCGCATCGCCCTCATGACTGGCGATCATCGCCGGGCGGTCGTCGGGATGGACGCGGGCCAGCCATCCGGCCACGCTGTGCTCGTAGGCCTGGTCGATTCCCAACAGACTGTCGAGTATCTCCGAGCTTGACCAAATCCCCGTGCGGACATCCAGCACATAGCTGCCCAGCCGGGCGATCCGCTGCGATTCCCGGAGCGACTCTTCGCTGGCGCGCAGGGCCGACTCCGCCAGCTTGCGCTCAGTGATATCCAGTGTGGTGCCTTCAATCCGCAACGGGCAGTCCGCGGCATCGCGAAGGGTGTAGGCCGTGGTGCTGAGCTGCCGCACCGGTCCGAATGCAGGATTGGTGCGGTATTCGAATTCAAACGGGTCCGCGGATTCCCGGATTTGGCGAAGAGCCTGCTCGCATTTGGCGCGATCCTCGGGGTGAACCCGTTCGATACACTCGGCAAAAGTGAGGGTATCCGGCGCGGGGTCGCGATAGTACAGGCGGGACGTCTCGGCGGACCAATGGCCGGTCAGGGTCGTCAAGTCCAGTTCCCAACTGCCCAGATGAGCACGGGCCTGGGCCGCCGCCAGACTGGCCTCGCTGGCGCGCAACGCCTCTTCGGCCCGGATGCGATCGGTGATGTCCCGGGCAATTCCCCACAGGCCGGCGATCTTCCCATCCCCGTCCAGGATCGGGTATTTGCGATTGTCCACCCAGCCCCTGCGGCCGTCGTTGGTCAGGATCTCCTGTACCTCATGGGCCGCCGGGATGCCTGCAAATACCTGCTTTTCCAGCCGGTAATAGAGATCGGCAAGCGCTTCGGGAAACACGTCGTAATCGGTCTTTCCCAGTAAATCGGTCCAGTGCCGGGCAGGGCGGGTCAATGCCACCAGGGTCTGGCTCGCCCCGGTGAAAACATGGTTCCGGTCCTTGAAGAAGACGTAATCCTCGGTGTTCTCCATCATGGCCCGGAAGTTGGCCCGGATGGGCTGTCTATCCAGTTGGGCTCTGAGGCTCTTGGCATCCTGCAACAGCAGATCGAGGGTCGGTTCTCCGCCGCCAGACGCCCGCTCCTTCTTGTAAGTCGCCCGGATGCAGCGAATTCTGCCGTCGGCATGTCGGATGCGGAGGTTGACCGCGTCTTCCCGGCCTAGGTCTTCCGGGGAGAACAAAAGCGCCGCAAGGTCGGAATCGCCGGAGTGAATACGATCATTGAGGAGGACTCTTGCGGAAAGCAGGTCATCCGGCTTGAAACCCAGCAGGGCCTCGATGCCATCGCCGATCGACAGAACCGGCAATCGATTTGTGAGCGCCAAGCGGAGCCTGGCTTCAAGCAGGGGGCTCTTCATTTTCACCAAGTCGACCGTCAAGACAGACAGGATAGTCCTTTGTCAGCCTCTCTTCCGTTCAATGAACAACGGCAGGAGCGGTTCCACAATTCACATGCCCTTTCCGGCATCGTGTAAACGGTCATTATCTTAAGAAGAACGACCCTTGTGTGCGGCGCTCTCGGGGGAAAGCGATTGTGGAACGGCTCGCGCCCGCAGCCGCAGGATTCAACCTGCCTATTGGATTGAATTTGCTCTCGAAAAGCGGCAAAAAGAACCGTCGCATTCGCTCTTCTCCTATCGGCAAGACAGCGGCCTCCGTGAATCTCCGGTATTTCTAGGCGTTGCGCCGTTTTTGATGCATTTCCCCTGAGTTTTCCACAGGCCGCGCCCCGTCGATCTCATTTGAACCAAATCAGGTACCCGTTATCCACGGATTTTTTTGTTGCGCAGGTAGTTGCCGTCTGCTTATCCACGCATACTCTTGGCATAATCGCATCAAGAGCGGTTTCTCAGTAACTGTTCCAAGAGCCGAGTCCAGGGCGCGAAGTTCGAGAACGCAAGCACTGAACCTGAGTTTCGGGCCCCAACGCCGCGCGGGATCACACACGGGAGCATGGAAGAGTGACCAGCTATAGCCGCCAGGACGTATTGCGCATCCTGCAAATCTCCTCCCGCCAGTTGCAGGGCTGGGAGCGGGCGGACCTGATTCCCCAACAGCAGAGCTACAGTTTCCAGGACCTTGGTCAATTGAGGACCCTGCGCATCTTGCGCGAGGACGATGTCTCCGCGGCATCGATCCGCCATTCGATTGTGGCCATGAAGGCCGTGGCGGGCATGGCCAATCCGCTGCTCGAGGCCACCCTGGTCCGGACCGGGACACGGCTGGTCTTCCGCCATCTGGGGGCCATGGTGGACCCCATTCGGCGTCAGTTGCTCTTCGATTTCGAGCGGCTGGACCACGTTGGCCAGGCGGATCGCCCTTCGGCCGTTTCCGAGCCGCGCCCCCTGCGCAGTCCGGGCTCCGGCGTTCAACATGGCGTGCAGGATCGCTTTCTGGCCGCGGTGCAGGCCGAAGAGGGAGGCGAGAAGCAGCGCGCCATCGCCCTCTACGAGGAGATTCTGGCCATCGATCCGGCCTACGCTCCGGCCTTCATCAACCTTGGAACCATCCACTTCCACCTGCGCCAGTATGCGCGCGCGGAGGAACTCTACCGCAGCGCCACCGAGGCCGATCCCGCGTACGTGCTGGCCTTTTTCGATTTGGGCAACGTGCTGGACGAACTGGAGCGGTTCGACGAGTCCATCGCCGCCTACCGTCAGGCCGTGGCGCTTTCGCCCCACTACGCCGACGCCCACTACAACCTGGCCCTGGCCCACGAACGCAGAGGCGAACGCCGCCCGGCCTTGCGCCACTGGCAATCCTATGTCCGCCTGGACAACCACGGGCCCTGGGCCGATCACGCCCGCAGCCAGATTCACAAGCTGCTCAGCCGCGAAAAGCTGTCCATCGCCTGGCGCGCGGAAAGCTATATCCCCCCCCGCAAGGGCACGGCGGCCCTGGACCTGGTGCGCCCCGTAGCCCAGCATTGCTGAGATTCCCAGCCCGCACCCCTTCCTTCCACACGTTGAGATTGAGCCTTTCTGCCGGGCGATTCCGATTGAGGGCGCAACTTTACTTTGATTCCGGAGTCTATTGATCAAGGTAGCCCCGCGCAACAGACTCGGGGACAAGCTCGGACGCTGTTTTGCCAGGTTCTTTCTATTGAGAGCCGGCCTTTACTCCTGCCGCTGAAAGACAGGCGCAGCGCCTTCTGCGGAAGCAGAGTAGATGTGCCCCGAAAGCGAGGCCGTGTCTGGCTCTTTTCGCATGGAAGAGAGCCACAGGGAAGGCCTGTCGGGAGTGCGCTTACTCGGATTCCGCTCAAGGTTCCTGCTCTCGATTGGAATCAACACGCGACTCGGGGAATCCATGGATCCGAGCTTTCACCCTTCCTCATCCACAAGGACCGCAATGAAAAAGACGATGCTTGAAATTTCCATGCAAAAGCGGCTTCGGGCCTGCCTTTTGACCGCAGCCTGCACCGTGGTTGCCGCCTCACTCGGCGCGCAGTCGGCAGCTCCCCGCATCCATGCGGAGATTGGCAACTCCGAAATGGCCACGCTGAAAGGGTCGCAGTCTCCGCGCGCCCAGGCCCAATTCGACGCCGGGCGCGTCGCCGCCGACACTCGCCTGAACGGCATCAGCATGGTCTTCAACCGCTCGGCCGCGCAACAGGCCGACCTGGATGCGTTGATCGCCGCGCAGCAGGATTCCGCCTCCCCGCTCTATCACCAGTGGCTGACCCCCGACCAGTTCGCCGATCGCTTCGGCATGGCCCAGGCCGATCTGGACAAGGTGGAAACTTGGCTCCAGCAGCAGGGCTTTTCCATCGACTCGGTGGCCCGCAGCCGCAACCTGATCCGTTTCTCCGGCACCGTGGCCCAAGTGGAATTGGCCTTCCAGACGCAGATGCACCACTACACGGCCCACGGCGAGCAGCATTTCGCGCCCTCGACGGAGTTGTCGGTGCCCGCCGCCCTGGCCCCGGTGATTCTGGCGATTCGCAATCTCGACGACTTTCACCCCAAATCCCACGCAGTCGTCGGCGATTCCGTTCGCACGCGGCCAACCTTCACTTCCAGCCAAACCGGCAGCGTCTTCTTCACTCCCGGCGATATCGTCACGGCCTACGACATCAAGCCGCTGTACAGCGCCGGCGTGAACGGCGCCGGCCAGACGATCGCCATCGTCGGCCAGTCGGCGGTTGTGCTCAGCGACATTGAGAACTTCCAGAAGGCCGTTCCGCTGACGGTGAAGGACCCCACGCTGGTGTTGATGCCCGGCACGGGAACCTCCACCATCAACCCCCACGGCACCAAGGCAGGGGATGAATTGGAGTCGGATCTGGATCTCGAGTGGTCGAGCGCCATCGCCCCCGGCGCAACCGTATTCTTCGTCTACACCGGCAGCAATACCAGCTACGGCGTCTTCGATTCGATTCAATACGCCATCGACGAGAAAATCGGCAACATTATCAGCGCCAGCTACGGCGACTGCGAGACCGACCTGGGCAAGACAGAGGAAGCCGCCTTGGATGCGATCGTGCAGCAAGCCGCCGCGCAGGGCCAGTCGGTGATCTCCTCTTCCGGCGACACCGGCTCGACCGGCTGCTCCGGCTTCACCAACCTGACCACCGCACAGCAAGAGGCAGAAGCTGTCAGCTACCCGGCCAGCAGCGCGTACGTCACCGGCCTGGGCGGAACGGAAATCACCGCCGCCAACGACGTTTCCGGCTCGAGCTACTGGGAAACCAAGAACTCCTCGCAGGACGAGATCAGCTCCGTCCTCCAATACATCCCGGAAGTGGCCTGGAACGACGACAGCTCCTCGGGCGGATTGAGTTCCAGCGGGGGCGGCGCGAGCACGTTCTACACCTCCAAGCCGAGCTGGCAGACCGGCGTCCCCGGCATTCCCGCCGATAACGCGCGCGATGTGCCGGATATCGCCCTCTACTCCTCGCCCAACCTCCCCGGCTACCTTTACTGCAGCAGCGACACCTCGATCAGCATTACCGGCAGTTGCGCCAACGGATTCCGCGATGCGAACAGTCAGTACCTCACGGTCGCCGGCGGCACCAGCTTTGCTGCGCCGATTTTTGCCGGCATGTTGGCCATCGTGAACCAAAAAGCGGGCTATACCACTGGGCAGGGACTCATCAACAAGCAGCTCTATGCGCTGGCAGCCAACAGCACGACCTATGCTTCCGCCTTTCACGATGTAACCAGCGGCAACAACGATTGCCTGGGCGGCTCATCGCTGTGCGGTAGCACGGCAGGATTCTCCGCCGGCACGGGCTACGACCAGGTCACCGGCCTCGGCTCGGTGGATCTGAACAATCTGGCCAATGCCTGGCCTGCCAGCGGATCGACCCTGACGGGCACAACCACCACTGTCTCCGCATCGAACGCGGCGCCTTTGGTCAATACTTCCGATACCTTCACCATCACGGTGACCACCGACAGCGGAACGCCCGTGACTGCCGGCACGCTCAGTCTCCTCATCGACGGGGGTACGGTTTACGGTGGCACGACAGCGTCTGCCTCCGTGTCCGCGAACGGCACGGCCACGTACACCACGTCGTTTTCCACCACCGGCGCGCACCAGGTTGTCGCCCAGTACCTGCAGAACGCAACCTACGCAGCCTCTACCGGGGTGGGGTCGGTGACCATTGCCGGCACCAGCTCGGGAAAGGGGAGCTTTACCCTCGTGGCAAGCCCCAGTACCCTCACCGTGACCAGGGGCACAGCGGGCACCGAGACCGTCACCATCACCCCGGCGGGCGGCTATACCGGCACGGTGCTTCTGCTCCTCAGTTCCTCCAACGACACGGCCCTCACCAATCTCTGCTACGAGTTCACCACCACCCTGACCAATGGCGACGGTTCGGTGGCCGTCACCGGCACAAGCCCCGTTTCGACGCAACTGGCTTTCGACACGAATGCCTCCGATTGCGCCGCGGCGCCGCGCACCATCGGCACACCGCTGCACCGGCTGGGAGGGGCAAACACTGGAAAGAACAGCGAACCCAACCCCGTCCCACTGGCATTGACCTTTGCCGGGCTCCTGCTGGCCGGGTTCCTGGGCCGTTCTTCGCGCAAGTTCAGCGCGCTGACCGGTCTCGCTGCCCTGCTGGCGGTCGGCCTAGCCGTCTCCGCCTGCAGCAGCACCAGCAGCGGTTCGAACGCAACGGTTTCCAATCCGCCCGCAGGGACCTATACCATCACCGTCACCGGACAGGACTCCGTGACTTCAACCATCACCGGCAGCACAACCTACACCTTCGTCATCCAGTAACCGGCTGATGCACAAAGGGCGGATACCTTCAAGGTATCCGCCCTTTGCCTTGGCGCAAGTTGCGATCGAGCCAGGTACATGAGGAGCGCCGACCGGGTCACAGAGGAAGGGAAGCCGAAAAAGGGCAGCCAGATGCATGAGCTAGAAGCTTGAGCATTTTTGCAAATTCTGCAGACCGGAATTTGTCGGCCTCCCACCCATTCCGCAGAAAACGCGGAATGGATGGGGCACGGAGATTTATAGCAAACGAAAAATCCTTGAAAAGCCGCTCTTCACAGCTTTTGCGTCCGCTTCACGGCGCGAACGCCGCCCACCCGGCGCAGGCCCAGCACCATCCGGTTCAGGTGGCGCAGGTCTTCGGCTTCGACCACAAACTCGACGATCGCCTCGCCGTCCTCGTTGCGCAAATCCACGCCGCGGATATTGGTGTTGTCGTCGGAGATGACGGCGGTCAGCTCCTTCAACATGCCGGTGCGGTCGTCGCAGTAGATGGTGATCTTGACCGGGTAGCGCTGCGGGCGTCCGCTGGATTGATCGCCCACCAGCGACCACTCGACGGCGATGCGGCGATCGCTCTCGTAGAGCAGATTCTGCACATTGGGACAACTGCGGGCATGAACCGCCACGCCCTTTCCGCGCGTCACATAGCCCACGATTTCCTCGCCGCGAATCGGGTTGCAACAGCGCGCGCGATAGACCAGCAGGTCGTTCTGGCCCTCCACCTGGAGCGAGTCCGAACCGGTCAGGTGCAGCTTGCGCACCGCATCGGACATGGCCGACTCGACGGTGGTCGGCGGCTTGGGTTCTCCGCCCTCCGGTTCCGCCTGGCTGTTGTACCCCGGCGAGAGCTTGTTCAGGATCTGATGGGCGGAGTGCTTACCCTGGCCGAGCGTGGCCAGCAGATCGGCGGCTGTGGCCACGCCGTATTCGCCGGCGATGCGGCCCAAGTCCTGGTCGTCGATCTGGTTCATCGGGACCTTGAACTTGCGCGCCTCGCGCTCCAGCAGCTTGCGCCCGATATCGACTGCCCGGCGGCGCTGGTCTTCGTTGAGCCAGTGCTTGATCTTGTTGCGCGCGCGCGGGCTTTTGACGAAGGTGAGCCAGTCGCGACTCGGCTTGTGATCCTTCTGGGTGACGATCTCGACAATGTCGCCGGTGCGCAGCTTGGTGCGCAGCGGGACCATGCGGCTGTTCACCTTGGCGCCCACGCAGGTATGGCCGACCTCGGTATGGATGGTGTAGGCAAAGTCCACCGGCGTGCCGTCGGCCGGAACCACCACCACCTTCCCCTTGGGCGTGAAGGTGTAGACCTCGTCCGGATACAGGTCCATCTTCAGGCTGGAGAGGAACTCGTTGGGGTCGGTCATCTCCTTCTGCCACTCGACCAGTTGGCGAATCCAGTTGAGCCGCTCCTCGTCGCGCGAGGTGACCACGGCGTCGCCGGCCTTGTACTTCCAGTGAGCGGCAATGCCTTCCTCGGCGATGCGGTGCATCTCCTCGGTGCGGATCTGCACCTCGAACTGATGGCCGGTGGCGCTCATCACCGTGGTGTGCAGCGATTGGTAGCGGTTGGCGCGGGGGATGGCGATGAAGTCCTTGATGCGCCCCGGAACCGGCCGCCACAGCGTGTGGATCAGCCCAAAGACCGCGTAGCAGGCGGCTACATCCTGGGTAATGACGCGGATGGCCAGCAGGTCGTAGACCTGATCGAAAGAGACCTTGGAGCGCTCGATCTTCTGAAAGATCGAGTAGAGGCGCTTGATTCTCCACTCGACCCGGGCCTCGATGCCGTTTTCGCGCAACTGCTCGACCAGCGTCTCTTCCACGCCGCGCAAAAACTGCTCGCCGTCGATGCGCCGCGCCTCGACCGCAGCCGAGACCTTCTCGAAGCTCACCGGGTCGGTGTAGCGGAAGGCCAGATCCTCCAGCTCGCCGCGCACCTTGCCCATGCCCAAACGGTGGGCTAGCGGCGCGTAGATGTCCTGCGTCTCGCGGGCAATGGCGTCCTGGCGCTCCGGTTTCAGGTGCTCCAGGGTGCGCATGTTGTGCAGCCGATCGGCCAGCTTGATCAGCACCACGCGCACATCCGACACCATGGCCAGCAGCATCTTGCGCACGTTTTCCGCCTGCCGGTCCTCGCGGTTGGCAAACTCGATCTTGTCGATCTTGGTGACGCCCTCGACAATGTGAGCCACCTGGTCGCCGAAACCGGCTTGAATCTGCTCGTTGGTGGCGGGTGTGTCCTCGACCGAATCGTGCAGCAGACCGGCGGAGATGGCCGTCGCGTCCATCTTCATCTCCGCCAGCACCTCGGCCACTTCCAGCGGATGAATAATGTAGGGCTCGCCCGAGGCCCGCATCTGCCCCGCGTGGTGGCGGACGCAGAACTCCCAGGCTTTGCGGATCAGCGAGACGTCTTCGGTGGGGCGATTGGCCTGGACACGCTTGAGCAGCGCTTCAAAACGCACGTCGATGGGGCCGAGGCCGGGGGGGCGCACAGCCGCACTCAACTCCCCCTGGGGAGACGGAGCCGCGCTCAGAACATCTGCCGGAAGATCTTGCCGGACAGTCGCCATATCTCATTATAGGCCGCTTCGGTTTGGCACGGGTGAAGCCCGGGCGGGGCCGCGCGCCGGAACCGCGCCACAGATGGGAATCCTGGCGAATGCTGGCCGGGCAATCCATTTGCGATCCGAGACGAAACCTTGGGCGCCCAGTTTCCGGGCGAGTCACAAGCGGACCGCCCGGCCGGTTCCAAGTG
>Ga0316217_10002772_pt1 | contig 20773 bp, 10 predicted proteins | sample 1anoAmetaG_FD_203633 | JGI IMG/M metagenome (GOLD analysis project Ga0316217, IMG submission 203633) | Freshwater microbial communities from Trout Bog Lake, Wisconsin, USA - 1anoA | ecosystem: Environmental > Aquatic > Freshwater > Lake > Hypolimnion/Profundal zone | place: USA: Wisconsin...
TCCGCGCCCGAAGCCATGCGCGATGCCCTCGCCGCCAGCGGCGCGGAACTCGTGACCGTGGCCCTGCGCCGCGCGGATTTGAGCGGGAAGAAAGACCCCTTTGCCAACATTCTGGAATTCATTGACCCCCAGCGCTATTTGTTGCTGCCCAATACCAGCGGCGCGATGAACGCCGAGGAAGCCGTCCGACTGGCGCGTCTGGCTGCCGCCGCCGGTCTGCCGAAATGGGTGAAACTCGAAATCCATCCCGACCCGCGCTACCTGCTGCCTGATCCCATCGAGACCTTTCGCGCGGCGGAAATGCTGGTCAAGGAGGGATTCACCGTGCTGCCCTACATCAACGCCGACCCGGTGCTGGCCAAGCGCTTGCAGGAGGTGGGCTGCGCCACGGTCATGCCGCTCGGTTCACCCATCGGGTCAAACCGCGGTCTCCAGACGCGCGACCAAATCCGTATCATCATCGAGCAGGCCACCGTGCCGGTGGTGGTGGACGCTGGTCTCGGCGCGCCCAGCCAGGCCGCCGAAGCCATGGAAATGGGTGCCGACGCCGTGCTGGTCAACACCGCCATCGCCGTGGCGCCCGATCCGAACAAAATGGCCGTGGCTTTCCGAATGGCGGTGGAAGCCGGCCGCGCCGCCTACGAATCCGGCTTGGGCGCGCAAAGTGAAACCGCCAGCGCCACCAGCCCGCTCATGGGATTTTTGGAGTAATTGAATTTGAGCCACGGATGATTGTGGCCACCGCTATGCTTGGTGCGATTTGGAGACTTCGGAAATTCAATGGTATTGGAAAGGCGCAAATCGGGAGCATATTCATAAAATAATTGATGATTATTTTTGGAATTGGCTAAAGTATCACGGCCAGAATGTGCCGGGTTGAGTTTTTATCTGTGTCCATCTGTGTCCATCTGTGGTTAAAAATATGAATAGTAAAAAAATGTCCGCCGCGCGTGTCCGGCAGATTTTGTCCGCCGCGCAAAAAACGCGCGTCCTCGTGGTGGGCGACGTGATGCTCGACCAGTTCATCTGGGGCAGCGTCTCGCGCATCTCGCCGGAAGCGCCGGTGCCGGTCGTGGATTTTTCACGCGAAAGTTTCATGCCCGGCGGCGCGGCCAACGTGGCGCGCAATCTGACGGCGCTCGCCACGCCGGCCGAGCTGTTTGGCGCCATCGGCCGGGACGAGGCGGCGGGGAAACTCTTGAAATTATTGAACGCGCAAGGCATCGGTTGCGGCGGCTTGGTGAAGAGTTCCGCCCGCCACACAAGCATCAAAATGCGCATCGTGGCGCAGCAGCAGCAGGTGGTGCGCCTGGACCGCGAAACGCGCGACGGGTTGGACGGCCAGATGGCGGGACGTTTGCTGGCGGCGCTGAAACCCAAACTGGCGGAGACGGACGCCGTCATTGTGGGCGATTACGGCAAAGGTGTCGTCACCCAACCGCTGTTAAATGCGATCAAGGCGTTGTGTCACGAGCGGGGCGTGTGGTTGAGCCTGGACCCGAAACCGGTGCATCACTTGAATTTGAACGGCCTTTCGCTCATCACGCCCAACCGCAAGGAGGCATTCGAGCTGGCGAATTTGCCGGATGACACCAAGAATGTGAATCCGCTGGTGGACAAAAACCTTCGGCTCGTCGCGGACCGGCTGCTCAACGAACTGCGCCCGGCGCTGTTGCTCATCACGCTCGGCGAACTCGGCATGTTGCTCTGCCAGCGGGGACAGCCGCCGTTTCACATCCCCACCGTGGCGCAGGAAGTGTTCGACGTCTCCGGCGCGGGAGACACGGTGATCGCCACCTTCACCCTGGCGGTCGCGGCGGGGGCCTCGCCGATGGAAGCGGCGATCTTGTCCAACCACGCCGCCGGCATAGTCGTCGGCAAAGTCGGCACCGCCACGACTAGCCCGGCGGAACTAATTCAAAGCTTCAGCGAATCGTGAACATGGATTAGTGGATTGATGGATTGGTGGATGGTTAGATGGTTGGATTGGGGTTGGTGGGCGATCGGGTTAGGTTTTTCCCATCAATCCATTCACCAAACCATACACTGATCCATGTGTATGGGTGGTTCCAGACCAATCCCAACGGGATTGAATCATTCAGCCCAGGGTTGGCGAGTCGGCGAGCCTACCCTGGGTGACACGATGTTTGAAATGAACCCTGAAAGGGTTGCAGCAAATCGCGGCATAGGATCCAACCCTTTCGGGTTGAAAATGGTTTGGCGTGGACCCAGGGTAGCCCGCTGGGCGGGCAACCCTGGGCTGAAAGATTTGAATCCCGTTGGGATTCCCAAGACATCGGGATGGAAAATGTGTTGTGGTTTTGAATCTGTGTCCATCTGTGGTTAAATAAATATGAATTCAATTAAGATCACCGTCGCTGAAATTCGCGCCCGGAAAGCCCGCGGCGAAAAGATTGCCGCGCTCACGGCGTACGATTTTCCCATGGCCAAGCTGCTGGATGAATGCGGTGTGCCGCTGCTGCTGGTGGGCGATTCGCTTGGCATGGTCGTTTTGGGCTACCCTGACACCACGCATGTCACCATGGCCGAAATGACCCACCATACCCGGGCCGCCGCCCGGGCGAAGACGAGCGCCTTGCTGGGGGCGGATCTGCCGTTTGGCAGCTATGGCACGGTCGAAACGGCCGTGGCCAACGCCCGGCAACTGGTGGCCGCCGGAGCGGAATACGTCAAGGCCGAGGGCGGGCGGGAGATTTTGCCGCAGGTGGTGGCCATTCTGGCGGCTGGCATTCCTTTCTGCGGCCATCTTGGCATGTTGCCGCAGCATGTGTTGGAAGAAGGCGGCTATCACATCAAGGGCAAGCGGGATGCGGAACACCAGGCGCTGATGGAAGACGCCAGGGTTCTGGCCGAAGCCGGCGCGTTTGCGATAGTTTTGGAACTGGTTGCGCCGCCGGTAGCCAAAGAAATATCCGCACAAATTCCCGTTCCCACCATTGGCATTGGCAGCGGGCTGGATTGTGACGGACAAATCTTGGTGACGCACGACTTGGTCGGCACGTTTCCCTGGTTCATCCCGCGCTTCGTGAAACCGCGCGCGAATTGTGCCGCGGAGATCCGATCTGCCGTGGCGGCGTGGAAAGACTCGCTGGTTTGAACTATTCCAATCCCCGCTACGGATCCAACCGCACCCGGTAAAAGGCCGCGCGATTGGTCGGGGTGAACTGCCAGTGCATGACGGAATTGGTCGCCATCATGATGGCATTCGTCTGAAAACCGGTGGCCAGGTTGGTGGTGGATAGCAGAACATACTGGCGGTTGGTCATGGCCGGCCACGCGATCATGGGCGGAGTGCGCGTCAAGGTAAGCGTGATCGCGGGAATGAGGTCATACCAGATCGTCGCAGTCTGGTAACGGTTTCCAGCCTGGTCGGTCACCACGGCGTAGAAGGGATGCAAACCCAGTCCCAAATAGCTGGCGGATATGGCAAAGACGGCGACAGGCTGATTGGAGACCACGCCTTGGGAACCGCCGGTGCTGAATAATTCAATGCGCGCAAGATTGGTGGTGTTGGCGGTCACCGTGAATTGCAATGACTCGCCCAGTGCGGCGTTGGTGCCGGATGGCAGCGCGGCCAGCGCGGCGGACAGGCTGGTGTTTTGCACCCGCACCGTGCGCACCACCCTTGTCTGGGTGGCCACGCTAGTGCCCTCATAGCCCACAGCCGACAATTGATGCCAGCCGTCGGCCATTGCGGTCGTGTCGCACGAATAATCCACCGCCAGCAAATTGGCGCCGGCACTCACATAGAGATGATTCTTTGGCCGAAGATCGTTGACGTTGTCCGCCAATGGGGCCGTGCCGGCGGGGGTGGCGAGCAGATTGGTGGATGTGGTCCACAGGGCCAGAATTTGCGAAGCCGGCCAGCCGGGCGTGCGGGCATACACAAAAAACTGTGCTGCCGACTCACCATAAGGATCGGCATCAAAAAAATCTGCGGCCACGACACCGTCGGCGGATTGCAGGGCCGGGCTGGCGTCGATCAGGTTCACCAGATTCTTAACCATGGTCCCGACCGTGGTGCCCGCCATCGCATTGGTCACCGCCAGCGTAACGGAGGTGGCGTTGGTTTTGATGAAGCTCGCCTGTATCCAATCGCCCACCAAAGGTGCATTGGTGACCGTCACCACTTGATAACCGGTGGCCATGGTATCAAGAAACCGCGGGCGGGCAGCCTGCAAATGGGTGGTCAGATTCGAGGCCGAACCGATGGCCGCGCCCACACTCACCATCACATTGCTGCCGGGAACAAACACGTCCAGCGACTGCAATTCGATCCGGTCGCCGACGGGGATGGCCATGACGCGGGTGACGTTGGATTGCAGGTTTAAGACTCCTGCCAACCCGGTCGCCACACTGGCCAGCTTGGCGTTGGTGGACACGGTGTAATTAATGGCGGACCCGCCGTTCAAAGTCACGGAAAGGACATTGCCCGCCGCCGGCGGCAGATTGGTCATCCGCTGAAACCATGTGCCGTCCACAAACAGATCCGCCTGCGCCAACGGCAGATTGGTGGCGGCGGCGGTAAAGGCCGGGTTCCATACCGCTGTTCCGCTCACGATGCTCCCGTTGGTCAGCGAATTCCAACTGGCGCCGCCGGGGCGCGCGAATGGCGCCGCCAGTGGTTCGCCCACGAACACGCCTTCAAACGGGTTCAGCACGCTCTGGTAATAAGCCTCGGCTAGCGAAAATCCGCGAGTTTGATAAAAATAATCCACCGGGTCGGGAAATTTTTGGGTGTAGTTGCAAGGCTCCACCACGGTGCCGTAAGTGCCGGAGGCCCCGGCTTCCAGAAATGCCAGCACCGGCGTCTGGTCGCTGGCCTCCAGCAAGTCACCGGCAAACGAAGTCAGGGTATCGCCCAAAGCGCCGGGCACAAAGGCGTTGGTGTTCAGCGAGTAGTTGCGCAACCCCGTCTGCAGGCCGAAAAGGTTGGTAAACCCCGTCGAATCGGTCACCATCCGGACCACGGCAAAATTGCTGATGACCTGGTTTTCAAACACGGCGTTGTCGAATTCGACAAAGCGGACATTGCGGAGCACGTCATCGGTTTTCGCCAGGTAAACCGTTTGGGTGGGGTAGGAAGCATCCGCCGCCACTCCCCGGCAAAGCGTGTTTTCGGCGGCGCCAAGATTCGTATCCGTGAGCATCATCGCCAGAAATGAATTGGTGACGGCGGTGTTCGGGGGCGCCTGGCTGAAAGGCAGTTCGGAGTAGGCATAACTGTTGGAGGAATTGTCCGGCAGTGAGCAGGAGCCGAGCCCATTCGCGGCATTGGTTTTGAATCCATAAAACAGCGCCGAGGTGGTGCTGTTTTGGTTGCCGCCATCCTGCACCCGGTAGGGAATGTCCATGGACAGCACCACAAATTGGGCTTGGTGCGCCAATCCCCGGCTGGCAATCGCGCCCAGGAGCGGGTTGAGCAGTTGGGTTTGGAAATCCGCGGGGCTCCAGGCGATGGAGCCGCCGGTCCAATTGGTCAGGCGCAACACATTTTGCGGCGGCACTCCGCGCAGCGCGCAATAGTCGTTTCCGAGCTGCACCGAATTGGTGCTATGCTGGTTGACCGCCACCAGGACGTTCAATCCGCTGCCTCCGGCCCAGGCCGTGGCCGCCGCCAGGCCGGCGGCGATTATCAGCAGTCCAAGTGCGCGCAAAGACATCATTAAAACATACAGCAGAAATGGTAATAAGCACAATGAATTGTCTGTTGAATCGGGCCGACTTAGGCTATTTTCCAGGCGATGTCTGATACGCTCATCATCAATGAAATTTATTTGAGCCTGCAAGGTGAAAGCACCTTTGCCGGGTTGCCCTGCGTTTTCATCCGGCTCACTGCCTGCGACCTTCGCTGTTCGTACTGCGATACGGCCTACGCTTTCACCGAGGGCGGGAAAATGACGCTGGAGAACATCCTGGCGCGCGTGCGGGAATTGGCCGGGCGGTTTGTGGACTTTGACTCGCGACGAGTCGGGTCGAGGATCGACGATTCGTCCTGCCCTCAACCCTCAACGCTCAACCCTCAACTGCCTTTGGTGGAATTAACCGGCGGCGAGCCGTTGTTGCAGAAGAATTCCCTGCCGCTGATGAAAGCGCTGTGCGACGATGGCTTCATGGTGTTGCTCGAAACCAGCGGCGCGCATGACATTGCCGGGGTTGACCCGCGCGTCCGGCGCATCATGGATTTGAAATGCCCGTCCAGCGGTGAAGCGGCCCGAAACCGGTTCGCGAATATCCCGCACTTGCAAGGCACTGATGAAGTCAAATTTGTCATCGGCACGGTCGAAGATTACGAGTGGGCCAAGGAGCAAATCAGCAAGCATAAGCTGGCCTCCGTTTGTCCCGTGCTGTTCTCGTGGGTTCACCCGCTGACGCCAGAGCAGCAGACCCCTGCCCCGCCCCGCCTCCGCCCGTCGGCACCCGCAAATATAGTACTCAAGAGCGTTCCGGTCGGACAAACGCCGATCTCGCGGCGCGCGCTAGCCGAAAAAATCATCGCCGATGCACTGCCGGTGCGGTTTCAAATCCAGCAGCACAAAATCATCTGGCCGGCGGAGCAACGCGGCGTTTAGGAATTTACGATTGGTGATTTATGAATTACGATTCCAGCAACCTGCGCCGCGTAAATTGTAATACATGTTCCTGTTTGATATGGCCTTATGCCGCTCCTGGGGAGCGAGGGAGTTTTGGGACAATATACTACAAATATGGCGCACCTGCGGAGCTTGGGATGGCCGCTTTTAGTGCGGTTGCAAACTGAAAGTGGTATAGATCTGTGACGAACAAAACAGAAACTTTGAAGCTGCTGCGCGACTACGAATCGCGCAACATCACTTTCGTGGATCCTCAGGGGGGATGGCCGATCGTCTGGGAATGCGCCCGGGGTGTCCAAGTCTGGGATGCGGAAGGCAAAAAGTACCTGGATTTGACCGCGGCGTTTGGCGTGGCGGCCGCCGGCCACGCCAATCCCCAGGTGGTCCGCGCGGGCCAGCAGCAGATGGCCAGATTGCTGCACGCCATGGGCGATGTCCATCCCCATGCCCTGAAGGCGCAGCTCGCCCGCCAGTTGAGCCGGATCACATATGAGCGTTGGTCGGTAGCCTCAGCCATCCTGACTGACGCGGAGCCGGGCTTCCCAGCCCGGCGGACAAAAACTCGCGCAAACCGAAGCGCGGTCAAATTCACGCGCGACGCAATACCCCCCACGCCTTTTCCGGGCGGCAAAGATGCCGCACTCCACGTCGGGCAAGGATGCCTGACGCCACCTTCGCGCCGTGCCGGCACCGGCACCGGGAAAACCATTTTTGCCAACTCCGGTTTCGAGGCGGTGGAAGCGGCGCTCAAAACCGCGCTGTTGGCCACCGGCAAGAGCGGGGTGATCGCCTTTGAAGGGGCGTATCACGGCCTGGGCTACGGCGCCCTGAACGCCACGCATCGCGGCCATTTTCGCCGCCCATTCGAATCGCAATTGGGCCGGTTCGGACATTTTGTGCCGTTCCCAAGAAGCGACGATTGGACGAGTCATCCGTCGCTGGAGAAAGTGGAAAGCGCTCTCCGCCGGACGTTCCGCCGGCAAGCCATCGGCGCGGTCCTCGTGGAGCCGGTGCAGGCGCGCGGCGGCATCCAGGTGCCGCCGCCTGAATTCCTGCCGCGGCTGCGAAAAATCTGTGATGAATACCACGCGCTACTCATTTTCGACGAAATTTACACCGGCTTTGGCCGCACGGGAAAATGGTTCGCCGGCGAGCATACGGGGACGGTCCCGGATTTGATTTGTCTGGGCAAAGCCCTCACCGGCGGCTTTCCGCTCTCTGCCTGCGTCGGGCGCGCGAACCTGATGGACGCCGCCTGGCCAGCCTCGACCGGCGAGGCGATCCATACCAGCACGTTTCTCGGCCACCCGGTCGGTTGCGCGATGGCCCTGGCGCAAATTTCGGAAATCGAACGGCGCCGGTTGCCGGCGCGGGCCGCCGCACTTGGCACTTTTCTGCTGAACGAACTTTCGAACATCCAATTCTCGCGATCCAGGCTCCTGTCCGTGCCGCGCGGCCAGGGGTTGCTGGCTGGGTTGGAGCTGCTTTTGCCGGACGGAACTCCGGCAACACAAATAGCGTTGCGCGCGGTGAAATCGGTGCTGCATCGCGGCTATATTTTCCTGCCCGAAGGCGAACACGGCAACGTCATCAGTTTCACACCGCCGCTGACCATTTCCAAACCGCAACTCGCGCAGGCGGTCGCCGCCCTCGGGGGTATTTTGCGGAGCGCGGCGCTGTGAGCCGCAGCAACGGCCAAACTCCACAGCGCACCTTTTGCATAATAAAACGCCTTCTGGCTGGCGGGTCGCTGCGAGGCACAGACCCGCGCTCCAATCGCAGCTTGCGGGCGGGGACAACTCGTCCCCACGGGGTTGCCGCTTCCCCACGATTTGCGGCCAATTTGAATTTTCTAAAGGCATTACTTCTAAACCGGAACGGAATTGTGATTTGCGCGTGCTTTCCGGTCATCCCAATTCATTCCAGCGGAAGTGAAATTTTGCGGTGTCTGGTTGGTCATCGTGCTAACCTTTTGACCGCATGTTTCGCATCATCTTCCATCTCGACATGGACGCTTTCTTTGCTTCCGTGGAACAGCGCGATGACCCGAATTTGCGAGGCAAGCCGGTGATTGTCGGCGCTCCTCCCACGCAACGTGGCGTCGTGGCGGCGGCGAGTTACGAAGCCCGGAAATTTGGGGTCCGTTCCGCCTTGCCTAGTGTCACCGCCGGCCGCCTTTGTCCAAAGGGGATTTTTGTTCGTCCCCGCATGGAGGCCTATCGCGAAGAATCACACCGCATCATGGAGCTCATGGCGCAGACCGGGGCTATCGTTGAACCGATGTCCATTGATGAAGCGTATCTCGATATGTCCAGCCTCTGCCAGGCTGAGACCATGGACGCTTCGCTGCAAAGAGCGCTGCCCCTGGCCAGGCAGTTGAAACAGCGGATTCAGCTTGACCGCCACTTGACCGCCACCATCGGAATCGCGTCCAATAAGCTGCTGGCCAAGATTGCCAGCGACCACCAGAAGCCGGATGGTTTAACCGTCATTACCGATGAAGAAAAGGTGCAATTCTTGCGGCCAATGCCGGTGCGGACGCTGTATGGCGTGGGCAAGGTCACGGAGCAGGTTTTGAATGAGGTGGGCATCAGCACGATCGGAGATTTGCAGGATTATGCCGGCGATCTGCGGGCGCTGGTCGGTTCCTTTGGCCCAAAGCTCAAGCAATTTGCGTTGGGTGAGGATGACCGACCGTTGGAAATCGGTGACGAGATCAAAAGCATCAGCGGGGAGGAGACCTTTTTGCAGGACACGGATGATCGGAAAATTCTGCGTCGTTGTTTGAAAGAGCAGGCGGCGGATATTGAAAAAAGGCTGAAGCACCGCCATTTGGGGGCCCACACCGTGCAAGTCAAAGTTCGCTACAGCGATTTTTCCACGCTCACCCGCCAAATATCCATGGAGGAGCCAATGGCCGAAGCCGGTGATATTTATCGGCTCGCCTGTTTTTTGTTGGCCAGGGAGAAATTGGTTCATCGGCCACTGCGCCTGCTTGGGCTTGGCGTCAGCAATTTGCGGGAGCCGACGATACGGCAACTGACGCTGCTTTGAACTGGATCACTTGCTTCCACCAGCGAAGCGTGTTATCAAATGAACACTGGAGCAAATCAAATGAATTACGTCAAACTTGGAAACACGGGAATGCGCATCTCGCGCATTTGAACCACCGGCACTGGCGACGGGGCGGCGCCAGCACCTGCTGCGACGAGGGCGTCGCAGCTACCCAGTTGGCCGCGCCCGCCCATCAAATGAAGCGTTCCGGTTAAGGGGTTTGTTTAATCCGCTTTCGGCGGAAAGTTGAAGGGTATCCACTCGGGATATTGTTTGAGGTCACGCTTTAATCCGGCGGATAAAGGAATGCCCCACAGGTTGAAATAGGGCGCAAAATTGCGGCTGGCGGTTTCGGACAGGTAACGCACCAGTCGGTCCCGCCGTTCCTCGTCGCTTTTCGGTCTTTGGTCATCGGGCAGTTCCTGATAGCGGCGGAAGGTGTGCTTGAACAATTCCCAGCCGAAATCATTTTGGATCAGCCGAAAAGTGGTCAAGGCCAGGAATGGGTCGGATTGCCATTTCTTGAAATCGGGGGCTTTCTTGAAATAGCTGCGGAGCATGCGCTGGGTGCCAGAGTTGGAAACCCCTTCGTGGGCGTTGTCGCGGCCGCCGGCCAGCTTGTCGAAACAGTAGAGGGAGAACAGATTCACGCTCACCTCGGTGGTGCCATTGAACACCCAATCGGTATTTTGCATGTTGTGGCCGATCTCATGGAAGAATCCCCAGTTTGGACCGCCATTCGCGGGCTGGGAAAACTGCGCCGGATCTGAAATAAAATCCTCCGTGCTCATGCCTTTCTCCGGACAATGATGGACCATGATGGGATAGCCGCTGTGCATGAAGCCGCCACCGAGGTGAACGTCCGTGACCAGCCGCTGGGCGCGGTAGAACGGCGTGGGTAATTGCGCCAGATCCATTTCCGCGCCGATGACTTTGTCCCAAATCCTCATTCGTGCGGACGGATCGTGAATCTTTTTCAGCGCGCGCATGGGCAGCATGATGATGATATTGCTGGTGCAAAGTTCGCCCCAGGGCGCCCCCGAGGATTCGACCAGCGTATGCCACTGGTCATCGGTGGTGGTTCCCAGCAGGAAGCGAGGCGACATGACGGCGTTGGAAATGGTGATGTCCGCCACCCACGCGGCATTGGTCGGCGGACAGGTGATGTAGATCAGTCCGCCGAAGGGGTTGGAGGCGAGCGTGCGCGCGGATTTTAGGGGCGTTTGACTCACGAGCAGGGGCATCCGTCGCCAGGGCTCTTTGGCTGCATCCCATTCATTCAGGTTGTCCGAGTGACAGCCGATTTGTACTTCCAGCTTGCCCACCAGTGCCTCGGGAATTTCCACCGACACCACTTCACCGGGCGCGGCATACAGGGCGGTGGAATAGAGCGTGGGCGAGAACGGATCCGAATAATCCAGCGGCGTGATGAGTCGCAGCATGGCGGCATCCGGCGGCACATGTTGGAGGTGGACGGTGCTGGCAATGCGCGGAGTGCCGTCGGCAACCGCGCCGGGAAAGATCGCGGCGGAAGGTTGAGCGCCGAACTTCCCGGCGGGGGCGTCCAGCATCTCCTGGCAGCGCTTGAAAACTTGTTGGCGCAGTTTGGTTTCCGATACCGCCAGCGGATGGGCGGTGCTGATCACCAAAGTGTCAGCCGGGTGTGGCATTTCGCTGTTGGTTTGAGCGGTCGCGGACCAGCCGCCCGAGAGCAGGCCCAGCGTAAGGATGGGGAGTTTGATTTTCATGGAGTTGTGATAAAGATTGCTACGAGTGCATCATTGATTATTTCTTTGCCGCGTCCAGGCGGCCAAAATGCGGGAATCAGAATCCTGCGCGGTGCTTGGCAAAGATGCGACATTTCCGGCGAAGATGGCTTTTCCCCAATGCGCCAGCGCTTGAGCACCGATGGAATTGGTCGGCCAGGAGTTCAACCACTGTTCGGCCTCGGTCGTTCGCCCAGCGGCCTTCAGTGCCAAGGCACGAATGATCGGTCCAACTCCGGAGATTTTGGCTTGCGGGCCAAAAGCCAGGATTTTGTCCAACGCCAGTTGGGCCGCTGCCGGATTGCGGGACAATTGGCACACGTACGCCAGCCAGTCTTCCAGCCGTTCATCCAGATCCGCGGGATACGGTTTGCCCGCGCCGAGGTGTTCAGGCCATTCGCGCGCCTGGGTGATGAATCGCAGTGACTGGGCGAACGATCCAATTTTCATTTGTTGCAAGGCGAGCATCAGATACGCCTCGCGCAGGGTTGCGCGGGCGTCCGTGCTGCCTTCACAGGGCAGCAGGTTGAGCGCAACCAGAAGGTTAACGGCACGTTCATACTCCCCATTGAGCACCAAGGTTTTTGCGTGGAGCAATGCCAGCACCTGGTTGCTCGGGAAAAGGCTGTGGTAGTGTCCGGCCACGGCCAAGGCGGCGGCGGGATTGGTTTGTGCCAGATGATGCTTTGCCAGCATCAAGCCATATCGCCATTGGGCAGGGTCGAGATCCGCGGCGCGTTCGAGGTCAGGCACGGCCCCGGCTTCGATCACTTGGGCGCGGGCGGCATAAAAGGGTCCAAACCGGGGTTCATCACCACAGGCGGCCAACAGATCCCGCGCGGATGTCAATTCACCCTGAAACCAGCGAATCAGAGCCAGATAATAGCGAGGTTGCCACGCTGGGTTCATCCGGCCAGCCCATTCAAACACCGGGATGGACTCGAGCCGGAATGGGAAAACGAATTCGGGGGATGCGGCATTGGCGCGCGCGAGCAGGTTGGTGTCTTGACGCAGCCAAGCCAGCCAATAGAGCGCCTCGGCGCTTGGTGGAGCGAGTTCCAAAACCCGCGCCGCGTCTTGGTCCAGACCGGCGTTGCGATACCAAGCCGCCAGTTCCAAGTAGGTCTCCTGCGGCAATTCATTGCGAATCAGCTTGGTCAGATCCCCGCTCCTGGCTCGGCCTCGCAGGAATTGCTCAAACCGGGCGAAATGATTGAGCGGATCAAGCTCCAGCAATGTTCGGCAGGCCGATTCCGCCGTGGCTTCATCGCCACCAAGCCGGCCAACACAGGCCTTGATCTGGATGGCATCAATATTCCGTCGGTCGGCATCCAGACTGGCCTCCGCACTTTTCAGTGCGCGGTCATATTGCTTTTCGCGGACATATTCCTTCGCCAGTTCGGCAAAGGCCGTGCTGCGCCAGCCGGTGGAAAGCGCGGCGACGGCGAAGGCATCTTTGGTGTCGGCCTGCCGCCCCAAGGCGGCGCTGGAGAGGCCGAACTGGTAATTGGCTCCGGGATCGTAAGTGTCCACGCGCAGCGCCTGCAACGCTTCATTGCGCGCAGTGGCCCAATCGGCGCGCCGATTGGAAAGCGCCGCCAGTTCCACCAAGGCGGGGGCAAAGTTCGGATTGGTCTGGAGACAGGCCAGGAAATTGGTTTCCGCCTGCAAGTAGGCGCGCTCACGAGTGTTCTCCTGGCCGCTTAGGTAGCGTCCGTAGCCTGACTGCCAGTCGAAATTTGCCGGCGCTTCCACTGGGCGGCTCAAGACATTGTCCGGCATCGCATCATACCGGAGTTTGCCGCCGCCCAGCAAAATTTTAAGGGCTTGGGGATCGGCGGCCAGCGGCACGAACTTCTGCACAGTTTGCAGCGGCTTGAGCGTGACGTCCTGCGACCAAAGCAGATTGGTACCATCAAAAATCTCCAACTTGTCGCGCCAGCTCCGGGCTGGTGAAATGCGGATAACCAATTGACCTCGCTCACGAGAAACGTTCATTGCGCCCCAGGGACTGGCACTTACGAAACCTCTGGTGCCGGCGACCGGCTGCCAGTATTCAGTCCAAACATCCGTGGCATGGGGCGGAAACTCCATGTGCTTGAAGGGAGTGAGTGTGCTTTCGTCGGCGGTCTGATTGAAGAGCCGGCCGGACTGGACTTCGACATATTGTCCGTCCGCATCAGTCAGCAGGTGCTCCCAAATCATGCCCTGGCGCGACAACCCCCAAATCCAGATTTTTCTGCCCGGTTTATCGGCGTAATCCGCGTAATGGGCCATGCCAAAATCATCGTCGTGGTAATAGCCGCCGAAGAATTCCGATAACCGGCCAAAAACATGATAGGATTTATACGGACCGAAATCATTCTGCTCATAGAAAGAGAGATCGCGGCCGTCATCCGGGTTCTTGGGCCAGGCAGACGCCTTGCCATCGTGGCCCAGGTACTGCGTGCCGGGATGGATGAATTGGAGGTTGCCGGACGCCTTGAGACCCACATTCATCCAGGTGTAATAAGGCTGCCCATCCACCGAACCGTTGTGCCAGAACGAACGGGTCGTGAAACAGGACTGATCCGTGGGAAGACTGATTTCCAGACGCCACGTGGTGCGGGTGAGCAAATCGAGCGTGCCAATAATGCAACTCACGCTGCCGTCCCCGTTGCGCTTTGTCACATAATCCACCGGCGAGAAGCAGTTGGGGGTGTGGCCAAAAATTCCATAATTGGCCTCCATCCCGCCGCTGGTCCAAGGGCCGCGCATGGACACGTCCCGAAATTTCACGACGTGATTGAAATAAATAAACGAGCGTCCGGTTCGCTTCTCAATCGCGGCCCAGACTTTGCCGCCGATTTCCGGGAGAATCAGCAATTGCAGGTAGTCATTCGAGAGCTCGACCACGAGCCACTTTTTTTGCTGCGGCGCGTCGGTAAATCCGTCATAGCGAAAATAAGGATAAAAGCGCGACATGGTTGGCACGGGATCGGGATCGGAATACGGGTAGGTGGTAAAGGTCCGCTCGTATTCCTTCACTTCCGCGTGCGACCGCAAAAGTCCGGCTTGCCCGGGGTGCGTGGATAGCAACAGCAGAACCAAGCCGATCAATGGACATCTGATCCAGGAGTCGCCAGCCCATGGGCTGAAAGCCCAACACATGCTGGCCCAGGGCAACGTCCTGGGCTTAGGATCGCACCGACTCACCAAGCCCTGAAAGGGCGTGGCAAAAGGTGCCGCGTCCCATTGTCCGGAGATCATGTGAGGAGCAGGGTTTGCAATATATCCATGTTCATCTGTGTTCATCTGTGGCTAATCCAAATCAATCCGAGTCAGAGACCGGGTTCGACATACAGCAACCAGCCTTTTCCTTTGGGCACCGGAATCGCATCGCCCGGTTTGAAATGCGCCGCCGATTGGAATCCGGCAATGTCCGGAGCCGTCAACACGGTCCGGCTGGGATTCAGCCCCAGGGCCTGCCAATCAAAGGAGAGCCGCACCGATTCATCTCCCGGCGCCCAACTGGCGAGGGAGATCAGACTCCGGTCGCGGCCGACATAGACTGTGGCCAGGATATTGGTGCTGCCGGTTTTGACGGGGCAGCGGGGCGACCAGTAGCCCATCATCCGGCTGTCTTGGATTTTGAATTCGTCCCAAACTTTCCAGATGGGGGAGGGGTCGTTTCCGTCGTAGGGTATGCGGCTGGTCATGCCATAGAGCATTCCGCGCCAGCGGTTGCCGCCATCTTGCAGCATTTCGCCCATCAGCCCAAAGGGGATGCCGGACATTTCGATCAGCCAAAAGTCGGGCGGCGAATCGGGGTTGAAATACTCGCCAAACCAGAGCCGGTCCAGATAAGGAAAGTGTTCCAGATAAACATTGGCGCAACTGCCGAACCCGTCATGTGGATCGAATTGGTTCGCGGAGTGGAAATCAATGAGTGCGCCGGGGCGTCCCTGGTCCAGGACTTTGCGCACGCGTTTCATGGTGGTGCGGTCGTACGCCAGATCGTCAATATACAACCCGTCAATGCCTACATTTTTGACCAGCCAGGCCAGGCCTTCGACGTAATAGTTGTCCCAGCGCGTGCTGCCCTTGTCAATGATGGCCGCGTCCTTCCATTGGGGGACGAACCAAGCCGGCAGATAATTCGTGCCCAGGTGTTCCTGCAACCAGGCATCGCCCCCGCCTTTGCCGGCGGGGAAAATCTCATCCCCCAGACTGCGCAGGGCAAACAACTCCGCCGCGTGATTCGAGAGTTCGCGCATCGTGTCGTAAATTTTTACCTTGAGTCCCTGCCGGTGGGCTTGCTCCACATACGTCCGCATCTGATTCACGTGCAAATAGGGATAGTTGATGTAGGGATTGGCATCATTTGCATGATGGATGTTGACGGTGTTGGCCCCGGATCGTACCACCTCCTCCACCGGTTTGTAACTGTGAAAAAACCGCGTGCTCCATTGCGCCTGCGTGTTCAAGGGCTTGAACGGCGTGAGCAGAAGGTCAAAATCGAAATGCAGCTTCTGGCCCGCCTCCAGCCGGCGTCGGCCGCCAAAACAGTCAACGGTTAGGATTTCGTTGACCGTCCGCAGCGAGACGCCTCCGCCACCTTCGTTGAACCATGCGGGCGGCATATTAAGGGGCTTGTCTTCGTAAAAATTGGTCAGCAAGGGTGGTTCGTAATTTTCCCCTCGCAACTTGAATTGCAGTCCAGCTCCGACGTCGCCCAGCCAAGCGCTGTCCTGATGTTTTTTTACGTCCCACGTCCAGTCGAAATCTGCCGGGCATCGCGAGCCCTGCAATCCCAGGCCCATGATATACCGCGCCCTGGTTTTGAGCATGGGTAGATGCAGTTTCACATCTGCCAGTTCCATGGGTTGGTTTGCGCTCAGGGTGGCTTGGTAGCGCACAAACCCATCGAACTCCATTCGCCCATGGATTTCCAAACGCAGCAGTCCGGCGGTGCTTTGGGCGGCCCATTCCGCGGCCCCGGAATTTTGTTTGATGAAACCGCAGGATTGATTGGTCCACAACAGACGCTGCCCAGTGGCCGCTTCGGCAATCAGTTCCATGGGGGCGGCCAGCAACTTGGAGCCGGATGGTTCGATTACCGTGCCTTCGGGCGAAAAATAGCTCACCAACTGGGCGGGTAAGCCAGATGCGTCCAAGGTCATTTGTCGCCCCAGAATGGCGATGGTATTGTTGGACACCTTGAGGGGAATAAATGGTTTGGTCAATTCGTCGTCCTGTGCCAGCGTGGAATCCAGCCAGCGCAACCGGGATTGACGCGTCGGTTCACTGTCGCCGTGATCCGGCAAAGGTTTTCCAGCCACAGTCAGACTGAGCTTCACCGTTTGCGCCTTCAGATCCGCAGGCTGGATGGTCAGAGAGCCTTCATATAATCCAGGCGCCAGTTCCGCAGGAACCTGAACTCCGCACCACAGCGCCTGGACCTGTCCTTTCGCCACCGAGACGCGTTTGGCAAATGCGGTGCCGTTCCAATTGGTCCCGCCGGTGTTGATGCAGCGAAGCGCCGACGTCGGGATGATGGCATGGTCTTTGGCGGATTGCAGTGCGCTGAAGTGAACGGAGACATTGTTGAGGTCGGAGGTCATGGCATACACGCCGATCTGAAAAGCGTAAAATTCACCCGGTGTCGCAGTCCCGCTGAATTCCGATTTGGGCCCCTCCTGAATCCATTTCAAGGGGAGCCGGTCGGTCATGCGAATCGGGAGCATCCGGTCTTCCGGGAAGAGCAGGTAGGATGCTTCCGAATGCGCCGCTTGCAACTGCCGTTGCTCCCCGGCGGTTGCGCACACTTCCATGGGGTAAAAACTGTTGAACTGGTCAATCGCCTGGAACTCAACCACCTGGGCATGGGGGAACTTTTCCAAGGTGGCCGGCGTCGGCGCGTTCGACGTTAATCCGCATCGGGCTCTCCAATCCGGGGAGAAATTATTCTGCGGCGGTTGGTAGGACACGCTGGGGTAGTTCCGGCCCCGCGCCACGCTGGGCAGGTAATAAGCGAAATAGGTGCCCGCATTGGGCGCCTGAAATACCAGGTCTCCGAAATCAGAATCGACCTCGAGACGAACCAGATTTGTGATTTGGTTCCCAGTGTCCGCTTCAATCAGAACGATATTCTTGGTTTCGGGATGCGCATCCCTGCGGCGCCAGGGGATATGCGCCCAAACTGCGTCCGACGCATGGAGGACTCTTAGCACAGCGCGATGATTGCCCAAAGTTTGCGCGTCCCAACTGTCTTTCCCGTAGGGTACTACCGCCGGCTGAACGAAGGGATCGGCTGGACCAGTATCCACGGCGGTGCTTGTGTCGTCAGCATATCCTGCCAGCCGGCTGGACAAGAGCAGGATGGCCACTGGGAAAAGCAGATGAACCAGACGCATATCGCCGCATAGATTGTCGGAAGTTCGGTGATTGTACACTACCACCTTCGGGGGAGGACGGGGGCAGAGATCAGAGGTCGAAGGTCGGAATAGCCGGAGGCGAAGAGGATGAGGATGATTGGTTCATTTTCCGTGCAAACAGTCAGCAGCGGTCGCCCAGGTTGATGCCGCCGAAGGCGATGCCGCCTTGGCGGACGCTCGGCGAGATAGTATTCGTTCAACGATTTATGCATCGCGATAATGTGATTCGATCCATCCACGCGGAAGTCAGCGGCCCGGTGAATTTCGGCTCGGGGAGCGCACGCGCCTCGCGTGCCGCGGCTGACGTCCCGTCAAACGTGCCTGCGCGCACCCTCGCGCGAGGGCGCGCGTCGGTCCCGACCGCGAGGGCGCGTTCGGTGACACGCGAGGGCGCGTGTGCTCCCCGGACGGACTCCCATCCCTGGATGGCGCGCCTTTGTGGTTGATGGCCGCCAATTGGGTTGCGCAATCGCGATGAGGCTGGCTAAAATCAGACGATGTCAGCGATGAATTCAAACAATGTCAAGCCGAGAGGGATTAATTCCGCTCTGTTGACGGGGTTAGTGATGGTGGCCACCGCAGTGCAGCTTGCAGCGCAGACCAACAACCACGAAACGCGGGGATGGTGGCCGCAAAATTACACAGTTTCCCGCGACGAGGCGGGCGGGAAGCTGGTTTTGTCCACGCCTTATTACACGGTCGAGCATAATTTGAAAAGAGGCGGCCTCGTGAGCCGGATCAGCCTGACGCACGGCCGGGCTACCAACCTCTTGGTGACCCCCATGCGGTCCGCGATCAACCTGCTATTGACCAACGCGCAGGAGAATACTGATGCCGCCGAGGAAGTCCGCCGGAGCTCGGGAACTTTCAGCGATTATTATGATTCCGCGCCATTGGTCACCCACCACCGAGCTGGCGGGGTGGAAGTGGTCATGGTGGACAGCGATTTGCGCAATGAAAACGGCCAGGATTCGGGTATTCGTTCGCGCACCACCTACGCCTATCACTGGGGGTATGTCAAAATCCACAAGGAATTCATCGCTCCGAAAATGGGCGCAAAAATCCGGAGGCTTACGGTCTTGTCCACCATTGTGGATCCGAGTTTGACGGACTACGGCCATCGGCCGGGTGCGGAGGAGGAAATGGGTTCGGACTTTAATACCTGGCAATGCGGGCAGATTCGCCAATGGGGCAAAATCCGGCCGGGCGCCCAATTGGACCTGCCGTTTCAGTCGCGGTATATCCCCCGTTATCTGGTATTGGCCAACCCCGGTGTGGAAGGGTTCGAGTGGTTTGCGGCCGACGATTTGTCGCAGTGGGATTTCCAAATGTGCGGCCAGACTGGCACGAGCCACTGCGAACTCAGCGCGAGCACGGACCCGCTGGGCGTCTCCCTTTCGATTGACCCGTTCAGTGTGTCCACCCGATATGAACTGCCCAAAGGCGGCTGGGTTCCCTTCAAAGGCACTTTGGCCTTCGACTATTACCTCGCAGTGCCGATCTTGGAAGGGCACGCGAACAACCTCTGGCTGGACAAGGGCTTCCAAGCCAACGGCGGCAAATGGGTGAGCGAGGACGAGATCAAAAAAAATGCCGCGGACGGCATTGTAACCATGCGGTTACATAACGACGGGGACAGCCTTGGCGACGGGCTGTATTGGCGGGATGGAAGCTATCCGCCTTATCCGCCCGCCGAGCTGAAGAAAATGAACCAGGTCATCGCGACTTGCCACAAGTATGGCATCAAGGTCGCGCCTTATTTTTCAAACCACGAGCTGAATCAGAGTACGCCGGAATTCAAAGAACACGGCGAGGAATGGGGAAGAAAAGTTGACGACCAGGGGAACCTCCGGCCGAATTTTTTTTATGGCGCCCTGATGTGCCTGAAATCGGGTTGGGCGGATTACTTCATCCTGTCCGTGGACCGGGTGCTGAAGCATCATGCGTTTGACGGGGTATATTACGACTGGAACCTCGCAATGTATTGCAACAACCCGCTTCATGTTGGCGCGCGGACCAACGGAGTCTCGGGAGCCAGGAAGCTCGGCGCGCTCGCCAACTCCCCCACGGGCCACTGGGATATTGATGAATTTCTCGAAATGGTGGCCTGGACCAGGCAGCGGGTCGGGCCGGACGGAATGCTGCTGCTGCACAACACGCTGGTGCCGATGTTCGCCACGGAGAATTTCGCCAACCGCGTGGTGGGCATGGAATTCACTTATGGGCAATTATCGGTCTCCATGCCCAAGCCCGAGGAGCTTCCCTTGGAATGGAATCTCGTGGGCGCCCGCTCTCGGGCGGTGATCGGGTATGGCACGATTGACAGCCGTGCTCCCCGGCGGCTATACCGCGATTATGCGCTGACGGCCCTCCTGACTTCGGTGGCGCCCTGGCCGGCCTCGGACGACTACGTTGAATTGCACAAGTTCCTTAAGCCCTTGGGAGACCTCGAACAATACCAGTTCGCCGATTGGCGAAGCGCCGCCGTGAAACTGGATGAGGACGCGAATTGTCGGTTCGCAATTTACAGCCGGTCGGGCGAGGCCTACGTTTTGGTGGCCAATCTGGGGCCGGACGAGGCGAGAGTGCGCTGCCGGGTTTCGCCAGCGAATCTCCCACGCCCCATGCCCTCCGTGACCAAAGTCGTGATGCTGACGCGGCAAGGCACGACGCTGCCCCTGAAGGCAAGCACACTGACTTCCACCGGGGAGATGGTGACCATCCCGGCTGATGATATCGTAATCTTGCACCTCCAGTAGCGGCCAAGGAGGCCACTTACTGCCAAGTCGCCGGGATAGGCGACCACTCACCGTAGCGCAGATTTCCAAGTCTTCTGTGCGGGTTTCCAAACCCGCAGGCCGTCAGCTAATTCAACGCGCTCGATTCATTGCCGCTCCGCCAATTTAGAAATCGGCGATACAGC
>Ga0316217_10002773_pt1 | contig 20767 bp, 11 predicted proteins | sample 1anoAmetaG_FD_203633 | JGI IMG/M metagenome (GOLD analysis project Ga0316217, IMG submission 203633) | Freshwater microbial communities from Trout Bog Lake, Wisconsin, USA - 1anoA | ecosystem: Environmental > Aquatic > Freshwater > Lake > Hypolimnion/Profundal zone | place: USA: Wisconsin...
CCTGCAACTGAAAGTTCAATCCGGCCATTTCTGGGGAATGGACGAGTGGTTCCTGGACGGCGCCGAAGCCCCTCCCACCCACCCGCTTTCCTTCGAGAAAGCGGATCGCGAGCTTTGTTTTAGCCGCATTCGCCGTGACTTGGTCATGCCGGACGCCCACTTGCATTTTCCCAAGGCCGACACCGCCCCCTACCGCCGGAACTGGGCCTCAGGGGTGCGTTGCGCCGTGATGCAGGGCGGCCAGGGCGACGTCAAGCATTGGGCCTTCAACGACCCGCCCCGCCGCCGGGGTCAGCACAAGGACCACCCGCCGTCGCCCGCCGAATACCGGAAACTGGCCACCCGCGTCGTGGATCTGCATCCCCTGACCATCGCCCAGAACGCGCGCACCTCCGGAGGCGGCAACATCTCGATGGTTCCTACAAGGGCAATCTCCGTCGGGCCGGCCGAGACTTGGCGGGCGGAGAAGGTCTCCATCTGGCAGGCGGGCAACCACGACAACCCCTTCGGTCAGCGACTGACCACGCTCATGATCGCCAAAAAACTGCCCGACGCCGCAGTCCCCATGTCCCTGCTGGCCGATCATCCAAACGTGCAGTTCAATTTCTATCGCCCCGGCATCGGAAGCTGCGCGGTGGAGATGCATTGACCGCCCAGGCCATCCCCCTCCCTCCCAGTCGCTCGTCGCCACCGGGCGGAGAAGGGGATGGCGACAAAAAGCCTCAGGATTCCTGATCCCGCCGCACAGAAACTCGCAGACCTGGAAAGCCGGTGGACCTCTCCGGGCGGACGATCCTGCTCCCTCTCCCTCGGGAGAGGGCTGGGGTGAGGGGAATCTCGGTGTCACCTGATTTCCACGATTTCAGGAGTCCTGAGTCTTGAGCCTCCGTTCAGCCTCCCCGAAGGAGTTAACCGCCTTTGCGCGCGCGATAGAAACGGGGCGCGTTGGCGGCGGAAACCGGGTCGGAAATTTGCACCCGGCCTGGGCTGTTGGTTACCAGCAGGGTATTCCAAACGCCGGACTTTAAGTTCGTGGCGTATTCGACGGTCAGCGTCTGGCCGGGTGAACTGAGGATTTGGAAACCAAAGGCGCCGGCCGACCGAACGGTATTGGTCAGGACCAGCGGGGCCGTGACCGCGCCGCTGGAAGTCGCCAACGTGAAACGGGTGGTCGTCGCCCGGAAGGCGGCGGTGCCGTACGAGGCGTTGGTGTTCCCGAGGTAGCTTTCAAAATCGATGGAGCCGGAGTAGGCGGCGCTTGGCTGCAGGACGCCCACGGGGATCGCTATCGAGGTGGCGGAACCCGGCAAACCGTTGCTCAGGGCGACGGTGGCGCCCTGCGTGTCCGTTAACATAACCACGATGATGTTCGTCGCTCCCGCCGGGGGGAAAGCGTCCCAAAGCAAGGTGAACGGCTGAGTGGGATCGACCGTTTGGACGCTGGAAAAATTGGACACGTGAGGCGCGTTGGGCTGAGCGAGCCCGGCCGGCAAATTCACGGAGACCTGCTGGTTGGAATTGGCGGCCTGGACGGTGAACCCGTAACTGCCGTTTGGGTAGTTGGCTTGGAAAATCGTCAGGTTGGAACTGTAGCCATAAAGGTAGAACTGTTCGGGAGAGACGATGTTCCGCGACATCGGCTGCGTCACGCCGCCCGGCGGCGCGAGACTGGCGCCGGTGGCCGCCAGATTGGAGGCCAGAATGACGCTGGCGCTAAAGTTGTAGCTGGTGACCGGATCCAGCGTCGGGGCGCCGGAGTTGGTTTGGTCATACATCCAAAAGGTGCCGACGCTATACGTGGTGATCCGGTTGGTCCCGGAAGCGACGCCGCCGCCGTTGGAGCCGGTTTCGAAATAATCCGAGGCGTTGCCCGTCAAGGAATCACCGACGAGATCCTGGCCGTCGACGTTCCAGAGGATATATGCATAGGGTCCAGGAAACGGCGGATTGGGCTTGCAAGTGAGGGTCTTCAAGTCGGAGCTCCAGGAGGAGGTGGTTGGCAGGGGCGTCAACGGGGCCATCGCGCTAAAGAACTGCGCCGAGGTCATGTTCGTGTCCATGGCATCGCTAAAGGTGAAGACCACCGGCGCGCTGGGCGAGACGTCCACGGCGCCCGAGGCGGGAACGGTCGAGACGATGGTTGGCTGCGCTTGCGCGGGCGGCATGACCGCGAGAGACCAGAAGAGGGCCAACAGAGCCGCATCGCGGCCCCGCAGGAAACGGCGAATCGAGTGGGTTGTCATATGCTTGTTACTCAGCCTCAGTATTAAGAAAACGCGTCGCGATTGTCAAGCTTCTTAGGGGCCCGATGTCCCGGGCGAATACTTGAGCGGGAACGCGGATCAATCGGCGCTTGGAGAAGGATCCCCAGCGTCCACCGAAGCGGTCGGATCAGTCCTTGAGCTCAACCAGCCAGACGTTGCGGTAGCGCACCCGATTCCCGTGATCCTGCAACTGCAACGGGCCGGTGGCGGCGTTCGCCGGCGGCTTGCCAGGTTCGTGCCCAGCCGTCGCGCCCTCGATGGCAACGTCGTCTTGCACCTTAATCCCGTTGAGTTCCACGGTTACGCGCGCCTTCGCCTGCACGGAGCCGTCGGGGTTCATGCGCGGGGCGCGGAAGCGGATGTCGTAAGTCTGCCACTGTTCGGGCGGCAGGCTGGCGTTGACCCGCGGGCGGGCCTGGCTGTAGATCGCGCCGCAATCTCCCGCGGACGGAACCAAGCCGAAGGAGTCGAGCACCTGGATCTCATACAGGTTATTGATAATTACCCCGCTATTGGCGCGTCCCTGACCGAAACTGTCCGCCATCAGCGGCAGCCAGAATTCCAGGTGCAGTTTGATGTCGCCGAAGTTCTGCTTGGTGTAGATCGAACCTTTGCCGGGGTCGCATTGCAGGCTGCCATCTTCGAGCGGTTTCCACGAACCGCCTTTCCAGGCGGAGGCGTCGGGCGCGGCGCCGGGAGCATACGGCAGCAGCGCCAGTCCGCCGCTCGGCGGCTGGAGGCCTTCGGTCGGCGACTTGCGCGTCGTCTTCTTCAACTCCATGCCCATGTCGTAGTAACCCGGGTCGGCCGCCAATTGATCGCCGGCGATCCGGCCGTGCCAGCGCGCGGCATTGGCCCGGCCGAACAGGTTGACTTGCGTCCCTTGCTGAACGCCATAGATCTCGAATTGGGCCGGAGGCTCGCCGGGCGCGAGCGCCTCCGCCTGCAGCACCACGCGATAGTATCCCGGACCTTCGGCAATGACTTTGGCCGTAGCCTTGGTCCGTTGCGACTGATCCGCCAGGTACGTGCCCTCGTAATCGCCCATAAAAGCGTCCTCCGCCCAAACGCGGCCGGACACGAGCATTCCTCCCAGGGCGAAGCTTTGCGCCCATCGGTGTTTTAACAGGTTCATCATCACTGGATTTTACGTGTCCGCGGAAAGGGGTCAATGGATTTGCGGCCGGAAAGGGAAGCGTGCGGCCCGCGGTTTGACACGTTCGTTGCGGCTGATACCTTGCGGGAAGGATGAGCGTGAGCGAAAGCCAACCCGTCCAGTTGACGGCGATTAACGGGACGCGCTTCAGCAGGCCAGCTCCCGGCCGCGATGGATCGCTTGATACATTGGAAACCGCGCTGGCCTCTGTGCCGGCCTATCAGAGCTGGCGGAAGCTTGATCCGGGGCCGGGAACGGACATTGATCACCGCTACTCCCGCCTGCCGGCACTCGCTAAGGGAACAATGCGGGCCCTGGGCGTGAGAGCGTTCGTGCCATCGGATCAGGATTTTGACGCGGGCATGGCGTCCGGCGCGATCGAATACGTCCAAACCAGCGGGAGCACGGACGAGCAAGTCACCAATCTCTGGTGCCAGGAGTGGTGGAACGCCTCGGAGCGCGCCTCGTGGCGGTTGCATTCCCGCGCCGCCCAAACCTTAACCGGCGCCCAACCCGAGGCGATTCTCACCAGCCCTCTATGCGCGGGCATGCCCTGCGAAACCGGGTATCTGCCCTTCGAGGCGCGCCGGCTTGGCCGGTTTCTTTTTCTTAACGAGAAAATCGATCCCACGGAATGGACCCCCGAGCACATGGACCGCATGGTCGATGAACTCAATCGCTTTCGGCCTCAAAGCCTCGAGGCCAACCCGTCCTTCCTGGCGCGGCTTTCCCAGCACATCGCGCGGGCCCGCAGAAAAGTGGTTCAGCCGCGGATGATCATTCTGACCTACGAGTATCCTTCTCTGCTCCACTACCGGTTTATCCGGGAGGTTTTCTCCGCCCCGCTAGCCAGCTCTTATGGATCCACGGAGTGCGGCTACGTGTTCATGGAGTGCGAAGCGGGACGGCTGCACCAAAACACCGCGTTTTGCCGCGTCGACTTTCAGCCGTTCACGGCAGCGCACGGCGGGCCGTGGGTCGGCCGCATCCTGGTGACGACGTTCAACAACCCGTGGTACTTCGTGGTTCGCTTTGATATCGGCGACCTGGTCCGGCTCGAACCTCAAGGCGCGTGCCCCTGCGGACGAAGCGAGGGCCTCACGCTAGCCGCAATCGAGGGAAGGGTGAAGAATGTCACCCTGACTCCCGAGGGGAAGGCCGTCACGCAGCGGCAGGTCGACGACGCGATCAGCCAGGTGATGGGTATCGAGCAATACGAGGTCCGTCAAATCGGGCGCAACCAGTACGAGGCCTCCATTGCGCTCGCCCCTTCGTGCGCGCCTTCAGCTTGCGAAAAGCAAGCCCGGGAGGCGCTCGAATCGGTGTACGGCGGCGGCGCCAAAGTATCGGTGGCAATCGCGCGCGCGCTGTCGCCCGAGCTGCCCGGCAAGTACCGGCTGGTAAAGCCGCTCCTCCCCGTGGATCCGGATTCGTTGTTTGAGCGCGGGCCAGTTTCGCTGAAGGCAGACCCGCGCGGGCCGGGCTGCCCGTGAGTTAATGAAACCATCAACGCCAGGAACAGGTCCGTGAAGAGCGCATCACCCGGTCCGTTGTTTCTGCTCGCCGGCCGGCCGAAGGGAAAACCCAAAGCCCACCGCGGCGATCCCGCGCGGCGGTTCACGATTCGTGAAGGCGCGTTCGCACGAATGACCGACTTGAACGAATCCCAGAGCGCGTCGACAATTTAGTACACGCAGAGCTTGGCTTCCTTTGGCGAGAACGGCTCGATGCGGATCAAGTTATCCCCGGCCTGGATCCACCGGGTTACGTCCAGGCGCAGGGGCCGGTTGATGAAACCGCCGGCATCGTGGCGATTGACGCTGACACGGGCCGCCTCCTCGGGCGCCAGATCCGCCACTTCGAGCACGAACCGGCGCCCCAGGTCGCCGGGCAGGACCGTCACCCGCCCCGCATAGGGGTCCGCCGGCGAAGGCCCGACGGTTCCGCCTTGGGGTTTCGGAGGCAAGGCGGCGGCGCCTTGGCCGGCCGGCATGGGAACCCGTTCCAGAGCGTAGGTTTTTCGAGGCGCGCTCGACGGGCCCGACTCGCGCGGGAGCAGCTTGCGGGCCTTGGCCTGAAAGACCAGGAGGGCGCTTTCATTCGCCTCGAACTTCAAGGTCAGTTCCACTTGCCGGCCATGCCGGTGATAGGGGACGGCCTGGATGGTGTTGCGCATCGCATCCCAGACTTCCGGATAGCCCGCGGCGGTCACCCGCAGGCGGAAAGTACGGGGCTGGCCCAAGTGGTTCTGGTTGGCGACAAAAAAGACATCGCGCCCGGCTTTGACTCGGTGAAGCGCATGCACCCAATGATCGGTTTGGCCTTCGAGGACTTCAAGCCCGGGGTGGATGCCCGCGTTGCGGGCAAGGACCTGTTGGAGTTGCTCGGGCGTGGGCTTCTCGGGCAGCAGGTAGGATCGGCCGCCGGCCGCGTTGGTTCGGCAGACCGTCAGGCCGGGCTTGGCTTGACCCCAGATTTCCCGCCCGAGCGACGCGATTTCGGCCGCCGTCCGCCCCGGCGTGCCCGACTTGGACGGCAAGAATCCGTAGCCCAGCACGGCGCCGCCGCTTTCGAAGAACTCTTTGGCCTTGTTGAGGGTCGGCCAGGGGATGACGTCCGCCGGCGGCACGACGAGGACCTGGTAAGCTTCGGCGCGCAGCCGCAAATCGCGACCGTGGACGGTGGTAGCCTGTTCAAAGACCTCGAAGGGCAACCAGTCGCAGTCGTAGAGGGCGTCCTGGAGGCTCTCGCTGAGTTGGTCGGGCGGGACCGCGCTGCCGACCTGGGCCGTGTTGCCGGAGAACAGGAGGGCGACCGGGGCGACATGCCGTCCGCCGGTGAGCATGACGCTGAGCCGGCTGGTGTAATCGGCGAACACGCGGTAGAGGGGCCAGCGCGGTTCGTATTGATCCATGTAAAAATAGGGCGGACAGTCGGTGTCGTTGGGCGCGCGCGGATTGAACGAATGAGGGATGAGGAAGTTGATCCCCGACACTTGCATGTGGTCGGTCCACCATTTCATCTCCGGGTAGGTCAAGTCTTGGCCGCGGGCGCCAAAGATCTCCACCATGGCGAGGTCGTCGGGCTTGCCGTAGGCGTGGCTGACGGAGCTGCCCAGCTTAGGCGTCTGCCAGCAGGGGGCGTCGTAGGCGGCGCGCTGGCCGGGTTTGAACTGAGAAAATACGGCATCGATGCCGCCCATGGAGGCGTACTTTTGCAGGCGCATGAGGTCGCCCGCGCAGAAATCCGGCAGCCGGTACATGCCGGCGTGTTCCATCATGTGGCCGATGGATTTGACCCCGTGCTCCCGGCACCAGCGGGAGATGCCGCCGTACATCGTCCGACCCCAGGTTTCGGCCCGGGCCTCGAGATACTGGTAGCGGGCGGCGGCCTGGTCGTCGCCCGAAAGCTGGAACTTATAAGCCATATAGGCCAGTTTCCAATCCACCCCGCGTTCCGCCAAAACCTTGTTCAGTTCGGCGCCCCAGTCGCCGGCGGTCTCGGGTTCGTCATAGAAGAAACCAACGATGGTCTTGCCGAAGTCAGCCGGGAAGCGATCGTAGTGGGCCTGGTAAACGGTTTGCAGGAACCAATCCACGCAATCCTGGCTTGCGCCATCGACGCTCAATTGCGTGCCGCCGCCCTGAGCGAGGCCCGGGGCCAGCTTATGGGTGAACTTGGCGATCTTCCAGCGTCCGGCCGGGACCGGCCAGGCGAGATTGCCGTCGTGGATGAAGGGCGCGAGGTCCAGGAGGCTGGCGCCATCGATCGCCCCGTCGGCGGCCAGGCGGCCGGCGACCGCCGCGATATAATTAACCCCCGCATATCCCGCCGCCGAGTGCGCGACCGGACCTTCGACCTCAACCGCTGAGGCGTCCAGACGCTTGGCGCCGTAGCGCGGCGGCACTTTCCCGGCGACGCTCTGGCTGGGCCACCATTTCTCGTCGAAGATCCAGAGTTTCAGTCCCTGTTTCTTGGCCGCCTCCAGGCAAATCGCCACGTCCCGGAACCAGCCTTCGCCCAGCCAATCCACATGCGGGCGGGACTCGGTGGTGAAGCAGCCATTGCCGCCCTCGGCGACCTTGCCGACAAACTGTTCGAGCCGCTCGCGGCTGTCGTCGCCGTGCAGCCAGAACAGCGGGCCCAGTTCGCGCCGGCTCGCCATGGGCAACTCGCGAAAGGCGTGTTCGACCTCCGTGAGGGCCGGCTCCGCGTCGGCCTGCGCCCGGGCGGCTACAAGTCCGCCGGCCGGCAACCAGCATCCTAATCCCAAAAGCACAATCCCCGCGACAAGGTTTGGTTTCATTGACGCCGAGCTTAAAGCCAGGCGGACCTGAAGGTCAAGGATGGGGAGGGGACTGGGCGGGAAAGCGGTTTGTGTTGCGGTCCGAGAATAAGGGGAGACCGGGGACGCAGTAAAGAAACGTCTTGCTCCTGGGTTCGCAACCGCATGCGGATGAACCTTAGGTCGCCCCAAGCTTCAGGTCCATCGTTTACTGGAGCATATCGCCTATTGGAGGTTGCGGTCCATAAACCCATTGGCTAGGCTGCTAATTAAATTAACCGTCCTACCTAAAATGACTTTTTGCCCCTTGAGGTCGTTGGCCATCCTTTCCGCCCTTATAATGGGAGCCTACCGTTCGCCAGCTTTCACTCCCCTGGGGACCGCTCTCCAACTGGACCCGGGAAAACCCCACCTGGTTCCAGTTGGCCCCGTTCCCGACACGGAACACGCCGCGTTCACGAATTTCCTGGCGAAGTTCTCGCACCGGATTGAGCACGACGACTTTTCCGCGGCGGATGAGTTTCTTCAGCGCTTCCCGAGAGGCGCATGGTCGATGGCTCTGCGCTTGCGTCTTGCCGAAGAGTTCTATGTTACTGGTTGGTACACCCGGGCCATCGCCACCTTGCAGGAACTCTGGTCGGAGCGGGGATCTCCCGCGGAGCCGAGCGCGGCCCTCCTGAAGGCCAAGGCGGGGATCGCGCTCGCGGAATTGTACGCCCGGCTCGGCCGCCAGGAGGATCTGGAACTACTCATGCCGGCGCTGCAGAGCTCCGAAGTGATGGTGGAAGATTTGGAAACCCTCCGCGGTATCAGGCAGGGACTGGAAACCAAGCGGACGCGACCCGATTTGGCTTTTCGCTGTGGCGCGCTGGCGCTGGAACGGATTCGGGTCTTCCAGAACAGCACGAACGCGGGCCACCCCGCGCTGGTCCATTCGAGGTCCTCGCCCCAGGGCATGAGCCTCGCGGAGATCGCCTTGCTGTCCCGAGAGATCGGCATGAATTACCAAATGGCCTGTCGCAGTCCCGGCGCGCCGCTCCTGACCCCCGCGGTCATGCACCTGCGCGTCGGCCACTACGTCTCGCTCCTGCGTAAAGTCCGCGGCCAGCTCCAGATCGAGGACCCAACCGGGTGGCAACTGACCATTGCCTCCAGCGCCGCTGTCGAGGCGGAGGCATCAGGCTACTTCCTGGTTCCACCCGGCGCGTTGCCGCCAGGCTGGCGTCGGGTTGACCCTGTCGAAGGCGCCACCATCTTCGGGCGCAATGGCACTTTGGAAAACGATCCTGATGCCACCACAAAGCGGGACGAAAAAGCCAAGTGCGGAGGGTCCTCACACGGCATGGCGACCTGGGATGTGCATTTAATGCTGGTCAGCCAGCAGGTGGTGGACACCCCCGTTGGCTACCGGCCTCCGTTTGGCCCGCCTATTGACATCACCTTCCGGCATACCCAGCGGGCCAATCAGCGCTTCGGCTACAAACCCAGTTGGACGCACAACTGGGCCGCGCAGATCTACGAAAACCCAAGGGCCCTCTTGGGTGATCTCTGGTTTCAGGAGGAGGGCGGCTGGGAGCGGCTTTCCGCCTTGGACGACGCGGCGCAGAGTTACCAGGGCCGCATCTTTAACGACGGCCGCGTCACTCGGCCGGATGCGCGCACCCTGGTTAAGTCCCTGCCGGACGGCAGCAAACAAACCTATTCGACCTTTTCGGACACCAACGTCTATTGGGGACGGATTTTTTATCTGTCAGCCCTCGAGGACCCCGCCGGAAATCGCGTCACCATCCAGCTCAATGCGGGCGGCCGAGTGGAATCCGTCACCGACCCGCTGGGCCGGGTGACACGATTCTATTACGAACTCACCGACCCGGGATTGCCCGCTGATCAGGGCAGCAGCGTCCTGCCCAACTTCGATTACTCTAACCTCGTCACCCGCGTCGTCGACCCGTTTGGCCGCGCCGCCTTCCTCGCCTACCGCAAGGTCGAGCGCTCCGTAATGACTTACTGCAGCACCCCGGACGGATACAACCCGTGCCCGCTTTACTATTACAACTATGACCTGACCAACATCACCGACGTCGCGGGCCTGAGTTCTCAATTCGCTTACGACGCCACCGGAACTCTCATCAGCGAATTGACCACCCCCTACGGCGTCACCCGCTTCTCCTGGTCCGGCGACAGCGGCGGCGCCATGAATATAACCGATCCGCAGGGTGAAACGGAGAGATTCGCCTTCGACTGGTTCGGGCATGCGGTGGATGACCCGCTTTGGAAACGTCCTCAAGGCATGCGCACCGATGGCGCGGGATACGAGGTCCGCTATTGGAATAAGAACGCCTTCGCCGAAAGTTCCCGCACTGACGCCATCGAGGGGGCCACGGTTTATGTGTTCCAAAACAGCGACACTTGGTCTAGCGCTGGACGCGGGCTCATGGGGGTCAAACGGCCGCTCGAGAATATCCTCTGGTACAACTATGCCAACCAGGGCGCCGCCGCCTCCCCGGGCGTTGGGTTGCAGCCCACGCGCCTGGGGCGCGCGCTCGACGATGGCTCGACACAACTCTGGCAGATGGACCGGGATCTCTGGGGTAACCTCACGCGCGCCGTCGATCCCATTGGGCGAACCACCCGCTATGTTTACGCGCCGAACTATGTCGATCTGCTGGAGACCTGGCAGAGCGTCGAAGGGGGTGAGGAACTGCTCTCCCGTTTTACCTGGAGCGCTCAGCACTTGCCGCTGACGGTCCTCGATGCCGCCGGTCAACTGACGCGCTACGCTTATAACCCCCGCGGCCAGTTAACCTCCGTTACCAATCCTCGAAATGAGATAACCGCCTTCACTTACGACACGAACGGTTTCCTGACCGCGGTCGACGGGCCGCTGGCGGGCGCCCAGGACCGCACCACCTTCACTTACGATGCCGTCGGTCGCCCGCGAACTCTGACCGACGGCGACGGATTTGCGGTCACTATCGATTACGATGCGCTGGATCGCATCACCAAAACGACCTTCCCGGATGGGACGTTCGAGACTCGGTCTTATGATCGCCTCGAACTCGGCTCCGTCCAGGACCGCATGGGCCAGGTACTCAAATTCAATTACGACGGCCTCCGTCGCGTCGTCGCCGCGCAGGACGCGCTGGGCCGGATCACTCGCTTCCAGTGGTGCGGCTGCGGAGATATTTCCGCCTTGATCGATCCCCTCGGACGAATGACGCGATGGCAGCGCGATCTGCAAGGACGTGTTATTGCCAAGGAATACGCCGACGGTTCCAAAGTCGCTTACGAGTTCGAACCGGGGACCAGTCGCGTTCGGCGCCATCGCGACGAGTTGGGCCAGGTGACCGAGTTCACCTATAACCTGGCCAACGATCTGGTGGCCAAACGCCACATCAACGCGTCCCGCCCCACCCCGGACGTATTCTTCACCTACGACGCGCATTACGCGCGGATCGCTTCGATGACCGACGGGAACGGAATCACCACCTATCGACATTATCCCGTTAACGGGAAGGCTGGCGCCGGTCAACTCGCCTCGATCAACGGACCCTGGGCAAACGACGAGATCGCTTTCAGTTACGATGAGCTCGGGCGCATGGTCCAAAGAAGCATCCAGGGTATCGGCGTGAGCTGGACCTTTGACGAGGCTGGCCGGCTCACGCAACTGACCAACGTCCTTGGGTCCTTCAACCATTCCTGGGACGGGGGCAGCCGACGGCTTTCTTCGGTCACCTACCCAAACAACCAGCGAAGTGACTTCTCCTATTTCGATAACGCGGGCGATCGCTTGCTCCAGAGAATCACCCACTCCCTTGCTGCAGGGGCCAAGCTATCCGAGTTTGTCTATGCCTACGATCCCCTTGGCCGGATCACGCAGTGGTCGCAACTGCAGGCTGGCCGGACCAAGACCTGGGCTCTCGCTTACGACCCCGTCGACCGCCTGACGAACCTGGTCGAATCGCTGCCCTCGACTCCCCTCAAATCGATCTCCTGGGCCTACGATGCCGCCGACAATCGCCTGAGTGAGATCGTCAACGGCGCCCGGAGCGACTTCACCTTTAACGCTCTCAATCAGATCGCTGACTTTAGCCCCGCGGTCCCAGCCAGGGACGGGACTTACGAATGGGACGCGGAGAATCGGTTGGTCGCCATCAATAAGGGAACGCGGCGCGTGGAGTTCAGCTACGATGGCCTGGACCGCCGGACCAGGATCGTGGAGCGGGAGGGCGCTAATGTGCTCAGTGATCGGTGCTACTTGTGGTGCGGCCTGCAAGTCTGCGAGGAAAGGGACGCCACTGGCTCCGCCGTACTCAAGCGGTATTCGTACTACGGCGCCCAGAATCTCGCCGCCCCGGAAAGCGCTCCTGGTTCCTACTTCTTCACCCGGGACCACCTCGGTTCCATACGCGAAGCCGTCTCCACAGCCGCGACCGCCTTCGACTACTCCGCCTACGGCGAGCAACAAACGCTCACCGGCGCGTTCCCATCGGATTTCGGCTTCACCGGCCATTTTCAGAACCGAACCACCGCCACGCTCCTGGCTCCATTCCGCGCCTATGCGCCGGGACTGGCCCGGTGGTTGAATCGCGACCCGCGTGGCGAACTTGGCGGCTTCAACCTCTATGCCTACCTCCAGGGGGACCCCGTGAACAAAGTCGATCCGTTCGGCCTGGACTGGAGCTGGCAGTCCGTCAAAGACTGGACCAGCCAGCACAGCGAAACCATCAAAGACGTTGCCAAGAACATTTTCCACAAAACCAAAGTCGGTGAGGAAGTGAAAAAATTCGAAGACTTCGACGAAAAGTCGCAGAAGATCCTCAACACCGAACTCGAGGTCGAACAGGCCGTGAAAGACCCCGACTGCGGCCACTCCGGCGCCAAGCTCTTGAAAGCGCTCCTGGATTGGCTTCCCTCTTCCGTTCAACTCGGTCCCATCAACAGCGCGGAGCTCGCCAAAAAAACCTTGGAAGAAGGCGTCAAGAATGAAGATGCCTACTTTGACAGGCTCAATCGGACCGTGGCCGAGAGTGAGCGCGACGCAAGAAACTAAGAACCCTTATGAAACTTGCAGTTACTTTTTCATTAGTCTGCGCGGCCGTGACCGCTGCGGCGCAGAGCGCGAACTACGACCGGGCCGGAAACCTGGTCTCCCTGGGCGCCGGCAACCCCGGCCCGCCCACGGTGCGCGGACCAACTTCGATACTGGCGCAGCCCGGAGATGTCGCCACTCTGTCGGTCGCCGCCACGGGCTCCAACCTGCAGTTCCGTTGGTTTTTCAACAGCTCCCCTTTGCCGAATGCCACCGGGAGCACGCTGGTATTGAATTCTCTCTCCGCCCAGAATCTGGGCCAGTACTTCCTTATTGCCAGCAACAGTTTTGGCGTCGTAACCAGCCAGGTGGCGCAAGTCGATTTCGACACCGACCGGGATGGGCTGGGCGACTCCTGGGAACTCGCCTACTTCGGTTCCTTGACCAATCAAACCGGCGCCATGGATTGGGACCAGGATGGCGTCTCGAATCTGCTCGAGTATCAAGACGGCTCCAACCCGACCAATAGCCAATCGTTTAGGGTGCGTCTGGACCTTCGCGCCTTCAATGGCAGTGTCAGCTTTGCTCCCAACGCTGAATCGTATGCGCTCAACAGCACGGTGACCCTGACGGCTGTCCCCGACCCTGGGCTCTCCTTTATCAGTTGGAGCGGGGCCCTCACGGGAACCAATAACCCAGCCACGCTGAACCTCGCCGGCAACGTTCCCATCCAAGCCACCTTCGGCTTGCCCCTCGCCGCCGCCTTGAACACGACCAATGCCATAATCACCGGAGGCTCCGGTGGCTGGTTCGGCCAAACCGAGATCACCCATGACGGCGAGTCCGCTGCCGGCGTCGCCCCGCCGTTGGTTGACACGGAGGCGCCTTTCCTCGAAACCACCCTCATTACCAAGCGCGAAGGCACCGCCTCCTTCCAATGGAAAATCGATGGCGAGCATGACGACGCGCTCACGCTAACGGTCAATGGTTTGATCCCCTTCCCCACCCGCGGCATTTTCGGTGTCACCGACTGGCAGCTCAAGACCATCTACCTCCCTGCGGGTACCAACACGTTGCGCTGGTCCTATGCGCGCAACGGAGGCGGCTGGACCGAAACCGGCAGCCTCACCAAACCACGCGATTCCGCCTACCTCGACCAACTCGTGGTCACCGAATACGCCAACCCACAGCTCGATAGCGACCACAACGGGCTGCCCGACCTCTGGGAGTATCGCTACTTCGACCAAATCGGGAATGACCCCAACGCCGACCCGGACGGCGACGGGGTGACGACGGCCACGGAACTGGCCGACGGAACCAATCCTAACGACTCGTCGTCGGTCTTGCCCCGGGTCTCCTTTACCATCGAGGGCAACGGCTCGGCGCTCGCGGCGCCGGGTCGGGCCGCCTACCAACGGGGCGACTCCATCACGAATACGGCCGCGGCCGCCAACGGCTGGAGGTTCATCGCCTGGATTGGCCCGTTTGACAACAACTACTTCTTCCCCAAACTCAACACCAACAACCCGGCGACCGACCGCCTGAACACTTCAAAAAACTATCGCGCCGTTTTCGGGACACCCCCCGGCGAGGCCGTCGACGCGCCCAACCTCGCCTGGACCACCAGCGCCGACCTGCCTTGGTTCGGGCAATCGCTCGTCACCCACGACGGCGTCATGGCCGCCCAAAGCGGGCTCACCGTTGATCAAGTGGCCGACAGCCAATCCTGGCTGGAAACCAAAGTGACCGGCCCCGGCACACTCTCCTTCTTTTGGAAAACGAGCAGCGCGTCCACAAATGACTATTTCACCTTGCTTATAGACTCCATCCCGGCAACCGACCCGCTGAGCGGCCCAACCGCTTGGCAACCCGTGGAGCTCTCCTTGCCCGCCGGGGATCATAACCTCCGCTGGTTGTTCCAACGTTATTATGGCTACGACACCAATGCCCTGAACACGGCGTGGCTTGACCAAGTCAACTTCACCGCCGGGGCCACCAAACCGAAGTTCCTTCAAACGCCTCCCAGCCTCACTGGCTTCGAAGGCCAGAACCTCTCGCTGCATCCGGCGCTTCGGGGGACCCCGCCCATCACCTGCCAGGTACTGCTCAACGGCGTTGCGCTCTCGCAACCTGACGCCAATCCAATCCTCACGGTTTCCAACCTGACTCCCGCCATGGCCGGCCAGTGGGTGGTCAGAGCCCAGAATGCCTCCGGAACTACCGACAGCGCCGCTTTCCCGGTGACTATCCTCCCGCGCCCCCGGAATGATCAGTTCGCCAACGCCGCCACCCTTGTTGATTCCGCGCCTGGCTTCGACGGTTACACCATCGGCGCCACCGCCGAACCGGGCGAACCGTCCCATGCCGGTTATGCGCCACGCGCGACCGTTTGGCACCGCTGGACCGCCCCCCTGGCCGAGGGGATCCACTTCACGGCGGTCGCCACCAACCCGCCCGACAACCTCATCCTGGCGGTCTATACCGGCGCCACCCTCAGCAGCCTCAAGCAAGTCGTCGCTGGCGACACCTACCCGGAACTAACCAACGGCGTCGAACTCGCGCGCGTTGACCTCCGGTGGAGGGCCGCCGCGGGGGTCACTTACTGGATCGCGGCGGACGCCGGCGACCAGGGCGCCTTCTACCATCTCTCCTGGCAAACCGCCAGTCCCCCGCCGAACGACGCCTTCGCTAACCGCATTGCCACGACGGGATCCTATGTCCTCATCTCCGGCGATAACACCTTCGCTACGGCGGAACCGGGAGAACCGCCCGTATTCAGCATTCCTCCGTTCTTTTACCTCTACGCCAGCAACACTCTCTGGTGGAGTTGGACCGCGCCCGCCACCGGCAACCTGCTGATCCAGGATCAAAACGACGACGTTACCGCCCTGATCTCCATGTTCACTGGAACGACCTTGGCCACGCTGAAAAAAGTCGTTGATCCCATGTCCGGCCAAAACTCCCTCGACGTCACCGCGGGAAACGTTTACGCAATCTCCGCTGATAGCCAGAGCGGGGACACCGGACGCTTCACTTTCCTCCTGATGATGAATGCCCTAACGCTCCGGGCGGTGCAAACGCGCGCGGGAGACCCGATGCATATGGAGCTGCTCGGGCCTCCCCAAACTCTCGTCGTGGTCCAGTTCTCTCCCAACCTGCGGGACTGGTACCCCTGGTCTACCAACAACATCCCGTCGGAAGGCCTGCTAAAGCTGACCTTCGACCCGCCCGCCGCTCCCTCCCCCGACCCGAACGGGGACGTCTTCGAACCGCTTCCCTCTGCAACCAAGCGATTCTTCCGCGTTCTTGTTCCCTGAGCGGGTTGCGGTCTGGGCCTTTATTTTAGGCGCGGCTTCGCGGGGGGCGGCGGACGGTGTGTTCGCCGGCGAGCCGGGTTTCGCTACCCGGGCCGCTCGCCGCTCTCCCCCATGGGGCATTTGGCCTCAGGACTCCTGAAACCGTGGAAATCAGGTGACACCGGGATTCCCCTCACCCCAGCCCTCTCCCGAGGGAGAGGGAGCAGGATCGTCCGCCCGGAGAGGTCCACCGGCTTTCCAGGTCTGCGAGTTTCTGTGCGACGGGATCAGAAATCCTGAGGCTGCTCAAGTAAATCCACTTTCTGCCGATGCCACATCGGCAGTTCCGGCCGCGCTAATGGAAAGGTCGGAGGTATGAAAAAGCGAATTTGTTTCGTGGATGACGAGCTGAAGGCGTTGAAAGCGCTGAAGCAGTCGATGGCCAGCGTTAGCGCCACGTGGGAGTGTGTTTGCGTCCGGAGCGCCAAGGGGGCGCTCGCCCGGATGGGGACTGAGTCCTTTGACGCGATCGTCACGAGCATGCATTTTTCCGGAATGAACGGGGCGGAACTCCTGCAGGAAGCGGGCCGTTTGCAGCCCAAAGCGTTGCGGTTCATGATCGGCGAAGTCGCCGACCAGGAGTTGGTCGCCGGTTGCCTGGGGGGCACCTACCAATTCATCGCCCGGCCCTGTCCCCCCCAGGCGCTGGCCTCAATCGTCCACCGCAGCCTGGCTCTGGACGCCTGGCTCTCTACCGACGCGCTCCGGAAGCTCGTGCCCCGGCTGCAGCGTTTGCCCAGCCTCCCTTCCACTTATTTCGAGTTGCTTAAGCAGATCGAATCGCCCAGCGCCAGTCCCGAATCGATCGCGGAGGTGGTGGGACGGGATCCCGCCGCGACTGCGCGGTTGCTGCAAGTGGTCAATTCCGCCGCCTTGGCCCTCCGGCGGAAGATCACCGATCCGGCCGAGGCCGTGGCCCAGCTCGGCCTGGAGCGGGTCAAATCGGTCGCGCTCTGCGTGCAGATATTCGACCCCCACGACCATCCCGCGCAGGCCGGCTTTTCCTTTGACTCCCTTTGGTCCCACAGCTTGGCGGTGGCGACCTTGGCGCGGGACCTGGTGTTGCGGGTGAGCCGGGAAGAACGGGCAGCCCACGAGGCGTTCACCGCCGGGTTGCTGCATGATGTCGGACGCATTGTGCTGGCCTCCAACCTCCCCGAAGAATACGCCGCCATCCTCACTGCGGCCCGCGAACACCATCGGCCCCTGAACGACGAGGAGTTCGATCATCTGGGCGTGACCCACGCGCAGGTGGGCGCTTACCTGCTCGGCAAATGGGGCATGCCCGCCCACTTCGTGGAAGCCACCGCCCTGCACCACGCCCCGGACCATGCGCTGACCCGGGAATTTGGAGTGTTGGCTGCCGTGCATATCGCGGACGCGCTGACTTACGATACGGAAAGGGCTCCGCCAGAGAAGCCGGACGAAAACCGGGAAGAGGACCCGTCGCAACCCCAGTTGAACGCGGCGTATCTCAAGGCGCTCAACCTGCCGACCTCGTTGGCCGAGTGGCGCAAGGAACTGGCGGGCGAAGCGGTCGCGCGCGAACCGCAGGCCGAGGCGCCGCCCGCTTCGCCCCCGAGCGAACAGGCGCCGCCAACCGCGACCAGCTCCGATGCGCATCACCCGGCAGTTGATAGGTCCAGGTCGCGGCTCAGATTCGGTGTGCCCGCCCTCGCCGTGCTGGCGGTGACCGCTTCCCTCCTTGCCTGGGCTTACCACTCCTTGGCCCCGCGACCTGCGGCCGCCCCATTCCGGCCGGAGTCAGGCGGCGCTAAAGCCGACCCTGCCCCGGTGGGAGGCGCGGCCGAATCGGCCGTCAATGCCCAACCAGCGGCGGAAGCGCCGCCGGCGCCGCCAGCCCCTGAAGCAGCTCCTGCGCCAGTCAATACCCCGGCCCTGGCGCCAACCCCAGTCGCGCGGGAGACCGACACGCCGGGCCCCGGCGCAAATTCCGTGTCCCCGCCGCCAGCGCCAGCCAAGGCGGCGGCGAAGGGATTCGCCTCAGTAAAACTGCAGGGCATTTTCTACGGCGCCAAGAATCCGGTCGCCATGATCAATGGGGAGACGTATGGCTGCGGCGACCGAGTCAATGGCGTTCAGATCCTGGCGATTACCGCCTCCGGCGTCACGCTCTCCTATGAGGGCGCACAAAAGGTCCTTCAGTTGCCCTGAGCGGCGGCGGCCCAAAGCAGGCCCCTCAAGTGCCGGGGCATGGCTGGTATCAGCGCCGTCGCCGTTCGAAGCGATGCCGCTCCGTCCGGTTGTAGCTCCGCAGATCGTCCGCCACTTCGGCGAGCGTGTTCTCCACGGTCTGGAAAAAACTCAGACAACTGGACGCCAACCCGCCGAGGCTCAGGACGGTCTCGCGCTCCGCCACATCATTGGTGACGGCCAGAATTTCCCCGTAGGGCCGGAAACGATGCGTCGCGCGCTCGATCATCTGGTCCGCCGTTTGTCCGCGCTTCGAATACAACACCTCCACCTGCCGGGTCGAGTGATGGGGCGGCGTCCCGTCCGGCGCCCCTCCCCCGTCGAAGAAGATCGTGAGGGGCGTGCCGGTGACGTCCTGGTAGAGGGTCAGCCGCAGGATGAGTTCATCCCGCGCCGCCGCCGAAAACCGCGCCCGCCCGGGCGCCAATTCGGGCCACTCATGCAACAGGCTGTAGCCATCGACCAGTATCCGCACCAATGCCATGACGAAGGATAAACCGCGACCCCCTCAAGACAAACACGAAATCGACTCGGAAATCCACGCAAAGTCCTGCCTGACATCGAAACCGTCCCGGGTTGCAATTCCATCATGAGCTTCAAAGAAGTTTTGGCCCAGTTGCCGGAGTTGAGTGTTTCCGAGCGGCAGGCATTGATTCGTCGGGCGCTGGAATTGGATGACCCCGGTTTGTCGCGGGAGGATGAAGCCATTGTGGATGTGCGGTTGGCGGCTCATCGCCGTGACGCAGCCTCCGCCCTTTCGCTCGATCAAATGAAGGAGGGCGTTTGGCGCTTGCGCTCAAGTTCCGCGAATGTAGCTTGAGAATATGAGTGCGGCTGACCTTATTGAGCAAATGCGGCCCATGACGGCGGAGGAGAAACGCGCCTTCGTCGAACGGGTCTGGGAAGAATACGGCGAAGAACTCGGCTGGGTGGACCCGGACCTGACACCGGAGCAGGCCGCCGAACTTGACCGTCGCCTCGCGGAATTTGAAACGAACCCCCATGCCGGGATTCCATTGGAACAGGTAAAGGAAGAAATGCGGCAGCGCTTCGGATGCTGATGAGGCTCCCGGTTGTTTTCAGGCCGGATGCGAAGGCTCAGGATTCCTGATCCCGCCGCACAGAAACTCGCAGATCTGGAAAGCCGGTGGACCTCTCCGGGCGGACGATCCTGCTCCCTCTCCCTCGGGAGAGGGCTGGGGTGAGGGGAATCGCGGTGTCACCTGATTTCCACGGTTTCAGGAGTCCTGAGGCTGAGTTCTTCGAAGCAGTGGCGTGGTACGAACACGAGCGTCCCGGGCGCGGAAAGGAGTTCGCCCGGGAAGTAGTTGAAGCGATCGAGAGCGCTCAAGCCCAACCAGGGTTGTTTCGGAAGGTCCGAGGCCGCGCCCGCAAAATTCGCCTGAGACGGTTCAAGGCACGTGGTATTTACTTCGCGGTCAAGGACGGCGTGTTGTCTGTTCTTTCGGTGTTTCACGGAGCCCGCAACCCTTCTGAACTTCTTCGTCGGTTGAAGTGAGTGACAGTCTGGCGCCAATGCTTGGGGTTGAAGTTCTCCAACAGCTTGCCGCCGACCGAAACGCCCGACTCCGCGAGACGGTCGCCGAAGTCATGGAAAGGACGGGGTTAACCAAACTGGCCGAAATCGCCGAAGCGTTAAATCCTCTCGGAGTCAAAACCGCTCGCGGGAGCCAGTCACGCCGACCCAAATCCACCGGCTCTTGAATGCCCCCTAACCTCTTGGCCATATGAGAGACATGATGCGCAACGGAAAATCGGAAATCATCGGCTACCGTGAAACAGGCTCAGGCAACCGCGAAGTGCTCCGCGACAAAAACAGCCGCATCGTTGGCCGGTTTGGAACCGACACGGAGATTACGCGGGACGCCAGCGGAAAAATCACCAGTCGCGGCTCAAACCAACTGCTCCGGCTGCTGAAATGAAAAACTCCACCGGCTTTATGGCCGGTAGAGTTTTGTTAACCGAGTATTGAACCCCGCCCGCTGCGGCGTCACCTGCACCCGGAAGAAAAGTCGCCCCCAATCTTCCACGTCAAAATACTTCGGGTAAACCATGACCGCGTTCCTTGGCGTGAAAGCAGAACCGTTATTCGTCCACGTTTTCAAGTCCGTCGAGACCTGCAACTGGTAGTTCGTGCCAAGGTAGAGATTGGAGAACGACGCCCTAAGCCAACGCAAGGCCAATCTCGAATAAACTAGTCGTTACCGACAGGGCGTGGGCGCGGCGTTTCGTGTTCTTCGGAGAGGTCATGCTGCCCGTGCGCAAACACCGCCGCTTTTTGGGCGAGGCCTCCAGGGCCAATCGGAAAGAGGGTAAGCGTCGTTAGAGATACAGGGTCGAGCAAGCGCGGTACTTTGGCGCTCCGCGCTATCAAACTGCGGCTCCGCCACCCTGGCGAACTTTGCGCCAGTGGTCAGGGAGGAGTTCTCGAACCTGGCT
>Ga0316217_10002774_pt1 | contig 20767 bp, 7 predicted proteins | sample 1anoAmetaG_FD_203633 | JGI IMG/M metagenome (GOLD analysis project Ga0316217, IMG submission 203633) | Freshwater microbial communities from Trout Bog Lake, Wisconsin, USA - 1anoA | ecosystem: Environmental > Aquatic > Freshwater > Lake > Hypolimnion/Profundal zone | place: USA: Wisconsin...
GGTAATAACAATTACCAATCCAGGTACCGGCGGTTCATTCAGCTCTATAACCGGTGCCGGTTCAACGGGCTGCAGCATCAGCGGTTCCGGAACAAGTTATACCATCACAGCCGGCACTACAGCGGGTGCGGCCTCAACTACCTACAGCGCAACAGGTGTTTGTCCGGCAACGTTAAACTTTACAGTAGTGGCTAACCCAAGCAATACTACCACTACCACAAGTATTTGTACCAACGGAACCAAAACTGTGGCTACCACCGGAACCGGAGGAAGCTGGACTGCAACCGGAGGCGGAACCATAACCGGCACAACTTATACCCCGGTAACAGCCGGAGGGTTGATAGGCGTGTATTATACAGATGTGAATAGCTGCGTATCGCCTACAGTAAACTTTACTGCGGTAACACAGCCAACCTTTACGCCGGCAACACCATCTGTTTGCCCTGGTGGTTCTACTTCAATAACAGTTAATAACCCGGGCACCGGATCATTTGGTGCATTGAGTGGCACGGCTGCAACCGGCTCATCAATCAGCGGTTCTTCAAGCCCTTACACCTTTACGGCCGGAACAACCTCAGGCACTGCTACCTCAGTGTATACCTATTCAGTATGTACCAATACATTGAGTGTATCCGTAAATAATACTACTCCTTCAGTGCCAACAGCTGTTGCGGCTTCGGCAATTACTACCAGTACTGCAACATTAGCCTGGACCGGTACGGCTGCAACTTATAACCTGCAATATCGCACTACCTGCCCTCAAGGCAGTTGGGTAGCAGTAACTGGTTTAACCAGTGCAACTACCGGTTTAACTGGTCTTGCATCGGGTACTGAGTATGATGTGGAGGTTCAGGCGGCAAACGCCTGCGGAGCAACCAGTGCATACACTGCTATTTATAACTTTACAACTACCTGCGGGCCAATAACTACATTGCCCTGGACCCAGAATTTTGATGCATGTGTAACCACACCGAATCTGCCGGTATGTTGGACTACCTCTGGTACTGGTACCTGGGCTACTTCAACGGGCGACGGATATAGTACGCCGTCCAGCTCTCCTAACTATGTTTACGTAGGATATAACAGCGGATCTAAATATTTAATTACGCCGGGCTTTGCCCTTACTTCAGGAAACTCTTATAAGTTTACCTTTAACTGGGCCGGTGACGGATATACCGGCTGGACCGGCAGTGTATTAACCAATACATCAGCCAGTACAACGGGAGCTACGGCCCTGGGCACGGCGTTCATTACTTCGGGAACTACTTCTCCTACAACTAATACTGCTGCTGCGTATACTTTTACTCCGGCTACCACAAACACATACTACTTCCTGGTTAAGGTTGCGGATAACGGGGTGCCTTTTGATATGAGCTTTGATGACTTCAGCGTTTATAAACTGGCTGCTAATGATGCCGGTGTAACTGCAATTGCAACGCCAAGTCCTATCTGTCCTTCGACCAGTGCGGCTTGCACAGCCACAATAACCAACTTTGGTTCAAGTACACTTACAAGCGTTAATCTGAATTGGAGCGTTAACGGAGGATCTGTGACCACCCAGGCTGTAACGGGTTTAAGTCTGGCAACCGGCGCAACCACTACGGTGAATTTTAACGTAACCTTGCCGGCATCCATCACCTCGAACTCCATACAGGCACATACCAGCCTTCCTAACGGAGCTACAGACGGTAATTCATCAAACGATTCTTATACCAGCACGGGTGTTTACACTTCTTTAAGCGGAACCTATACAGTAGGTACAGGTGGTAATTTTACAACCCTTACTGCCGCCGCCGCCTACGCAAACAACTATGGTTTATGCGCTGCAACTGTTTTCAGTTTAACTAACTCATCAGCTACCGGATATACCGATGCCAACTCGGGTGGACTTGAGACTTTCCCAATCACTATAAATACATTAGCGGGTGCAAGTGCAACAGCTACTTTAACGATACAACCTGCTACTACCGCAACCATCTCGGCTACTGACGAGGTATTCCAGATATTTGATCTGGAGGCTGCCAGTTATGTGATCATAAACGGTGGTTCAGGTCTTACCAATAACCTGACTATCAGTACCGCTTACAACGGTGATATTCCGGTTTATTATAATGGCAATTGTGTAAGCGATATTGTGAACAACTGCAATATTCTCAGTTACAGCACCGCAACTTACGGTGGTGCCGGCGTTTATGTTACAGGTGGCACGGCAACTGCGGGAATAAGCATTCTGTACAATAATATCCGCGATTACAATATCAGCTCGGGCTATACCGCCTACAATGGTATATATGCTGATAATGCATCGGCGGCACTTACTATAACCGGCAATAACATTTATAATTTCGCTAATTACGGTATTGAAATTAACGGGCCAACCGTTGCAGCAGCGATTACTAACAATAATATGTATTATACCGGAACATCAACGAGCCGTCAGCAAATCGGCATCGAGATATTCACTGCGCCAGCTACCGGAACGGGACATACCATTACGGGCAATACAATTGGCGGTAATGGTTCGGGCGGTAACTGGACAAATAGTACCGTTGGCACTTATACTACCAATGGCTATGTAGAAGGTATAAACTATGCGCCTGCTTCCGGCACGGCTGTAAGTAATATCAGCGGTAACACCATTCAGAATTTTAACTTAACCGGTGCCGGTGCTTATAACTTCTTCCGCGGAATTGAGATTGACGGCGGGTATGCAACCGTTGGCTCATCGGGTAACGGTAACCTGATCAATAATATAACCATCGGTACTTCTGCCGCTGCGGTTGATTATGCACAGGGTATACTTACCGGAAGTAGTGGGGTAGTAAATATTAACTATAACACTATTTCTAATTTAAAAAACAATGCAACTTCATACCTTACTCATTCTTCAGTAAATTATTACTCATCGGTGGAAGGTATTCTTGATGCCGGTACGGGTTCGGGAACTATCAATAATAACACCATTGATAATTTAACGAGTGCCTCGTATGTGTCGCTGGATATCAGCAGCACCAGCACAACTTCGGGTACTGATTATTACGCTGCGGTAACGGGTATTTATCTGGCTGGAACTTATACCGGAAAAACGATTGCGGCCAATACCATTTATACACTTGCCAGCACAGCGGCTCAGTCTGCTACCTACTATCCTTCAGTTATTGGTATAGGAACCGATATATCGGGCAGCACCGGGAATATTTATGGCAATAAAATTTATGATCTGGATAATAACTCCACAATATCATCTCCTCTTCCCGGTATTGTGGCAATCCGTTTGTTCAAAGGTGCGTTTAATGTTTACAATAATCAGATCATTTTAACCAACTCGCCATCCGGCTCGGCGCAAACCAATAATGTAAGAATATATGGTATCAGCGACTTAACCGGTAGTGGTAACGAGCACGTTTACAACTCAGTTTACATCGGTGGTTCTACTACAACAGCAACAGGTATTTCGTCTGCCTGGGATATGTCGGTTACTTCAGGCACCAATACTTTCAAGGTGGTGAATAACCTGTTATATAATGTGCGCACAAACTCAGGTGCAGGCGGTGGTAACTATGCTATGACTGTAATGAAAGGCGGAACAGCTCCTTCGGCTACGTATTTTACCTCTAACAACAACGATTTATATTCAGCCGGTAATACTTACAATTATTTAGGAGCCAAGGGAGCCACTACAACAATAACGGCTCTGGCTACATGGCAAACAACAGCACCGGCCGGAGATGCTGCTTCGTATGCAAAACAGGTTGTTTTCAATCAGTCTACCCCGCCAACAACCGATCTAACCCCAAGCAGTTTAACCAATTGCTGGTTAAATGGAAAGGGAACACCTATAGTTACGCCTACCTATGCGGTAGCGGTGCCTGTAGATTACAATGCCGTAACCAGAAATGCAACTACGCCTGATATCGGCGCTATAGAATTCAATTATACGGTTACGACTGCTCTTACACTTTCAAGCGGAACAAACAGCTCTACCACAAGTTTATCGGTTTGTGCCGGATCAATTGTAAATGCAACTACGACTACCAACGCTTTGGCGACTCTGAGCTATGCGTGGACCACGCCTGATGCCTACACAGTAGGAAACAACGCCAGCTTCAGCCGCAGCGTTACTACCGCTATGGCAGGTGCTTATACTGTTACTGTATCTGATGTGCTGGCTTGTACTTCTACAGCAACCACAACGCTGGTAGTTAATCCTCTGCCTACAGCAAGTATATCGGGTGGCACTTCGGTTTGTTATAGTGCAACCTCGCCAAACGTAACCTTTACAGGTGCGGCAGGAACAGCGCCATACACATTTACTTACAATATTAATGGCGGAGCCAATCAAACCGTTACTACTTCTGCCGGAAACTCTGTAAACGTTTCGGTGCCTACCGGTACTGCAGGCACTTTTAATTATAACCTTGTAAGCGTTCAGGATGCAAGTTCTACCGGTTGCACTCAGGCTCAGACAGGCACGGCGACTGTGGTTGTTTACAGTAACCTTTCGGCATCTTTAAGCGGAGGTTCTTCACCAATTTGTTATAACTCTGATCCAGGAACCTTTACTGCAACCGCAACCGGAGGAAACGGAACTTATACTTACCAATGGTATAACAGTGGCGGGCCTATCGGAGGCCAAACTGCCAGTACTTATGACCCAGGTAACATTACCGGCTCTGACGTTTACTCTTGTTCGGTAACAAGCGGTAGCTGCGGAACAGTTTCTTCAGGAAATACATCTATAACCGTTTACGGAAATTTAACCGCGGCTATAAGCGGTGGAACCACACCATTGTGTTACAACTCTGCTCCGGGAACCTTTACTGCAACAGGCAGTGGCGGAACGGGTACTTATACCTATCAATGGTATAACAGCGCCGGTTCAATAGGGGGCCAAACCGCCAATACCTACGCACCGGGCAACCTGACTGCTTCGGATGTTTACTACTGCTCGGTAACCAGCGGTTCTTGCGGAACGGCAGCAACAGCTAATAAATCTATTACAGTTTACGGCAACCTTTCGGCTGCTATCAGCGGCGGAACAAGCCCTTCATGCTACAGCAGTGATCCGGGTGTTTTAACTGCAACAGGCAGTGGTGCAACCGGAACATACACTTATCAATGGTTTAAAACATCGGGCTCTATTAGTGGTGCAACCAGCAGCACTTATGATCCGGGTAGCTTAACCGGCTCTGAGACTTATTCATGCTCGGTAACCAGCGGTAGCTGCGGAACCGTAAGCACCGGTAACTCAGTTATAACAGTTGAACCTCCGGTAACCAGTTACGGAGTAGTTTCAGCCTCAGGTGGTTTAACTCAAACAGTTTGCGATCACGTAGCGCCTAACAGCGGTGATCCGTTTATGGTTAGTGGCGCAGCGGGAAGTTCAGGCTCTTTCACTTATCAGTGGTATTATCAAAATGCATTGGTAGCAGCGCCTACCGGTAGCAGCACTTCAGGATGGACAGCTTGTACAACAACTGATGGCACGGGTTACAATACAAACAGCTTTATAGCTGCCGGCACAGGCAACAATGTTACTTATGCTTGTTTTGTAATACCTGCAAGCCCGGTTTGCGGTGCAGGACAGTGGGCAGCCAATGATGTTCAGGTAACCGTGTTAACCACCGGGCCAAGTGAAACATCGACAGGTGGTGCAAGCGTTTGTTTGAATGGCACTGTTAACCTTTCATCTTCATTAAGCGTATCAATTCCGGCTACATATCAGTGGTATAGTTCAACCTCACCTGGTTTTGCATCACCAACGCTTATCAGTGGGGCAACTGCAACTACTTATGCACCGCCTACTTCAGCATCAGGCACCTTGTATTATGAAGTTGTGTCTACTTTCAGTGGCTCAGGTTGCACTCCTGCAACCTCTAATGCCCAAACTGTTGAGGTTTACACGGTTCCTTCTGCCAGTCAGAGCGGAGGCACTACACCAATATGCTATAATTCTTCTCCGGGCACGTTTACTGTAACAGCAAGTGGCGGTTCGGGCAGCTTTACTTATCTGTGGTATAACAACTCGGGCAGTATAAGCGGTGCTACCAGCAGCACTTACTCACCAGGTAACATTACTGCTTCCAATGGTTACAATTGTACTGTAACTGACGTGGCAGGATGTGGTGTGGTAAGCACAACAGTTACCAACATAGCAGTTGATGGCAACCTTACGGCTGCAATCAGCGGAGGCAGCTCGCCAATCTGTTACAACACAGCACCGGGAACCTTTGTTGCTACCGCTACCGGTGGTACTACGGTGTATACTTACCAATGGTATAACGGCGGCGGGCTTGTAGCAGGTGCCACATCAAGCACTTATGCTCCGGGACCATTAACTGCGTCTAACTCGTATTTCTGTACTGTTAACAGCGGAACCTGCGGGCCTGTTAATACACCGATATCAAACGTTACAGTGCGTGCTAACCTTACAGCCTCTATAACCGGTGGCACTTCACCAATCTGTTATAATTCTGCTCCAGGAACTATCAGAACCATTGCGAGCGGTGGCTCGGGAGTTTATACATATCAATGGTATAACAGCGGTGGATCTATAAGCGGTGCTACAGCCAGCACATACGCTCCCGGCGCGTTAACTGCTTCACAAACCTATTATTGCGTTGTTAGTGGTGGTGTTTGCGGATCGATAACTACAGGAAACGTAGCTATTACTGTTGACGCAAGCCTTTCTGCTTCAATAAGCGGAGGAACTACCCCGGTTTGTTACAATTCTGCTCCGGGTACTTTTACTGCTACCGGTAGCGGAGGAACGGGCAGCTATACCTATCAATGGTATAACTCTTCATCATCTATCAGTGGCGCAACAGCCAGCACTTACGCTCCGGGTAATCTTACTGTGTCAAACGCTTATCATTGTTCGGTAACCAGCGGAAGCTGCGGATCAGTTGCTACCGCTGCTACTTCAATTGTTGTTGATGCCGCATTATCGGCCACAATCAGTGGTGGTTCAACCCCGATCTGTTACAACGCTTCACCCGGTACATTTACGGCAACTGGTGCAGGTGGTAATGGTACTTATACTTATCAATGGTACAATGATGGAGGAATTATAGCCGGTGCTACCTCCAGCACTTATGCCCCTGGAAACTTATCGGTTTCAGATGCCTACTATTGTATGGTAAGCGGCGGTAGTTGCGGAATTGTTTATACTTCGAGCAGCGCAGTTACTGTTGGTGCAGCAATTTCAGTTACGGCTTCTAATACCGGCCCTTATGTTATAGGCCAGAATATAGATTTGTCTTCGTCATCGGCAGGTGCAGTAACCTATGCATGGTCTGGGCCGGCTAGTTACTCCAGCAGCAACCAAAACCCTGTTATCGGCGGTGCTACAACAGGCATGACTGGTACCTATACCGTGGTTGCTACTCAAGCCGATGGCTGCTCTATTTCTGCATCTACGGATGTAGTTGTAACTAACACGGCAGTTTATACCTGGACAGGTACCACAAGCACCGACTGGACAGTTCCGGGCAACTGGGTACCTACCGCTCCTATAGGTGGGCCTAATGCTTGTGCTGTAGACGTTGTAATTCCAAGTGCTGTCAATAACCCGGTAATATCAACAGGCGTTCAGGTTGGCAGCATTCAAATGAACGGTAATGCTCAGCTTACCCTAAACTCGGCTAATATTCAGGTTTGTAAAAACTGGGTAGGTGCTTCGGGCAGTGTTGCAACTGTTAATGGCAGCGGTTTGGTTGAACTGAACGGTAGTTCATTACAAAAAATAACCGGTAGTACTAAAATGGAAGAGTTGAAACTTTCCAACACTGCAGGTGCAAGCATGCAAAGCGGCGCAACGCTTGATATATACACCGCGCTTGATTTGGCCGCTGGTAACTTTGATGCCACGGGCGGAACGCTTACATTTAAAAGCACCACTGTAAACAGCGTGGGTATTATTGATAATTTCAGCTCGGGATATGCCGGAACTTTAAGTGGAAGTATTGCTGCTGAGCGTTATTACGCCACATCGCTTACTTACAACCAGCATTATATGGGTAGCCCTGTTAATGCTCCGTCTCTGGCACAATTTAGTGCCAGCGGAACTCCGGGTTTTGTAATTGACCCATGGTGCGATGAAACCAGGTTGGTTTACAACTCTCCTTACGGAACTGTCTTTAGCTTTGATGAAACCCATGGTGCTACTTGTGGTATGCAACAATGGAAAGTGGTGACCACCGGAAACGCCGAGAATGGAATGGGATACTCAGTTGTTAAATCCGGAAACGGAGTGATGGTTTTGAACGGAACAGCGAACCTGAATGCCACTTATTCGCTTCCAGGTTTAACTAACAGCAACTGGAGCAACTCTACTGTTCAGGGCCACACTGAAAATTCGGGATGGCAGCTGGTTTCGAATCCATACCTGGCAACACTTAACTTAAACACTATACCATCAGGCTTTGATGGCCAGGTGCAGGTATGGAATGCCAATGGTAATTTCGCAGGTTCATATCAGCCGGGCAACATTGGTACCGACGCTACAATTGCTCCGTTCCAGGCGTTTATGGTGCACAAAACAGACGCCGGCGGCACTGCAACATTTACTATGAATGGTACCGACAGAGTAAGAACTCCACAACAGTTCTTCCTGCAGAATGCCAATCAGTTAAATATAGTGGCTGCCAATGTTGCTAACGGAATGTTAGACCAAACTACTGTGGCCTTTAATCCTGCAGCAACCGATACTTTTGATGCTGCAATAGATGCAGTTAAGTTTGCCGGTGCGCTTACAAGACATACGCTTTACACCGTTAACAATGGTAAGTGGATGTCACGTAATATTCTGCACGATGAGGCAACTACCAGCACGGTACCTATGGGCTTTGAGCCAGGTTCAAATGGCACTTTCAGGTTGTCTTTCAACGGCCTTAATACGTTTGATGCTACCAGTTACATTTACCTGGAGGATAAAGCTTTGAACATCATGTATAACGTAAGGAACGGTGATTATACCTTTACAGCTGATAGTGCTGATGGTTGGAACAGGTTTGTATTACACTTTACACCTGCTGCGCTTATTACCACTGCGGATGCAAGCTGCTCAGCTTCAGGAACCATTAATATCCAGCAACCGGGTATGGCTAACTGGAACTATACCTTAACTGATACAAGCCATGCTATAATTACAAGTGGCACGCTTAATCAGAGCCAGGATGTTACAATTGGTGTAGCCGCCGGAACTTATACCCTTACATTGATTGATACTAACAGCTATACTGTTACCAAAACGATATTTGTAAATGGCCCTGAAATGGTAGCTGCCGGGTTTAATGCAAGCAGTGAAACAGTACAAACCGGTCAAAACGTAACTTTAACGGCTACCACATATGCCACCGCTACTTATCAATGGACTTTTGGTAACGGAACGTCATCAACTGGTATCAGCACATCTGTAAGTTACGCGCAACCAGGTGTTTACGCAATAACTTTGGTTGTAACCAACCAGTCGGGATGTAGTGCAAGCCAAACCAAAAATGTTACTGTTACAGCCGGCAATGCAACTGGCTTAAACAACCTTAGCGGAAACGGAAACCTGAAAATCTGGAGCAACAGCAATAAGGTTTATGTTGATTTTACCGGGGTGCAAATGGTAAACACCACTATTGTTATTTATGACATGCTTGGCCAACAAATTAGTAACAAAAACGTAACACCGGGAAATTTGGTATTTCAGCAGGAATTCGATAATATTGATGCAGAATACTTGATTGTGATGGTGCGAAATGATGATAAAGTGACAACGAAAAAAGTATTTATTGATAACTACAAATAAAACAGACTGTTATGAAAAATAGAATATATAACGCCTCCCTTACAGCGGCTTTAACTGCTATGCTCATGCTCTCGGCGGTCTGGGTAGAAGCTCAGGGTGGAGGAGGAGGACCACCACCACCGCCACCACCACCAGATCCTACGACAGCTCCGGTTGATAGTGGCTGTCTTGCCTTTCTTGTTGCTGTAGGCGCATACGGATATATGCAACTAAAGAAAAAGGATATCGTTTGATCATCAACTGAATTGCAATAAATTCTTACAATAGACATGGTTCAGGCCATGTCTATTTTTATTTTACATAGCCATATTAGTAATGCAATCAGCAAGTACAGAAGGGGGGCGTAAGCAGCGTGCAAACATGTTTGTGTTGAACATGATTATTGTATATGCTTTATGGAAAGTGTTTGCTTATTACGTCAGCAACTCCAGCGGCTGGGCGCATGATACATGGAATAACATGATTTACTCGCTGGGTGTGGCTTATTCGGTATTAACCAGTTGGATACTAAATGTTTTTGGTGAAAATACTGTGCCCACCGGCAATGCTGTGCTTTTTCCGGGTTTCAATAAAATAATTTATGTAGAGAGCCATTGCCTTGCAATACCTGCTACCATCATATTCATTGTCAGTATCATTTCTTTTAAGGGCGATTGGTTTAATAAACTCTGGTTCATACCGATGGGTGTAGTTTTGATCATACTTATCAATCTTTTAAGGCTGATTTTTTTGTGTTATACGTTTGCACATTTTTCAAGACCTGTTTTTGATATTAATCACTCGCTGGTATACGTGGTGGTTACTTACACGCTCATATTTTTAATGATTGCGTGGTGGATGAGGCGGTTTGCCGGTTTAAAAACTAAATAAGATATTTATAAGCAACACAACTTTTAAAAGGAGCGTAATTTGAGTGGTATGATTGAAGATGAAGAAATACCCTTTTACCAGGAAGTACAGGAAGCAGGTGATGACCTGATCAATAAGATACTGCGTATTGCTACATCTTCCCTGTTGTTCATACTGTCGTTTATATCCAGCAACCTGCTGTTACAGTTGTTTACGGTGTGGATGGCAAGGGCGCTGAAATATAAAACGGTATTTACATACAATCTTATAAGCGTTTATCCATGGGACTACCACTACTGGAGCCGTACCAATATTGTATTAATATATTTTTTTGCACCGCTTGCTTGTTTAACAATTGGTTTTTTTGCTTTTTACATCTTGTGGTCCAATACCAGCTGGTCGAACGTTTTACGGATTTTTTTCTTCTGGCTGGCCGTTAATCTTATCAATCTTGTACTTACGCATGCACTGCTTTCTCCGCTGGGATCTCCTAATAATCGCAGCGATGGGCTTTACCAGACCTTTGCAGTTGTTGGTGCTTTTTTATGGATCAACCCGGCATTTATGGTTATTCTTTCAATAGGTTCATTAGCCGCCAGCCTGTTTTTAGGGTTAGCTATACGAAATGAAATTATGCGTTATAGTTTTTCTAAAACTCTGATACTAAATAAACGGGGCATGGACAGTATAGCTATACAGGTATTTGTACTGCCTTTTCTTGCAGGTGGCCTTCCGGTTATTTTATTGTGCTCTCCGGTTGGCTTTTTTACCACGGTAATGCAGCTGGCTAATCTGGGTATTATATCGATAGGTGTTTTTATGATGAATTCGCTTACAGGGGCCAACGTAAGATGTATTAAAAGCGACGTGCTTAACCATGTTCCTATTATAGAATTGGCCATCTGCGTTTCAGCCTGGTTTGCGGTTTTTATCTTTTTGAAGCAATAGTCAGATCGTTAACGCCGACTTTCTGTTTTAGTTTTCCGCTGATTAAAACCGGAAAAAGAAAAACGCCACTGCTACCCATTCGCGTTTAACACCGCTGGCGTGGCCTATGGTGCTTCCGTGGCTGTCTTCTACTGTTCCATCGTTTCTAATATGGCCAATGGTTGAATTATGACTATCGTTTACTGTGCCATCGTGTTCTACTTTGCCTATGGTCATGCCGTGGCTGTCCTCGATGGTGCCATCGCTTCTGATGTGACCGATGGTCATACCATGGCTATCTTCAATATTACCGTCGTTTCTGATATAGCCGCTGGTCATACCATGGCTGTCTTCAACGGTACCATCGCTTTTTATCTGGCCGGTGCTCATGCCATGGCTGTCAGATAATGTTTGGGCATTTAATGAGGGCCCGAGGTTTAGTAAAATAAAGGAGAGGAGAATCAGGTTTTTCATGCAGTATAGCTTATTTGTATTGTAATGTAAGTTTTTTAAACCTATTACAAAACAACCGTAAATGCGTGCCTCAAATCCAGCATCTATGAAAACGTTATAGCCGGCTATTTACTCAATTGCTTTTTACAAAGCGCCGGTTAACAACGTTATTGCCATTTTGGAAGCTGAGTATATGAATACCGGCTGTAAGCATTGAAATATCAAGCGAAAATGTATTCCCGCCATTTTGTAATTGCAAGGTGTGCTGCAGTTCAGCTTGCCCCAGGGTGTTATAAACAGTCAATTCCCATTTAGTGTTGTAGCTGTCTGTTGTAATGTTGATATTCAGTTGGTTTTGCGCCGGATCCGGAAACAATGACAATTGCGTTATGTTATTCAACCCGTTAATGCCTGCCGGGTAAAGCGAGATTGACTGAGTAACAGTATCGGTACAGGTGCCGTTTGATTCGATCATAACTACAGTATAATTACCCGGCGCGGCATAGTTGTGCGTAACATTCAATTGGTTTGAGTTAGTACCGTCTCCAAAGTTGCGGCTACAGCTGGTAATTCCCGGCCAGGCATCAAAAGTAACGTTGGTGCCGTTTGCCGTTTCATTCATCGATCTGTTGCTGCCGCCAATAACTGTTACAGGTACCACGGTAGTAGTTGTGGTGCAGCCAGGTTGCTGTAGTTTCCAGTTATAGAAAAAGTAATAATAACCGGGTGTGCCTGCATCAGAGTTTGTAATGGACACCGTTCCATCGGAAGAGGCATAAGGATAACTGGCCCCTGAGTTATTTCTGAACAGATTGTCATTTCCTGTAACAGCCAGCTTTAAACCGTTTTCAGCCGGAAGCCAAAGGTTAAGCGCAATGGTGCTTTTACCTGCAGCAATATTTATGCTCAGCGTATTAATAACAGTTCCGTTGGAGTCTTCTAAATTAATTGTCCGGTAGCCTGCGTTCTGCGCATATACGTCAACGCTTATTAAAGTTTGTGGCACGGTGCAATTGAAAAAGAGGCCATGTTCGTTAGTACCGGCAAAATATCCTCCGGCGCCTAAAGTGCTGTCGGCCGGCCCGGCTTTGTTTGCTGCCGGGGCAATAACTGAATATACGTAATAGGTGGCATTGGCGGTTAATACGGGTGTTGTAAAGGTATCTCCGGTGTTTAATAAATTTCCGCCACTGGGGGCATCATACCACTGTATGGATCCGGCACCTGCAGCGTTTAAAATGGTTGAATTACCGGAACAAATGCTCTGTCCGGTTATTAGAGGTGCCTGATCGGTAATTTGAACCGCCTGGCTGTGCAATACGGAGTCGGCCCCGCAGTTGTTATACGATGACAATTTTACGTTAAAAGCGCCATAGCTATTGTAAATGTGAACAGGGTTGGCAGCAGTATCAGTTGTGCCATCGCCAAAATCCCACAAATAACTGCTTCCATTATTACTTAGATTGCTGAACGGAATGCTTGCCGGTATGCTGCAGTCGGTAGTAGTGTTGGCACTGAAATTTGCGGTAACGGGCTGTATTATATTAATAGCAACAGACGCAGAACCTTTCACTCCGCTACTATCGGCAGTAACGGTATAAATTGCGTTGGATGTTGGGCTTACGGTGGTACTGGCGCAGGTTGGACAACTTAAACCATCAGTAGGAATCCATGAAAAGGTAGCGGATGCAGGACCCTGGGCTGATAGGGTAGTAATTGTACCCGGGCAAATTGCCTGGCTGGCCGCCTGAACCGTTACATTAACAGGCGATATTGGTTCAATACCTATCAGAGCAGCTTCATGGTCATCAAAGTTATACATGCCGGCATCAAGGTTTGTAACGGCAAAATAGCCATCGTTTTGCCCGCTCCAGCCCCAGTTCATATGTAACTCGTTGCTGGCATCATAACCATCGCAAACCCAGGTATGGCCTCCTGCGCCGTTGGTGTCATCTCCTTCGTACTGAACAACGCGGTTATTGTTCAATTCATTTTCAATAAGGCTTATAAACTCTGTTTGCGCATAATTTGATTTGATAATACCCTGTAAAGTATTAGGGTTATAATAAAAATAATTTGCATAGGCATATTGTGAGCAGGGATTACCGGCACCGGCTTCAGATTGAAGTACCCAGGCCCCGCTTCCGCCCTGGTTATCATCGCCGTAGTCCATACCTACACTAACCCCGCAATCGTACATTAACAAGGCAATGGCGTTATTTGCTGAGCTAATGGATGCAGGCATTTGCGCCCAGTTAAAAACAGTGTCAAAATTTGCAGACTGTCTTCCGTAGTTATTGGAGAAGGCCGGCATAGAATCGACGTATGTGTATGAGCCCTTGCCGCGCGTAGGGTAAGCCCAATATTTCATTATCTGCGCCATAGCAGTTGCAACGCAACCTGTAACTGCTCTTTGTTGGTCGGTAGTATTGTAGGGGCAAAGGGCGTTGTAATAAGGCTCCTGGTCCCAGGTGGTGGTCAACAACGGATTTACGCTTCCACTTCGTGTGGCATTGGGGTTTTCGCCATTCAGGTAAGCGTGCCATAAGCCTGCTATCCGGCTATCGGCTGTAACATTCAACAACATACTTTTGTGCATGCGCATGGAAACGTGATTCATCCAGTAATAAATACCGGTTGTGTTTGAAGCAGGTAGACTGAAGTTTGTTTCGGTAGAATAACCCAGCACAGGTATCGTATTATCGTTGGCCGCAACAATTACAAAGCCAGGGGCAGGAGCGATATCAAAAACATAAAAGTCAACAGCATTACCGGAAGCGGTATGGGTATATTTTAAAGTAGCGGTAATATTGGCGGCATTTAAACTGGTAGTAACAGCATAGAAGTTAAGGGCCACCCTTGTGGCTGTTTGCAGATCTACAGAAGTAGCATTAGCGCGACAAAACATCAGGGCAATAAAGGGTAATAACAAGCACTTTTTCATCCGGTAATTTTAAATCAAACTGCTTAAAGATAATATAATGGCACAATCTGGTGCCAGATGCTGTGCGGCAAAAATACTTTTACAGGCCCGTATGTTTATGCCTGGTTGGGCTGATTGGATAAGATGGTATCTGAAACAGCGCCTTGCAGTGTTTTGCGATGAATCAATGTATTGAAATTGAGCAGGGTAAAGTGATTTGGGTAAGACAATGTGTTAGTTCTTAATTTGTTAACAATTCCGAAAGGACTGGAGAAGTTAAAAAGTGTTGATTTGGAGGAAATTATTACCTTGTAAAATCTTCGTTCATATAAAAAGGAACTACCAACAAAATTCATGGAAAAAAATTTCTACCCCTTTCGGTTTTTTGTCGTTTTTATTTTTTTTCAAATCATTTCAGGCACTTTAACGGCGCAATGTACCAACGCAGATTTTTCGGCAGGTAACTTATCGGGTTGGTGGGGAACTTATGGTAAATGTACCAGTACAATTATTGCCAATGCATGTTTTTTGCAAGGTGGAAATCCGACCCAGAACAACGGCTTTCTTCAGGGACCTCTGAATGCACCTTCTAATTCGGCAACACAATACAGCCAGACCCTTTGCTCAACCGGAAATGATGCGAATCTGGCGGCTTATGGCGTAAATATTCCCTGCGTTTATCCGGGTGCAACTTATTCGGTAAGGCTGGGCAGCACTACCGCACTTGCGGAGGCCGAGACCATGACGTATACTTTTTTAGTGACTGCCTCTAACTGTAACTTTACCTATCATTATGCGGTGGTTTTAGATGATGCCGGTGAAAGCTCAGCTGATAAGCCAGGTTTTAATATTACTGTTAATGATAGTACTGCCAACACAGCAATTACCTGTGCTACTTACCAGGTAACTGCCCAGGCTACACCCGGTTTTGATAGTGTAATGAACGTTACTGTTGACGGAAATCCTACCATTGCGCGCTATACCCAGTGGAGTTCAGTTTTTGTGCCGCTGAATGCTTATATAGGCCACTACGTCAGCATCAAATTTACTACGCATTCCTGCTATGTTGATCCTGCTTGTTGCGGAGGCAGACACTACGCATATGCATATATATGCTGCTCATGTGCACCACTTAACCTGCTTGCATCCTCACCCGCTATCTGTGGTGGAAATACGGTGGGGCTTACGGCACCTGCCGGCGCTGCCAGCTATTTGTGGTCAGGCCCCGGAATAGTAGGTGCCAATAATACACAGTCGGTGAACGTCAGCGACTCGGGGCGATATACTGTTACCATGACGACCTTTGGCACCCCTCCCTGCCCATTTACACTTGATACATTCATAACCCTCAGCCCTTCAAATCCTGTTGCTAATTTCTCGGCACCTACAGTTTGTTTGGGAAGCCCAACTGTTTTTACCGATCACTCGACGCCTGCAGGCAATATTACGCAGTGGTCATGGGATTACGGCGATAACAGTGCGGCCGGTACAATACAGAACCCTTCGCACACCTATGCTACGGCGGGTACGTTTCCGGTAAAGCTAACTATTACCTGGCCGCCGTGTACGGCCGATACAACCATTAACGTAACGGTTGCAACACCGGTTACTTCTGCTTTTACTGCTACATCATCGGTTTGCGCCGGACAGGTGTGTACCGTTAATTATACCGGGACCGGGACTGCCATTGACAGCTTTGCCTGGAATTTTAATGGTGCCACCATTATAAGCGGAACAGGCATGGGGCCTTACCAGGTTACCTGGAGTGGCAGTGGTACTAAGAATATAACACTTACAGTTTTTGCTGGTTCGTGTGCCTCAAGCGTTACCACGGTGCCTGTTACCGTAACTGCTTTTCCCGGTTTAACTTTGAGTGCAGATACTGCCATTTGCCCCGGCGGTAGCGCTGCCCTGGCCGTAAGTGGTGCCACCAGTTATACATGGGCGCCGGCGGGTAGTCTTAATTCATCAACGGCTACAAATGTTGTTGCCACACCTGCCACAACCACCACCTATACCGTAACAGGTAATACAAGCAGTTGTACTGTAACCGGTGTAGTAACCGTAAGGGTTAAAACACCACCAACCTCATTGTTCACCGTGGCTTCCGCCGCTGTCTGTGCGGGGCAGAATGACGTTGTTACTTTTACCGGTACCGCCAGTGCAGTTGCTACTTATGCATGGGCATTTACCGGCGATACCAGCTTTATTGAAACAGGTAAGGGGCCTTATAATTTTAATGTTTCAACCGGAGGCAATGAATCTATCTCCTTGCTGGTAACTGACAGCAGTTGCACCAGTACTGTAACTACATTACCGATTACTGTCAATGCCATACCCTCTTCTGCCTTTACGGCTGTAACACCGGTTTGTGTTGGTGTTAATTCAACTATTACTTATACCGGTGCAGTGCCTGGTACACCATCTTTTAGCTGGGGCTTTAGTGGTGGTATGGTAGCATTGGGTGCCGGTGCCGGACCTTACCAGGTAAACTGGGCATCGGCGGGTTCAGAGGCCATTACCCTTTCGGTTACAGATAACGGCTGCTCTTCAAGCTCTACATCAACGGTGGTGGTAAATGCTGATCCTACTTCCGCATTTAATATCGTTCCAACCTCGGTTTGCGCGTATCAAAATGCTACTGTTACATTTAGCGGTACTGCTTCGCAAAACGCTGCTTATACCTGGAATTTTAATGGCGGAATAATAGCTTCAGGCACCGCGGGTACTGCCGGCCCATACCAGATTTACTGGACAGCAGCCGGTTCGCCAACCGTAACGTTATCGGTTTCAGACGGGGCTTGTACTTCAACACCATCAAGTGTGCAGGTAACAGTTAATCCAACCCCTACTGCTTCGTTTACAACTACTACACCGCTTTGTTTGGGGCAGACATCAAACATCGTATACTCGGGCACCGGTACCGGCGCAGGTACTTATGTCTGGAATTTTAACGGAGGCACAGTTGTTTCAGGCACTAACCAGGGCCCTTATGTTATTAACTGGACCACACCCGGCACTAAAAACGTAACGCTTGCGGTTACTGAAAATGGCTGCACCTCGCCGGTGGCCGATTCGCAGGTGGTAGTTTATGCGGTGCCATTTGCAGCTTTCAGTGTAACCTCGCCGGTTTGTGTTAATGCTAATTCAACCATTTCTTTTACCGGTAACGATACTGATGCTGCTGCCGTGTATACTTGGAATTTTGGTGGCGGTAATGTAGTATCGGGTACAGCAGGCAGTGCCGGGCCTTACCAGGTTAGCTGGGCAACTCCGGGAGTTCAAAACGTATCGTTATCTATATCAGACCATATTTGTAACTCCACTGATACTACCCTGGCGGTAATTGTTGCGCCGATTCCGGTTTCAAATGCGGGTGGGCCTTCAGTATCTTTCTGTTCGGGCGATAGTGCAGCTTTAGGTACTGCGCCTACAAACGGTTACAGCTATTCGTGGGCGCCGCCAACCGGTTTAAGTAATCCTGCCATTGCCAATCCTTATGCCGATGGAACCAATAATACCTCAGCCATTGTAGTAGTTAATTATGTGGTTACCACCAGTATTGGCAGCTGTTCAAGCACAGCATCTGTTATTGATTCTATTCTGCCAGCTGCGGTTGCTAACTACACAACACCGGCCGGGCAATGCCTGGGTAACAGTTTTAATTTTAAAGCGGGAGGAAGCTTTTTACCTACTGCTGCTGTTAGCTGGAGTTTCGGCACTAATGGTGTGCCTGCAACTTCTACCAGTTTAAATCCATCAGTAACATTTTCGCAACCCGGGCTGCAAACGGTTAGTTTAACCATCAGCCAGTTGGGTTGCCCGGCAAGCACCTACATTAATACGGTAGATGTATACCCTATTCCGTTTGTAACTTTTACCCCTGATCAAACAACAGGTTGCCCGGGGCAGCAGATTTGTTTTGTAAATAACTCGCTGAGCAATAATCCAAGCACGTACCAGTGGACCTTTGGCGATGGACAAAGTTCAACACAGCAAAGCCCTTGCAAAGTATATGCAGCAGCCGGAGTTTATACTGTTGAATTACAGGTTACCTCGCTTGATGGATGTACGGCAGATAGTATTTCGCAGGCACTGGTTATAATTTCTCCAAGTCCTACGGCTGCATTTACGCCTAATGAAGCTACTATACAATTACCGGTAGATACGCTTGGCCTTACCAACCTTAGTTTAAATGCGACTTCGTATCTGTGGAGTTTTGGCATATTGGGCACTTCAACTAACACAAATCCTTCATTAACTTTTACGTTACCGGGTAATTATCCTGTTGTTTTAAGAGCATATAGTTCGCAGGGATGTGCCGATTCTGTTACGGGCAATATCATTGTGCTTCCTCCTACCGGGTATTATATTCCGAATGCGTTTACGCCTAACGGCGATGGGCATAATGATCTGTTCTATATCGAATTGCAAGAAGGTGTTACTGTATATAAATTTGAAATATTTGATCGTTGGGGCGAAAAAGTGCACGATGGATTGTTTCCCTGGGATGGCACCTACAAAGGCAAACCTTGCCCTGAAGGTGTTTATATATACGTAGTTCAGATAGGGCTTTCGGGCCAGGAAAACGGCACCATACGCAAGGGCTCTGTTACTTTGATGAGGTAACCATATCTCGGTTAGCAACTATTTATTGAATTTAAACTATCGCTATTTACCTTTGTCGTATTCTATGATGAGAGGATTTACAGGGGTATTGGCTGTCTTCTTTGTGCTCGCCTCTGGTAGCGTGTATGCTCAATCTGCTGCTGATTCTATTCCTCATCCTTTTAACCTTGACTCGCTGAGCGAAGGAGATCGGGTATTACTTGATAAATACAAAGACGTTTTTGAAGATGACTTTCATGATTTTCTTGACATTTTCAATGATTCGCCCAAAAGTAAAATTGATACTACCGTGTTTGATATGGACCGGAGTTCGCATGTAGAAACCGGGCTCGATTTTGCCAGCAGTAACCTTATCAATGGCAGGCTTACCGGTATTAGTGGTGTAGCCTTTTATCCTTCCGTTACATACTATCATAAAACAGGTATTTACGTTGGCATCTCGCCGGGCTTTTATACTGATAAGGCCATTGTGAAAGCAACCCCCGTGCCCCTGGTAAATTTATCGGCGGGTTACCAGCATACCTTTTTTAAACGATGGTTTGTGGGTATATCTTATGCCCGTAATATTATTACTTATGGTGGTACGGTATCGCGTAAGCTGCTTGATAATACATTAAGTTTATCTACCTCTGTAGATATCTGGAGGCACCTGACAATTGCCGGGACAGCTGATATTTACTGGAGCAGTACGCACCTTAAATCGCTACCCGAGACGGAGAAATTTTCATCGGATATAGAGCTTTCACTGCGTAAAGGCTTTTTCATTTATAAATTTGCAGGGGCTAAGGTTTTTACTATTACGCCAGCTTTGAATTTCTATTTCGGGGATGATAACCGGGCCATTGCAAAACAATTAGGGAGCAGCGAAGTAAAAGCGGATAGCCTTACTAAAAAGGCGATTACCAAAGTGATTGCCAACAACTATTTCGGATTTCTGGATGTAGAGCCTGCTTTAACCATTGATTGGCGTATACGCAATCTTGATATTAATGTAACCCCGGCACTGGCCATACCCTTTAATACACTCAATACAAAAACTGACCAAAGAACTTTGAATCCAAAGATTTACCGGTTTTATGTGCAGGCAGGAATCAAATACCTGTTTTGTGTGAAGAAGAAAAAAGGTAAAAGTAAGGCCGTGAATAATGCAAAAATAGATGATCCTGTTTTTTAAGCGGCATCAGGGCTTT
>Ga0316217_10002775_pt1 | contig 20763 bp, 15 predicted proteins | sample 1anoAmetaG_FD_203633 | JGI IMG/M metagenome (GOLD analysis project Ga0316217, IMG submission 203633) | Freshwater microbial communities from Trout Bog Lake, Wisconsin, USA - 1anoA | ecosystem: Environmental > Aquatic > Freshwater > Lake > Hypolimnion/Profundal zone | place: USA: Wisconsin...
AACAGCTAACTGAATCAAAGATGTTTCGCTTCGATTCCGAAGGCTAAATATCCGATTCACTTGAATTATAGGATTTTTGGAAAATTATACCCACGGGGGGTATATGGGGTAGGGGGTTCAGAAAAACAGGGACCAGAGGACCAGGGGACTGAGGGACCAAGGGACCAGGGGACCAGGGGACTCAGGGAGCATGGACCAGGAAAGCCAGGCGGATCTGGTTGCAGTTCATGCTTTGATTGTGCGCCGGGGAGGAAAATTTTCTGCAACCATTTCGTGCGCGCGGCAGGGGCAGCAAATGCGGCACGACATATTTTCCCATAGAGCTGATTTTGTGTTTCGAGTTGGATTTTCAACAAGTTCCCATCGGTCAGGCCGTGGGATAGCAAAACTACAGCGCACGATACTGCCATAACCGGCTAAAATCAACGGGTTGAAGAAAATTTGAGAGAGCGGCGCCATTCAGGTAAACAACTTGCCAGAGAAAAACCCAACTCCCATTCTCAATTCTGATTCCATCTCCGCGGCCAGTGCTTCCGGTCTGGTGCAGAGTCTCGGCCTGTTCAGTTCGACGGCGCTGGTTGTGGGATCGATGATTGGCTCCGGCATCTACATTGTCGGAGCGGATATTGCACGCGGCACAAGCTCCCCGGCGCTGTTTCTGGGCGCGTGGGTGGTGACGGCCATCCTGACCATCACTGCAGCGTTGAGCTACGGCGAACTGGCGGCGATGATGCCCAAGGCGGGCGGTCAGTATGTTTACCTTCGCGAGTCGCTGGGGCCGCTGTGGGGATTTCTTTATGGCTGGACGCTGTTTCTGGTGATTCAGACGGGAACGATTGCGGCTGTGGCGGTGGCTTTCGGAAAGTTTCTGGGCGTGTTTTTTCCGGCTGTTTCGACGACAAACTGGCTGTGGCATATTGCTCATGTGCCTGCGCTGCGCGTGGGGCCGATGGTGCTGGGCAACATGGAGATTGGCGTTAACACCGCCAATCTTACGGGTATTGTGGTGGTAATTTTCCTGGCGATTGTTAATATTTTCGGCGTGAAGCTGGGCGCGCTGATTCAAAACGTATTCACGACGGCGAAAGCGCTGAGCTTAGCGGCGCTGATTCTGCTGGCCTTCACAATCGGGCACAACGCCACGGCGATTGCCGCCAACTTCGGGGCGGAGTTCTGGAAGAACGCCGGATGGAGTTCGCTGCACCCAGTTCAGGTGGGCATGGGCGGGCCGATAGCGCTGGTGAACGTATTCGTGATTCTGGCGGTTGTGCAGGTGGGTTCGCTGTTCTCCTCCGACGCGTGGAACAACATCACCTTCACGGCCGGCGAGGTGAAGAATCCCAAGCGGAACATTCCGTTATCGCTGATTCTGGGTACGGGATTCGTGCTGACGATCTATTTTCTCGTCTCGCTGAGCTACCTGCTGGTTTTACCGATGCTGGGCGACCCGCACGGCGCGACAGTGATGGCGCGGGGAATTCAGCATGCAACGGAAGATCGCGTGGCGACGGCGGTGCTGGAACAGATATTCCACTCAGGCGGCGCGTACCTGATGGCCGCTGCGATTTTGATTTCGACATTTGGCTGCGCCAATGGGATGTCGCTGGCCGGGGCGCGCGTTTACTATGCAATGAGCCAGGATGGATTGTTCTTCAAATCGGTTGGCAAGCTGCATCCGCGCTACAAAACGCCAGCTGCTGGACTGCTGGTGCAAGGAGCGTGGACGATTGTGCTGTGCGTTTCCGGATCGTACAGCCAGTTGCTGGATTACATCATCTTTGCGGTGCTGGTGTTCTATATCTTGACGATTGCCGGGCTGTTCGTGCTGCGCTACAAAAAACCAGACGCGCCGCGGCCCTACAAGGCTCTGGGCTATCCGGTGCTGCCGGCGCTCTACATCGTTCTGGCGGGGTGGATCTGTGTCGTATTATTGCGATACAAGCCACAATACACCTGGCCGGGGCTGGTTTTGGTTTTGCTCGGCATTCCTGTGTATTTTTTCTGGTCGCGGGGTGCTGCGAGTCGAGCTATCGCGGACCAAAGTTAAGTTGTATCAACTCCTGAGGAGGAAGTCCCTCATTCATGTCTAAACTGCTGCGCATCAAACCGATGTCGTTGTTGAATCAAGAAGCTAGTGAAACAGGCGAACACACACTTAAACGGTCGCTAGGCGCTCTGAACTTGATCACCCTGGGCATTGGCGCCATCATCGGCGCCGGCATCTTCGTCTTGACCGGGACAGCGGCGGCGACGGCGGCGGGTCCGGCGGTTTCGTTGAGCTTTATTTTGGCGGGCATTACCTGCGCGTTTGCAGGCCTGTGCTATGCCGAATTTGCCTCGATCATTCCCATCGCGGGTTCTGCGTATACCTATGGATACGCGACCCTGGGCGAGTTTGTGGCCTGGATTATCGGCTGGGATCTGGGGCTGGAATACGGATTTGGCGCGGCAACCGTTGCTTCAGGCTGGTCAGGGTATTTCAACAGCCTTTTGGCGCAGATGCACATTCACATTCCGCCACAGTTTACCGCCACGCCGGGAACGCCACTGGTTTTTTACCAGGACCAGTGGATGCCATTAGCTTCACTTCCGATGGGAGTTTCCGCTATGGGCCTGCAACGGGCCACAGGTCTATTCAATCTGGTTGCGATTCTGGCGATTGTGTTGATCACCACGGTGCTGGTGATCGGCATAAAAGAGTCGGCCAACCTGAACACTGCCATCGTCATTGTCAAGCTGACGATCGTCGGTATTTTCATTGTGCTCGGCGGCTATTTTCTGCTTCTTCACCCCTCGCTGGCGATGCATAACTGGCATCCATTCATTCCGCCGCCGGACGGGCATGGCCACTTCGGGCTGAACGGCATCGCGCTTGGCGCGGCCTCGGTCTTTTTCGCTTACATCGGCTTTGACGCGGTTTCCACCGCAGCACAAGAGGCTAAGAACCCGCAAAAAGATATGCCGATCGGCATTCTTGGCTCGCTCGCAGTCTGCACCGTGCTCTACATTCTGGTGTCAACCATTCTGACCGGTCTGAAAAACTACAGGGAACTCAATGTTGCCGCTCCTGTGGCGCTGGGCATCAAGGTAACCGGAATAGGCTGGGGAGAGATGCTGGTGAATATCGGCGCCGTCTTTGGCTTGGGAACCGTAATGCTTGTGATGCTTCTGGGACAGTCGAGAGTGTTCTTCTCGATGTCAAAGGATGGATTGCTACCCAAGTGGGCGGCATCCATCCATCCAAAGTTCCGCACGCCATGGATTTCTACTATCGCCGTAGGCGCCATCGTGGCAATCATGCCCGGCTTTCTGCCTATCGACCAACTTTCGAAACTCGTGAACATTGGAACGCTACTCGCCTTCACGATAGTCTGCTCTGGGGTTTGGGTGCTGCGGGTGCGCCACCCGCAAATGCACCGCCCGTTTAAGACGCCAATGGTTCCGCTGGTCCCGATTCTGGGTATCATCACGGCGTTTTATCTGATGACGCGGCTCCCGTTAATTACCTGGGAAGTCATGATCGGCTGGCTGCTGGTTGGGTTATTTATATATTTTGGCTACTCGATCAAGCACAGCAAAGTGCAGAAAATGCCTACCGACGTGAATGGCCACTAGAATTAAAAAAGAAGACGAAAACACAGAACAGCCTCCTTTGCGGAGGCCGTTCTGTGTTTGATAGCTGTATCTCCGCCTATGCTGGTGATTGTGGAGAGTCTTTCCTCTGTTTTTGCAGTGGTGTAGCCTTTTACTGATGCTCATTGAAGAGAACAAGCCGCTTGCGCGCTTCACATCTTTCGGCATCGGCGGTCCGGCGCGCTGGTTTGTTGAAGCTGCCAGTGAAGAGGAAATTGCCGAGGCCGCAGCCTGGGCCGGCGAGCGCGGCGTGGCGCTGTTTGTGATGGGAGGGGGCAGCAACCTTCTGGTTGCCGACTCTGGATTTCCGGGACTAGTCGTTCATGTGGCATTGCAAGGCATCACTGCGATCAATGCGCCAAGTGATTCCGGCCAATCAGAGCAAAGGATCTATCAGGTCGGAGCCGGGGAGAATTGGGACCAATTTGTGGAAAGAACTGCGCAGGAGAGCTGCGCGGGAATTGAGTGCCTGGCGGGGATTCCCGGCACAGTGGGCGGAACTCCGGTGCAGAATGTGGGCGCATATGGGCAGGAGGTTGCCTCGGTAATCCAACAGGTGCGGGCCTTCGATCTGGCCCAGCATTTATATGTCGAGTTCACAAATGCAGAGTGCGGCTTTGCTTATCGCCGCAGCCGCTTCAACTTGGAGGATTGCGGGCGTTACGTAGTAACTCGGGTGGATTATTGCCTGACACTGGGCGGCGCGCCAACGATTCGTTACCCGGAACTGCAGCGTGTATTCGCTGACGAAGCGCAGCCGAGCCTAGCCGAGGTTGCGGCGAAGGTGCGCTGCGTTCGGCAGTCAAAAGGAATGTTGATTGTCGAAGGCGATGCTGATTGCCGGAGCGCGGGGAGTTTTTTCAAGAATCCGGTATTGACAGAGGAGGAGTGGCGAGAGGTAGCGGCCTTGAGCGCGAAGTTTCCGCCGCGCTTTCCTGCAGGGCAGGGTGAAGAGAATTCGGGACGGGTGAAAATTCCGGCAGCTTGGCTCATAGAGCAAGCCGGATTTGCCAGAGGATACTCGCGGGGCGTTGCGGCGATTTCATCAAAGCATACGCTGGCGCTTGTGAATTCCGGAGGAGCGAAGGCGGTCGAGGTGCTAGCGCTGGCCACGGAGATTGGCATTGCCGTAGAAGAGCGATTCGGGGTTCACCTGGAGATAGAACCGGTGTTGATGGGTTTCTGAAAAATGATTTTTCCAGAGTGCTCAGATGGGTGGTGTAACTGTATTACGTGAATCTTCCAGGCGGGGAGTTTCAAAAGGCGATTCGATTTTGTTGTTTACCTCCGAACTGTTGACCAGCGATTCTGATCTGGACGAATCCAGGGCCAGGCGGGGTAAATCTGTCAGAGAAGAAAGATTATCAGGCGCCACGACCTGCGGGTGCTCAGGGATCAGATCAATGCGGCCGCGAAGCAGGTAATCAAGCAAAAGCCCTCCGGCCAGATAAGGACTGACAGCAGCGACCGGGAAGACGTAAGGAGTTGTGACCAGCGATTCGGTCAGGCCTTTGTTCCGGCGGCTACGGCGGCGATAGCCGGGCACCTGGGGAATCTCGTAGACAGCAAGCCGCATCTCCGGATGCCTGCGCGCAAAGCACACCAGCGTGCGCGCAACCATTTTAGGGCTGGTCATTCCCGCATCCCTGAATATTTCGCGCTTGAAACAACCGGGGAAGTACATACTGAGAATGAACCGCGCAAAGTCTGAACAGTTGTTATACATGAACTCAAAATGCGTGCGATTCTTGCCGGCATTCATCCGTGCAATCAGCGCATCGTCCTGGATCGAGGTTGTTTCAAAACTGAAGGCATATATTTTTCGCTCATAGGCCATGCCAATTACCAGGGCCCATCCACCCCGCACAAAATTGCCGGTATTCAGGTGATCTCCCAAGGTGAGCAGATGGGCTTCGTGATAATGGCGGCGCACCTTCCAAACAAATAGGCTATCCGCTTTAGCGGGAATTTCAGAGACATTTTCAACTGAATACAAGTAAGGAATCAGGGGGATGGCTACCCAATCGTATCCGCCAATTCCCGGGTTTCGTGTAATGACGGCGCCCAACTCGCCATCCCCGCACCGGCGCAGCTTGATGGGGGTCTGCGCGCAAACATTTTCAAAATAAATAGCGCTATGCCCGACAGGAAAGACGGTTCCGAAGAACCCATAAGGCTCCTCCAGAAGCAGAACGGCGTGCGCATGGCATCGCGAGCAACAAAACCCAGAAATCGCAAGAACCATGAAAACAAATGCGATCAATCGCTTCTTCTGCGCTGAAGGCAAAGGTCCTCCTAGGCGGATGCATTTTCGTTGAAACAGTATACTCCGCAAATCCGGCAATTGTTCCACTGCATTTTTCTCATGCAGCAGATAATTCCAGGCAAGCCGGGTTTCTAGCTCTGAGAAACATCTATGGGCATATCACGAATTTTGAGCAACAAAATATGCAAACATGGGTCAAAATAAGCAAGGAAAGATAAACTGCGGCGATTGAGCGCCAGAAAGGCGGTTCAATTTTTTGATTATGGAGGTCCGGAGCCTACGATGCGAAGATCGAGCGTAATCGTATTCGCACTTCTGATTTTGGCGATTCTGGCCGTGATTTGCCCACGCTGCCGAGCGCAGGCTACCCTGCTGATGGAGGAGCCTTATGGCTTTTTCGGCTCCGTAAATCCCACTGGGCACAATGCCATTTACTTCGAGCGCATCTGCGCGGAAACTCCAGTTAAACTGCGCCGCTGTCGAGCAGGCGAGCCGGGCGCCGTGGTCTCCCGGTACCAGGGAATAGGCGGATACGATTGGGTGGCGATCCCGCTGGTCCCATATCTTTATGCTGTCGAGGATGTTTCACTTGTTTCGGCTCATGTTGATCCTAGAAGCGTGAGACGGCTGCGCAGCAATTATCGCGAAAACCACCTTCTTAGTTTAGGAATGGATCTCAGCCCCGGCAATTTTGCGCACGGGGGCTGGGCTCAGCTCATGGGACTGTCGTATGAACGGCGCATTTACGGCCTCCGCTTTGAAACCAGCGAGAAGCAGGACGACGCTTTTATCGCGCTGATGAACGATAAGGCTAACCGATCGCACTTCAGCCTGCTATTCAATAATTGTGCGGATTTTGCACGCCGGGTGCTCAATTTCTATTTTCCAGGCACGTTCAATCGCAGTGTTTTTCCCGACGCGGGCATGACGACCCCCAAGCAGATCGCCTATAAGCTGGAGCGATATGCGCGCAAACATCCTGAGACACAACTGAGGATATTTGAAATATCGCAGGTTCCCGGCAATCGCCGCCAGAGCCACAGGAACAGGAGCGTCGCCGAGTCGCTATCGACTACCGGTTATGCGATTCCTATAGCGGTAGTAAATCCCTACCTGGCGGGAGGATTATTTGTCGATTATCTGGTTCGCGGTCATCACCATCTCATCCCCAAGAATCCGCAAAAGCTGGGGCCGAGCAATTTAATGGCATTGACAGTAGGGGGGCGCACCGCTGAAAATCCCGAAAGCGCGGGTGCGCAGGTCCCCGGCGCCGCTGCCGGCGATATGACGGAAACAAAGACCACCGCGGCAGCCAACTTCGGCCTGACAGAAACCAAGGCAGAGCATGAGCAAATCCTCTCCGCAGAATCTCAAGAACCACGGAAGAATTGATCCCGCGTTTCACTTTGTGACATTCTTCTTTCTGATAGCCAACCTGGTCTTTTCCGCGTTCCACATGGTTCATCACTGGGCGGATTCTTATTGGGCCTCGAAATGGTATTTTCTGCTTTCGCTGGTGGTCTTTGTGCCGTTCTTCATCCTGCGGCTTTATCCGCTCAAGGTGCAGGACCGGGTGATTCGTCTTGAAGAACGGCTGCGCTTGCAGGCTCTTGCCCCCGCTGAATGGCATTCGCAGATTTATCGACTAACGGAGGATCAGTTGATCGGCCTGCGCTTTGCCGGCGATGACGAAGTGGTGGAACTGGCCAAGCAGACGCTGGAACACAATTGGACGCGCAAGCAAATCAAGGAGCGCATCAAGGACTGGCGCGCGGATTACTTCCGGGTGTGAAGCAGTTCAGTGTTCCGGCTAAACAGGCGGCGAAAAAAGGCTGGGTTTTTTGTCGAAATGGAGAAAACTTCCCTCAGGGGCTAAAGCCCGGCCTTTGTTTTGAGTCATTTGCGGCACGACTAAAGTCGTGCCCTGACACAAAGCTTACATTATTTTATTTTTTGCAGGCTGTAAAGTCGTGCCCTGACACAAAGCCCACATTATTTTATTTTTGCAGCCTGTGAAGTCGTGCCCTGCCACAAAAAGTAGATTAGAATCTCTACTGGCCAAAGCAGGTTTCCTGCTCAAAGTCGAGATGCAGGGTGTGCGTGCGCTCCATGACGCCACGCGTGGTATCTGATAACTAATTTATTATCTGGTAATTACGAACGCGTAACCCTGAGGAAAATATAATTAAAATAATTCTTGCTCAATTTCTTTGCGGGATGTAAAATTTTTGCGCATAATAATCTCCATTCGAATTGATACGTGCAAGAAAGGAAGGGGTGTTATGCACAAGGTTCGTGTTCTATCCCTGGTCTGTTGTTTGACCATTTTTGGCGTGGCAACCAGCCATGCCGATTCTGCTATTGGTTACTTTAATCTCACGTGCCCGTCTGGATTCTGCGAACACGGTCTGAACTCTCCAACCTCTGGCGCAACAGTCGGACAGGTCATCTTCACCCTTAATGCGAATGGAACCATTGCCGCAAACCTGGAAATAAACGGACCGGCAACGATTTGGGGATTCGCATTTAACACCGCAGAGGATCCTTCGGAATCGGGGTTCACACCCGGCTCCATTGACATAGAGACTTCCTGGGACGACGTGTTCGGAGGTCAGAACGATGGTTTTGCCTCCTTTGTGACCAATGAGGCCGGGACACAGATATCCTGGACCATCGACGGCACCTACACGTCGGTTTATCAGGTGCTTGACGGCGGCGCGGCTCAATCCACTGTCGACTTCTTCCTGTATGACAGCAACAAAAATTCATATGGCGCGAATGCACAGCCTTATGACGCCAATCCCATACCGGAGCCGAGCAGCTTTCTGCTGCTGGGAACTGGAGTGTTGGGAGTTCTTGAGGCACTGCGGCGCAGGCTGGCCCGGTAAGGCACTTCAATTTTGTGGAAACTGAAAGAGCGGAGAGCCTCAAGCTTCCCGCTCTTTTTTGTCAGTACCTAAGCGGCCTCGAAAAATCAGCAGACCGAAACATCCGCTCTATCCCTCTTCCGCCTCGCGCAGCTTGGCGATAACGGTGAAGTCTTCCAAGGTTGTGGTGTCGCCCTTGATTTCGCCGTGGGTGGCCAATTCACGGAGCAGGCGGCGCATGATTTTGCCGCTGCGGGTCTTGGGCAACGACTCGGTGAAGCGAATGTCGTCGGGGCGGGCGAGGGAACCGATCTCCTTTGAAACCCAGCGGCGCAACTCGTCTTTTAGTTCGTCGCCGGGCTCGTTTCCGCTTTCGAGGGTGACGAAGGCGGAGATGGCCTGGCCTTTGAGATCGTCGGGGCGGCCGACGACGGCGGCTTCAGCCACTTTGGGATGGGCGACGAGGGCTGATTCGACCTCCATGGTGCCGAGGCGATGGCCGCTTACGTTGATGACGTCGTCCACGCGGCCCATGAGCCAGAAATAGCCGTCGGCATCCTGACGCGCGCCGTCGCCGGTAAAGTAGCAGCCTTCGATATCGCTCCAATAGGTTTTGCGATAACGCTCGTGGTCGCCGTAGATGGTGCGGGCCATGGAGGGCCAGGGCTTGCGGACGATGAGCAGTCCTCCGTGGCCAGCGGGGACAGGATGGCCCTCTTTGGTGACCACCTCCGGCTGAATTCCGAAAAATGGCCGCGTGGCGGAGCCGGGCTTGGCGGCGACAGCGCCGGGAATAGGGGCGATGAGGATTGCGCCGGTTTCGGTTTGCCACCAGGTATCGACGATGGGGCAGCGATTGTGGCCTATCTTCTCGCGGTACCACATCCAGGCTTCGGGATTGATGGGCTCGCCGACGGTTCCCAGAAGGCGCAGCGAGGCGAGCGAGTGTTTATCGACGTGCTGGTCTCCCCACTTCATGAAAGCGCGGATGGCGGTGGGCGCGGTGTAGAAGATAGTGACTTTGTGATCGTCCACGATCTTCCAAAAGCGGGAAAAGTCGGGCCAGTTGGGCGCGCCCTCGTACATCAGCACCGTTGCGCCGTTCTGCAAAGGGCCGTAAACGACGTAGGAGTGGCCGGTGACCCAGCCGATGTCGGCAGTGCACCAGTAGATATCTTCTTCGCGCAGATCGAAGACGTACTTGGCGGTGATGTAGGTTTGGACAGAGTAGCCGCCGGTAGTGTGAACGAGGCCTTTGGGTTTGCCGGTGGTGCCGGAGGTGTAAAGGATGTAAAGCGGGTCCTCAGAGTCCAATTCCTCGGCGGGGCACTCGGGGGAGGCTGCGGCCATCAGATCGTGCCACCAGTGGTCGCGTCCCTCGATCATGGTTACCGGGCTGCCGGTGCGGCGATAGACGACCACGTGCTTGACGGTGTGGCAGGCGTTCATGGCTTCATCGACGGTGCGCTTGAGCTGGATCTCGTTGCCGCGGCGGTAGCTGGAGTCCTGGGTGAGGATGGCGATGCAGCCCGAGTCGTTGACACGGTCGGCGATGGCGGTGGCGGCAAAACCGCCAAAGATTACGGAATGGATGGCGCCGATGCGGGCGCAGGCAAGAAGGGCAATGGCCAATTCGGGCGTCATGCCCATGTAAACAGCGACCCGGTCGCCTTTGCGAATGCCGAGAGACTTGAGCGCATTGGCAAATTTCTGAACTTCGGAGTGCAGTTCGGCGTAGGTGAGGCGACGGACCTCGCCGGGCTCACCTTCCCAAATCAGGGCGATTTTGTCGCGCCGCGGTCCGAGGGCGTGGCGGTCAACGCAGTTGTAGCAGAGGTTTAATTTGCCACCTGCAAACCATTGAGCCGATGGGAGATTCCATTCGAGGACTTTGTTCCACCGCTTGAACCAGTGAAGGTCATCCGCAACACCAGCCCAGAACGATTCGGGGTCATCTATCGACTGGAGATAGAGTTTTTCGTACTGGTCCAGGCTTTTGATGTGGGCCTTGGCACTGAATTCCGGCGGGGGCGGAAATACACGGTTCTCTCGCAGGGTGGAATCGATGTCCTGGCTGGGAGTTGCGGAAACGGGTTTAACAAGATCGGAATCGGGCAAGGAAGACATGCAAAGGTCCTTTTGGGAAAGAAGAAACAAGCCGTTCAAGGCAGGCCGGGGAGTCACTTCCGCGGAGACTGCTTGTGGGTGTCACTTTATCGAGACGGGCCTACAAACGGCAAGTGGGCTCGCACCAAAGTGAGGTTAATCTTACATCGGGCTTGAGTGTTGCTCATTGTCAGTACAAGTTTGGCAATTACGAGTAACGCTTCTGGTGCCAGATCCATGCGGTGCGGAGGATCTCGTCGAGATGGGTGTAGCGGGGCTTCCATCCCAGTTCGTGGATGGCTTTCTCGGAACTGGCGACAAGGATCGCTGGGTCGCCGGGGCGGCGGGGATGGATTTCGGCAGGGATGGGGTGGCCGGTGACGCGGCGGGCGGATTCAATGACTTCGAGAACGCTGAAGCCTTTTCCATTGCCGAGATTGAAGATGAGGCGACTTTTTGCGGCAGTCGGGGTTTCAAGAGCATAAAGGGCCAACAAATGGGCATCGGCGAGGTCGGAGACATGGATGTAGTCTCGGATGCAGGTGCCGTCGGGGGTGGGGTAGTCGTTGCCGAAGATTTTGATGGAGGGGCGGCGGCCGAGAGCAACGTCGAGGACCAGTGGAATGAGGTGGGATTCGGGCTCGTGAGCTTCGCCGCGGGTTATGCCGTTGGGGCCTTCCGGAGCGCCGGCAACGTTGAAGTAGCGCAACGAGGCGGAGCGCAGGCCGTGGATGCGGTGAAACCAGCCAAGCATTGTTTCGATCAGAAGTTTGGATTCCCCGTAGGCATTGGTAGGGAGGAGACGCGCATCTTCTTTAATAGGAACAACTTCCGGTTCGCCGTAGACGGCTGCCGTGGAAGAGAAGACCAGCCGGCGGGGACCGTGGGCAAGCATGGCTTCAAGCAGGGTAAGGGTACCAACGGTGTTGTTACGAAAGAAGCGTTCAGGATGAATCATGGACTCGCCGGCTTCGATGAGCGCGGCAAAGTGGAGGACAGCGTCGAAGGGTTTCTGCTGTGCCTTTGCGGCGATGAAAATATTCTCAAGTGCAGGCCTGTCTTCGAGTTCGGCATTGACAAATTCGATCCCTGGCGGGACCAGGTCGCGCCTGCCATAGGACAGGTTGTCAAAGATGACGACCTGGGTTCCTTTTACGGACAACAGTTCCGCGACGGTACTACCTATATACCCCGCACCACCCGTAACCAAAATCTTCACGAAAGTTCTGTCCCTTCCCAAACACTTTGGTATAGCTTAGAGTCTAATATGCAGGTTGTATTGGAGCCAATTGACCGGCATCTTGATGCTGCCGAAATGGCGGCGAGGGCCATATGTGTTTGTAGCACGATGGCCACTTCTCCGGCTCGGCATTTTCCTGTTTTATGCAACAAGGAGAGATTACGTTTGTCGTTTGCCTTGGACAGGATTCGGATTGCAGGCGTGTCGAGGGTTGTTGTTTCAGAAAATCCGGATTGCCCAGAGATTTGCAATTTTTGGCCTGCCCGAGGAACAGACCGTATTTTAACGGCATCCGGAGCAACAGACACAGAAGGCTTATTTTCCCCCATCCGGAATACGCATGGGCAATTTGAATCCGGCTTGGCAACCGGAGATGGCGATGCTGTCTATTCTGCCAGCATGCCAAACGGGTAACGCAGGATCAGGACTTTGGGGCCGACGAGGCCATAAGCTAGGATTGAGATTATGCCGGTGAAGACTAATTCAGAGCGTGCTACCTTTGGCCTTTTGCCCGAGCCTGAGCGGAGTCCGGGGTCGTTTTTTACCAGCATGGCGATCAACGGTCTGATGCTGGCGGTGTTTCTTTACGTAGGGGCGATGACCAAGAAGACTCTTGACCAGCACAGGTATCAGGAGACGCTGCTCATATTGCCGGCCAAAGAGCCGCCCCCGCCAGCCAAGGTGAAGATGCCACCGCCTCCCAAGATTGATCCACCGAAAGCGCTTGATATGAAGTTCGAAGCGCCCAAGATAGTTATGCCGAAGCCTGAGCCGAAGCCTGAACCGGTTAAACTTGAAGCCAAGTTGACGGTACCGGCGATCAAAGGGCTCAAGCAGTCAGTGGTCCTTGCTCCTCAGCCCAAGGAGGCACTTGCTCCGGCGGCAATGCCGGCGCAGGACAGTCACGTCAAACCCTCGACCGCCCCGGTGCATTATGGACAGACATTTGGTGTTCTTCCTAACCCGAATGCCAAGGGACCGGCGACGGTGGCCGCGATTGGCAATCCGTACGGAGGGAACAAGGGACCTGCCATTGCGCCGCACGGCGTGGTGGGCTCGACGGGCATTGGCGATGGTCTGAAGTATGGAAACAATCAAGGCAGGCCGGGGGTAAAGGTAGCCTCAGCGGGGATCCCCAACTCCACAGTTGCGGGTCCGGTGATGGGCACGGGCAGGGTGGCGGCGGCGGGCATTCCAACCTCGCCTACGGCCGTGGCGAGCGCTCCCCAGTTGACCCAAATGCCCGCCCCCACCAGCATCGAGGTACTGTCTAAGCCGGCAGCGCAATACACCAGCGAAGCCAAGCAACTGAAGGTGCAGGGCGACGTGATTTTAAGAGTCACGTTTACGGCCAACGGAAGGGTAATTGTGCAGGGAGTGGTACATGGCCTGGGCCATGGCCTGGATGAAGAAGCGCGCCGGGTGGCGCAACAGATTCGTTTTCGTCCGGCCACGCGCAATGGCCAGGCGGTGGACATGACAACCAATATCACCATTACGTTTCAGTTGGCGTAACATCGAAGAAACCAGCAATGACGACAACTGTCTTCAGCCGCGTGAAGCCGGACGGGCGGCGTCGGCCAGAAGAAGATGTACAGAACTAAGCTCAGGAGCTTGACATGACGTTTCGGAAGATCCCCTTCGCACTGCTGCTCATATGCTTGAGCGTCACCTGCGCATACGCCAAGAAGGCGCCCAAGAACAAGTTCTCCCAGGTCCACCAGCTCACGCCAGAGCAGGCGGCATTGGTGGAGCGGGCCATCGGGCGCGAGAAGGTGCTGATCAAGAACATTCAGCAGCGCACGCCGCTGGTAGAGACCTATATTCAAAACACCAAGCCGGACATCAAGCTCTACCAGGTGCCGATCTCGGATGAGTATATGCTGAGCCGCGTTGATTTCGGCAAGGGCTTTTTCGACAAGACGTATGAGCCCCGTGCGGAAAAGTCCAAGCGCAAATTCTTCAAGGGTTCGATGGCCTCCATCACCGGGCTATCCAAAGCGCTGAGGCTGGACACGCATTTCACGTATAACCCTCTGGGGTTTACGGAGATGATGTTCCTGGATCCCAAGAGCTTTGACAACCAGCACTATATGTTCAGCTATGTGCGGCGGGAGTTTTTGGGGTCAGTGCGGACCTGGGTCTATGATGTGCAGCCTAAAGTCGCCGGCATGGGCCGGTTCTATGGACGCATCTGGATTGAGGATGTGGATGGCAACGTGGTTCGCTTCAACGGCACGTTTACTTCGCCGCGGAACGAGGATGACAATCGCTTCTATTTCCACTTCGACAGTTGGCGGATGAACGTGCAGCCGGGAATCTGGCTGCCGGTGGCTGTTTATGTGGAGGAGACGGAGCGCACTGAAGGCGACAAGAAAACCGGCTTGAAAGCGCAGACGCACTTCTGGGGCTATTCGCTCAAACTGCCCACGCGGGAGAGCGAGAATGTGAGCGTGAAGGTGGATGACGCGGTGGACAAGAGCGACGACTCGCAGGATGTGGGTCCGTTGCAGGCCACGCGCGCCTGGGTGACGCAGGCGGAAAACAACGTGATTGACCGGTTGGTGGAGGCCGGACTGGTTGCGCCTCTCACTCCTGGCGGCTATGAGAACACGGTACTGGACCAGATCGTCATCAACCTTCAGGTTCCGAATAATCTTGCATTCACTGACCAGGTGCGTACGCGCATTCTGCTTTCAACCACGGTGGAAGCCACCACGGTCGGCAACACCATCCTGATCAGCAAGGGGCTGATTGACAGCCTGCCCAGCGAGGAATCGATTGCCTCGGTGGTGGCCATGGAACTGGCGCACATCGTGATGGGCCACCACATCGACACGCGGTATGCCTTCAACGACCGGCTTCTGTTTCCGGATGAGGCGACCTTCCGCCGCATCGACATGGATCACTCCGACCACGACAACGCAGAGGCATCCAAGCGGGCCATGGAATATCTGCAGAATTCCATGTACAAGGACCGTTTACCCTCGGCGGGCCTCTACTATGCACAACTGGTACAGCGGGAAAAGGAGCTCAAGGCTCTGAACACGCCACGTCTTGGCGACTCGCTGCTTCAATCAGATGGCACACCGTGGATGGCAGATCTGGCGAAGATGGCGCCGCGGCTGAACTGGGATGATCTCACCCAGCGTCCGGCTCTGCCTTTAGGCAGCTGGCTCAAGACTGATCCATGGGACGACCGGGTACACCAGCTCAACGCGAAGATCTACGCTTACATGAACCCCCGCGACAAGATGCCTCTGGAGTTGACGCCGATCTTCTACAAGTTGCAGCGTTATGACGCCACCAAGCTGATACCTCCAGTTGGCGCCGCGCCGGCTGCGACTGCTCCTGCTACGACCGCTCCTGCTTCCGGTGATGCGCCCGTACAACCAACAGGCACATCTAAATCGGCAGAGCAGTAGCCCGGGGATCTCCAGGCCGGAATGTTGTGAGCCTTGCAAACCGGCCCGGGATTCCAAAACGAGATCGATTGAAATCCATTACCGGGCAGCCAAGGTTTCCCCGGATTGAAAGACCTACTGCATATGAGACGATTTGGTGCAATTTTGTTCTCGATTCTGCTGGCGGCCGGCGCCGTGGCCGTTCGCGCGCAAGTAATCTACTCTGCTACCGCCCGGAATGTATCGGTTACCGCAGGCGGAATTGCCTCAGTTTTCCAGCCTGACTTTGAGGGTTCCTGGGTCACTCAGAATTCGCCCGTGGAGCCTTGCTATTCCAACGTGATATGTGTTCCCGCCGCACAAACCAGCCATTATCCGCTGTTCGGCGCCGGAGCTTATGTAGACGTGAGGCTGAAGCGCTGGGTGCAGTTTGAAGCTGAAGGCCGCTGGCAGCGTTGGAACCAATACGACGGCATCTATCAGGACAATTATCTGATTGGCCCGAGACTGCCTGTATATCGCTTTTGGAAGGCGACTGTTTACGGCAAAGCTCTGGGCGGGTTTTCGAAGATGAACTTCGGAACATTCTATGGAGCACCGGCAGGTCACGGTTCTTTCACCGATCTTGCTTTCGGCGGGGGCATGGACATCAAGCTGACGAAGAAGCTGAGCTTCAGGGCTGTGGATGTCGAGTATCAGTATTGGCCATCGTGGAGCAATGCGTCCCTGTCTCCTTATGGCGTCAGTATGGGCTTCGGGTACAAGATTTTCTGATGTTCGGCTGTGTCAAAAAATATGGCCACTCCATTGGAGTGGCCATATTTATTGCTTTAATGGTTCAGGTAGTTATGCCGGGGATGGCGAACCTTCCTGGAAGCCCGGTCCGCGGGTTTCAGGCTTGAGGACCTGCTGGACATCGTCGCCACCTTTGTCCGAAGGGGTTGCCAGATTTGAGCGCATCGGGGGAAGTTCCTTGCCCTCGATCAGCATCCTGACCTCTTCAGCGTCGATGGTCTCACGCTCCAGCAGCGCCGCGGAGATGCGGTGCATGGCGTCGGCGTTGGTTTCAACGATGTTGTGTGCCGATTGGTAGGCCTCATCGATCAGGCGGCGAACTTCCAGGTCAATTTGCCGCGCGGTTTCCTCGCTGAAGTCGCGATGCTGGGCGATCTCGCGGCCGAGGAAGATCTGCTCCTCCTTCTTGCCGAAGGTGAGCGGTCCCAGGCGGCTCATGCCATATTCGCAGACCATGCGCCGGGCCAGATCGGTGGCGGACTCAATGTCACTGCCCGCGCCTGTAGACATCTGGTTAAGAAAGATTTCCTCCGCTACGCGCCCGCCATATGCAATGGCCAGATTGGCTTCCAGATATTCCTTGGTGTAATTGTGCCGGTCGCCGGGCAAAAAGATGGTAACGCCGAGGGCCATGCCGCGAGGAATGATGGTGACTTTGTGAATGGGGTCGGAGTGCTCGCGCATGAATGAGACCAGCGCGTGGCCGGCTTCGTGGTAGGCGGTGACCCGCTTCTCTTCATCCGTGAGCAGCATGGACTTGCGCTCAGCGCCCATGAGCACCTTGTCCTTGGCCACTTCGAAGTCGTACATGACAACCTGTTTGCGATTCTGTCTTGCGGCGCTCAGCGCGGCCTCATTGACCATGTTAGCCAGGTCGGCTCCGCTGAAACCGGGAGTGCCCCGGGCAAGGATGTTGAGATTCGTGTCGTCGGAAACCGGAACCTTTTTCACGTGTACCGCGAGAATCTCTTCGCGGCCGCGCACGTCGGGCAGGCCCACCACCACACGCCGGTCGAAACGGCCGGGACGCAGCAGCGCCGGGTCGAGCACGTCGGGGCGGTTGGTGGCGGCCACCAGGATCACGCCGTCGTTGGATTCAAAGCCATCCATCTCGACGAGCAGTTGATTCAGCGTCTGTTCGCGCTCATCATGTCCGCCGCCCAGGCCTGCGCCACGATGGCGGCCCACGGCGTCGATTTCGTCGATAAAGATGATGCAAGGGGCGTTCTTTTTGCCCTGTTCAAAGAGGTCACGAACGCGGCTTGCGCCGACGCCGACAAACATCTCAACAAAATCAGAGCCGGAGATGGAGAAGAACGGCACATTGGCTTCACCGGCTACGGCGCGGGCCAGCAGCGTTTTGCCGGTTCCCGGAGGGCCAACCAGCAGGACGCCCTTGGGAATGCGTCCGCCGAGCTTTTGGAACTTGGCCGGTTCTTTCAGGTACTCGATGATTTCCTTCAGTTCTTCCTTGGCCTCGTCGACTCCGGCCACGTCCTTGAAGGTGATCTTTTTCTGTTGCATGGAGAGCAGGCGAGCGCGGCTCTTGCCAAACGACATCGCTTTGTTGCCACCGGCCTGCATCTGGCGCATGAAAAAGAACCAGACTCCGATCAGCAGAACAAACGGCCCCAGGTTGATAAGCAACTGCAAGGGGAAGTTGCTCTGCGGTTCCTTTTTGGAGAAGTGGGCATCCGAGGCCAGAAACGCGGTTTCAAGATCGTCGTAGTGCTCTCCGACGTAAGTGTGGAACTGCTCCTTGGGCGTGGCCTTCAAATGACCGTGCAACTCCGTGCCCTGGACCTCGGCGTCCAGCACCTGTTGTGCTTTTACCTTGTTGTACAGGTCGGTGTAGCTGATTTCCACGTCCTTGGCGCCCAGGCCAGTACCCTTTGACACCACTCCCCAAAGCAGCAGGAGGCAGATAAGGATAAAGACCCAGAACATGATCGATTTGGCGGTTGAATTCACCAGTATTCCTCTCTTGCAGTGTTGGAGAAGCCGCTGTAAGGGGTCTCCAGCGCTGATTGCATCTTCCATTAGACGCCGCCAGAGCCCCATAAGTCACAGGAAAAACACGGGTCTGAGCGACAGACACACTAACGCTATCGCCGGGAAGAGCGGTCACTTAGATTGTACTCTCAGGACAGGAAATTCTGTAGTTTTTCAGGCGACCGAGCTAAGCAGGGACCAGAGCGGAAGACTCGATAACAATTCCGGGAATCGGATCAAGTTCGACGCCACGCATCCAGAGGATGCGGCCATCGAGTTCGAGAACCGGCCACAGAGCGCGACTGGAGCCTGTAACTTTAAGGCGTTCCAAGACTTCCTTGACCTTGCGCGGGCCGGAAGAGTGGCGCAAATGGACGCGGTCACCGGGTCGCCAGTTGCGCAGTATGGCGGTGCGGGATGCAGGAAAAATATCGGACGAACCGGCGGCTTGTTGCGCGGGGTCATGGAGCGAGATTTGGAGTTTAAGCCCAAAGGCTGAGGCGGAAACTTCACCGGGAATCGTCACAGAGTACTCGGGAGGCGCATCTTCGGATGTTGTTCTTTCTTTCGTTAACGGCAGGATGGCTAAACGCAGCTCTCTGGCGGTACGCTCTGCGTGAAGGCCCTGGGCTAATTCGAGTTTTTGGCCTGCACGGCCAGTGAGTGCAAGGTTGCGCATCGCATCGGTCGCTGAAAAATCCGGTGCGGCGCTAATCTGGTTCGCGGCATAACGCAAGAGGCGGCGCTGAAGGGCTGGCGGGAGCGCAGCGAACTTTTGAAGATCAATGGCTTGTCCGTCGCTGGAGGCTCGGCCTCCACCTCGGACTGGGCGTCCATGCAAAAGCAACTGCGGGGCGAGACGAGCCAGTTCCGACTGCCACCAGGCCTCTTCGTCGCGAGCTAGAAAGGCCATTTGAGAAAGGTGCTCGCGCAGGCGAGGATTCCAGGTTTCCAGCAGGGGCATCAGTTCGTGGCGGATGCGGTTGCGCGTGAAAGTGAGATGGCGGTTGGAGGAGTCTTCGCGCCAGGGCTGGCTTAGTGCGGCAAGGTAAGACTCAACCTCAGTCCGCGAGGCGGAAAGCAGCGGGCGCAGGATTGGGCCTTCGGGGAAATCGACAACCGGGTGAATGCCGCTGAGTCCTTCGGTCCATGCTCCGCGCAGGAACTTGGCGAGAACGGTTTCCGCCTGATCGTCGAGAGTGTGTGCAGTGGCGACGGCTTGTACTTCGCCGGAGGCCATGAGCTGCCGGAACCAGCTATAACGCAGGCGGCGCGCGGCTTCCTCGATGGATTCGGCAGGCTTGCCGATAGCGGGAATGGCCTTTGCCTCGGCCTCGCAATCCACTCGCGCTTCGTGGAAGGGAAGGTCAAGCGTTGCCGCCAGTGAGCGGGCAAAGGCTAGGTCGGCGTCGGCCTCGTCGCCGCGCAGGCCGTGGTGCAGATGGGCAGCGTGGAGTACCAGGCCGAGATCTTTGCGGCGCTCGGCCAAAGCGCGCAAGAGCGCTACCGAGTCAGCTCCGCCGGAGAGGCCAACGGCCAGGCGCAAGCCGGGCTTGAGCATTGCGGTGTTGATTGGCAGCGTTGGAGGCGGCGTTCTGCTCATTCAAGAATGATAAGGCGAGGATGCGGGGAGCTGCCTGATGAAATTCAAAGAGGATTTTATCAGGCTGGCAATGTGCATGTTATGCCCGCCGTTGTATACTCCAATCGATATGCAAGTCTTTGCGATTTTACCTGCGGCGGGATTGGGAACCCGGATGGCCGGGCCGCAGCCCAAACAGTTTCTCATGCTCGATGGGCTTCCCATCCTTATTCATTCGTTACGCGCCTTTGTGTCTGTGGCGCGTGTGACGGCGATTTACGTGGCCGTGCGCAAGACAGAGATGGAGCGCGTTGAGGCGCAGATTGCGGAGTACGGATTTGCCAGCCGGGTTCACGTGGTGGAAGGCGGAGACAACCGCCAGGAATCTGTCTCCCACGCGCTGGCCGCGTTGCCTGCCGATGCTGACGACATTGTGCTGGTGCATGATGCGGTGCGCCCGCTGATTGACGCGGCAACCATTGACCGGACGATTGACGCGGTTGTTACGCATGGGGCGGCGATTGTGGGGTTGCCTGCGGTGGACACCATCAAGCAGGTGGAACGCACGGCGCATGGTGCGCTGATTACTTCGACGATTCCGCGCGAGTTTGTGGTGCTGGCGCAAACGCCACAGGGCTTTCGGTTCGGCTTGTTGCAGAGTGCATTTGCGGAGGCCTTGGCGGACGGATTTGTGGGAACCGACGAGGCTTCCGTGGTGGAGCGGGCCGGGTTGCCGGTTGCCGTGGTGCATGGTTCCCCGGTCAATTTGAAGATTACGCAACCGGGCGATCTGGAGTTGGCGGAGTTTTATTTGAAGCGGAGCGGGCGTTGAGGGCGGCTGGAATCAGAGAATATTTCCTATTTGAATAGAGCGCGGC
>Ga0316217_10002776_pt1 | contig 20759 bp, 23 predicted proteins | sample 1anoAmetaG_FD_203633 | JGI IMG/M metagenome (GOLD analysis project Ga0316217, IMG submission 203633) | Freshwater microbial communities from Trout Bog Lake, Wisconsin, USA - 1anoA | ecosystem: Environmental > Aquatic > Freshwater > Lake > Hypolimnion/Profundal zone | place: USA: Wisconsin...
TGCGCACCTTGCCCCCGTGACCAGAAGCTCCATCCGCGCCCCGCCGCCGGCTTCGTCGCGAACGAAGCCCGACAGGTCCTGACCGAGATCGAGCGCCGTCATGGCCAGACGAACCGCTGCTCGAGCTCGAAGTCCGCGCCATTCGGCCCCCGGGCTTTCAGCTCGAGTTCGGAAAGGCCCGTGGGCGCGGCGACGTTCGCCGCATAGACCCCAGGCCCGGTCTCGATAAAGCCGACGTTTTGACGACCGGAAAGGGTCACGGTGCGGGAGATCTGGCCCAGGGGTTTAAGACCCGCGACGGGCCGGCCCTGGGCGTCGCGGATGGCGAGAATGAGCTCCGCGCGGCCGCCCTCAACATGATCCGTCAGCTTGGCTTTCCAGCCCAGCGCCTGCGCCGCCGCGCGCCGGTGGATTTCGCCGTTGAAGCCGACCCCCTCCTCGAAGGGTTTTTCCACCACCTCGCCGGGAAAGGTCGCGTAGGCGCGATACATGAAGGCGCCGTTCACCGCGAACACCACGCCGAAGGTCGCCAGCAGGATGGCGAGCACGTGCCAGCCTTTCAGCACAAAGCCCGGGGCGGGCGCATTCGCGGGCGTCATGGCTTGGCTCCTTCAGAGATGAACACGGATCTGGCTTGCAGGACCTGTCCGTCAACGGCGGCTTCGATGACGAGGGGCTGCATCGCGTCGCTCAGCGATGTCTGCGGCAAGGTGACCAGCAGCCGCACATCCCGCGACGCCCCCGGCGCCACGGTGGCCAGCACGGTGTCCGCCACCGGCTTCAAGCCCGGCGATTGCAGCCGAAGGCCGGGCAGTCCCCCGACGCGCACCTTGAAGGTCTTGTCGACATAGAGCCGGTTGACCAGCTTGACGGTGTAGCTGTTGCGGATCGACCCGTCGGAGAGGCGCACGAACAAGGGATTGCGGTCCCGCGCCACATGCAGCTGGTACGGCGTGCGCAGCTGAAAGCCCAGGATCATCACCGCGCCGACGACGGCCAGCGCGACGCTATAGAAGATGGTGCGCGGGCGGATGACGCGATAGCGCGGCGTCTCGCCCTTCGCGCGGGTCGCCACCGCTTCGTCGCTGTCATAGCCGATCAGGCCGGTCGGCCGGTCGACCTTGGTCATGATCTCGTCGCAGGCGTCGATGCACAGGGCGCAGTTGATGCATTCGAGCTGCGCGCCCTGCCGGATATCGATGCCCATGGGGCAGACGACGACGCACTGCTTGCAATCGATGCAGTCGCCGCGCCCGGTCCAGGGATCGCCCTTGCGATGCGCGCCCCTCGGCTCGCCGCGATCATAGCGGTAGGTGACCTGCAGGGAGTGGCGGTCGATCATGGCGCCCTGAAAGCGCGGCCAGGGGCACATATAGGTGCAGACCTGCTCGCGCATCGTGCCGGCGAGCATGTAGGTGGTGAAGGTCAGCACGGCGAAGAAGAGATAGGCGGCGACGGAGGCCTCGCCCGCCACGGCCTGGGCCCACAGGGTCGGCGCGTCGTTGAAATAGAAGATCCACGCCCCGCCCGTCGCGGCGGCGATCAGCAGCCAGACCGCGTGCTTGCCCACCTTCCTCACCGCCTTCTGGGCGGTCATTGGCTGGGTCGCCGCGCGCATGCGCTGGGTGCGGTCGCCCTCGAACAGGCGCTCGACATATAAAAAGAGATCGGTCCAGACCGTCTGCGGACAGGCGTAGCCGCACCACAGGCGCCCCAGCCAGGCGGTGGTCAGGAACAGGCCCAGTGCCGCCACGATCAGGAGGCCAGTGAAGTAATAGACCTCGTCGGGCCAGAGATCGAACATGAAAAAATAGAACCGGCCATGGGCGAAATCGATCATCACCGCCTGGTCCGGCGCGCCTGCGGGCCTTGGCCAGCGCAGCCAGGGCAGGCCGTAATAGAGGCCGAGCAGAAGGATCATCAGACCCCACTTCAGGTTGCGGAACCGGCCATGCGCCAGTTTGGGGTAGATGGCTTTGCGCTTCTGGTAGAGCGGATGGATATCCTCCGAGGGCGGACCGCCCCCGGAGGTTCTGTCGATCACGGTGGTCATTTCGCAGCATCGCTGGCGAGCGTGTTGTCCGCCGCCGCAGCCGCCCCGGCGGAGGTCGCCGCCGGCAGTCCGGAGCCGCCGGAATTGACGTGCACATAGACGGTGACCGCCTTGATCTGCGCCGCGCTGAGACGATTGCGCCAGGCGGGCATGACCCCGCCGCGGCCGAACCAGATCTGGTCATGGATCGACCTGCGATCGCCGCCATAGAGCCAGTCGGCGTCCGTCAGATTGGGCGCGCCGACCAGCTGCTGGCCTTTGCCGTCCGGCCCGTGGCAGGCGGCGCACTGGGCGGCGAAGACCGGGGCGGCGCGGGCGACGGAGGCCGGGTTCGCTTGGCGATGCGACAGGGCGACCACATACTCGGTCAGGTCGTCGACCTCCTGGGGCTTCAGCAGCGCATCGCGGCCGAAGGACGGCATCATCGACATCCGCGCATCGGGATCGCCGGAGCGAACGCCATAGGTGATGGTGCGCTGGATATCGGCCAGACTGCCGCCCCACAGCCACACGTCGTCGCGCAGATTGGCGTAGCCCTTGCCGCCGCCGCCCCCGGCGCCGTGACAGGGGGCGCAGTTGTCGCCGAACACCGCCTGCCCCGCCGCCATGGCGTAGGCCTGCAGATTCGGATCCTGCTCGATCTGTTCGAGACTGGCCTTTTCCAGGATCGCCCCTTCACGACCGCGCTGGGCGGCGAGGTCCTTCATGTCCCTGGCCAGATTGACGCGGTCGGACTGGTTGAGGATGCCGTGGGTGTAGCCGTTCAGGGTCGGCCAGGCCGGCATCAGGATCCAGTAGACCGCGGCGACGGCGATGCAGATGTAGAACAGGAACAGCCACCAGCGCGGCAAGGGGTTGTCGAGCTCCTTGATCCCGTCCCACTCGTGCCCTGTGGTCTCGACGCCGGAGTGGGCGTCTCTTTCGCGATCAGCCATGGTGCTAGCGCTCCGCCTGGTGGGATTTTGGGCCGGATGCGGCTTCGCGCGGCGCATCCTGATCGTCCATTTCGCGGAACGGAATGCCCGCGGCCTCGTCAAAGCCCTTGCGGTTCTTCGGCGACAGCGCCCAGACCATGGCCGCCAGAAACATGGCGCCGAAGTAGAGCGTGCCGGCCTGCTGCGAGAACCGCGCGACCGTTTCGTAAGTGAGTCCGGTCATCGGTTATTGTCTCCGCGTTCAGGGTGGTACTTGGAGAAGTCGACCAGCGTGCCCAGCATCTGGAGATAGGCGATGAGGGCGTCGTACTCGGTGACCTTGTCGGGGTTGCCGTCAAAGTCGCGCCGGATCACCTTGTCCCCATAGTGCGCCTTCAGCTTGCGCCCGTCGGCGGTGGGATCGGCCTGGGCGGCCAGATCCTCCTTCGCATCGGCGATCATCTCGTCGGTGTAGGGCACGCCCTCCACCTGCAGCGCCTTCATCTTGGCCCCGATATTGTGATCGTCGAGGGGCCGATCCGCCATGAAGGCGTAGGGCGGCATGATCGATTCCGGCACCACGCTGCGCGGGTTGATGAGGTGGTCCTTGTGCCAGCTGTCGGAGTACTTGCCGCCGACCCGGGCGAGATCGGGGCCCAGACGCTTGGACCCCCACTGGAACGGGTGGTCGTACATGCTCTCGGCGGCGAGGCTGTAGTGGCCGTAGCGCTCCACCTCGTCCTTGAGCGGGCGGATCATCTGGGAGTGGCAGAGGTAGCAGCCCTCCCGGATATAGATGTCCCGCCCCGCCAGCTCGAGGGGGGTGTAGGGGCGCATACCCTCCACCTTCTCGATCGTGTTTTCGATGAAGAACAGGGGCGCGATCTCCACGAGGCCGCCGATCGACACCACAATGACGATGCCGATCAACAGGATGAGGGAGTGCCGTTCGAAAAGTCCGTGACTGAGTTTCATGGTCGTCCCTCCCCTATTCCGCCGCGACGGCGTTGGCGGGGTAGGCGAGCTCGCCCGCCTCGGTCACTGCAGGCGCGTCTCCGCGGATCGTCCGCCAGACGTTGAAGATCATGATAAACACCCCAGAGAGGTAGAGGAGGCCGCCGACCATCCGGATCACGTATTCGACGTGCTTGGCCGCGACGGTTTCGACGAAGGTGTGGGCCAGGAACCCTTGAGGCGTGTATTCGCGCCACATCAGGCCTTCCATGATCCCGGAAACCCACATCGATGTGATGTAAAGCACGATGCCCAGCGTCGCGATCCAGAAGTGCCACTCGATCAGCGCGTTGGAATACATGCGCTTTTTCTTCCACAGCCACGGCACCATGCAGTAGAGGGCGCCGAAGCTAATGAAGCCGACCCAGCCCAGGGCGCCGGAATGCACGTGGCCGATGGTCCAGTCGGTGTAGTGGGACAAGGCGTTGACTTCGCGGATCGACATGACCGGCCCCTCGAAGGTCGCCATGCCGTAAAAGCCGATCGCGGCGAACAGCATGCGCAGAACCGGATCGGTGCGCAGCTTGTCCCAGGCGCCCGACAGGGTCATCAGACCGTTAATCATGCCGCCCCAGGACGGCATCCACAGCATGATCGAAAAGGTCATGCCCAGCGTCTGCGCCCACTGCGGCAGCGCGGTGTAGTGAAGGTGGTGAGGACCTGCCCAGATATAGATGAAGATCAGCGCCCAGAAGTGAACGATGGACAGCCGGTAGGAATAGATCGGCCGCTCCGCCCGCTTGGGCACGAAATAGTACATGATGGCCAGGAAGGCGGCGGTGAGGAAGAAGCCCACCGCGTTGTGCCCGTACCACCACTGGGTCAGGGCGTCCTGCACGCCTGCGAAGACGTCATAGCTCTTGGACGAGAACGGCGCGATCGGCACGGCCAGATTGTTGGTGATGTGCAGGACCGCGATGGTCACGATGAAGGCCAGATAGAACCAGTTGGCCACGTAGATGTGCGGCTCTTTGCGCTTCCAGATCGTGCCGAGGAAGACGACTAGGTACATGACCCAGACAATGGTCAGCCAGATGTCGGCGTACCACTCGGGCTCGGCGTACTCCTTGCCTTGCGTCACGCCCATGACGTAGCCGGACGCCGCCAGCACGATGAACAGCTGATAGCCCCAGAAGACGAACCAGGGGGCGATCCCGCCGAACAGCCGCGCCCTGCAGGTCCGCTGGACCACATAGAACGACGTCGCCACAAGGACATTGCCCCCGAAGGCGAAGATCACCCCCGATGTGTGGACAGGGCGCAGCCGACCAAAGTTCAGCCAGCCGTCCTGCGGGAAATAGAACAGGCTGGGCCAGGCGAGCTGGCAGGCGATGACGACGCCGACCAGCATGCCCACGACGCCCCAGAACAGGGACGCATAGACCCCCGCCCTTATCACATCATCCGAATACCGGTCCGCCCGGCCTTTGGGCCCGCCGTCTCCCAGGATGCCGAAACAGGCGATGAGGGACAGAACCGACGCGCCCAGAACGACATAGGCGTGGATCCGGAACGGCGCATCGTCTGCGAACGCCGCCGCGCATAACGACCAGACCAGGCCGAAGATCGAGAGGGCGATCACCGCAATCACGTCGCCGCGCCCCCTCTTTGGAAGTGTCGCTGTTGTGCTCATCGCTCGTGTCCACAGCCCCTGACGCGCTGAATCCCAGCGCCCTATCGCGCTGTATTAGGTCCAGGATGGCGGGTCGGCTTTGCGGAGGATCAAGGCGAAGGCCAGGATGTCGGTGTTTGAAAGGCATCATTCAGATCCCTGAAGGTCAGGGTCGCCAAAGAGTGCTGCTCATGCCGTGGTCCCGCGCGCTGAACCTTGATGTCAATCTGGCCTTCGTCGGCATCGCCGGGCTGGGCGCGATCTGGGCGGCCGAGATCGCGCGTCAGACTCACGCCTTCGCCCCGATCTGCGGTGGAGGGCACTGTGCGGCGTGCTATGTCGCTGCGGGTCTGAGCCTGGTGGCGGTGTGGCGCGCGGCCGTGTGGCTTCGCCAGACCTAGCGTTTCGCCTGTTGACGTAACACTCAGCGGTAGCGCCTTTGCTTGCGCGAATGCAAACGGTTGGTTTATTCTTGGCCTAGCGGTCGGGTGGAGTCATCCGCTTCTCCTGGCGGCTCACGGGGGCGACGATGGATCCGACTGGCGGGCGACCTGATTCCTTGGATATGCTGAGCTTGCGCGAGCGGGAATGCCTTCGCCTCGTGCATCAGGGGCTGAATTCCAAGGAAATCGGCCTGGCTCTGAAACTCTCCCCGCACACGGTCGACCATCATCTGCGGCATTCGATTCGCAAGCTGTCGAGCGGCGATCGACGCGCCGCCGCCCGCGCGCTGGCCGCGCGGGAGTCCGACGACCCCATCGTCAAAGATTGGCTACGTCAAACGCTGTCGCTAGTCAGCGCCGCCGGTCGGGTTATGGATGACCTGGCACAGGCGAGCACACCTCATGGACAAGACGAACATCATCACCTTGAACACAGACGACTACCTGCCGAGATGGAAGTGGAGCGATCTGGCGTTGATCTTGGCGGAATGCCTGCCCGCCTACCAACATCCCCTGATGGAGCATCTTCTCTATACACTGAAAGCGGACGCACAGGGATTGTCCTCCGAGGAGGTGCTGTCGGACATCCTGGTGGCTATTCGCTTGGCCACCAAGAGGAGAATGTCTCTGTCGCATCTGGAATCGGCCGCCAACGCGAGCTGAGCCTGTTCGAAAAGTCGTCGGCAATCATCGGCATGGCGGTGTCGGTGCTGATGCTGTTGAGAGTTCTGATGCCGCCGATCGTATCCTACCTGCACGCGCTGCATGCGGCGGGCTTTATCTGACGACTTAAGCGCCGACCCTAACATCGAAGCTTGAGCCCGTTCTGGGCCGCGAAAACGTGAGAGGTTTCATGGACCGCACTGACGTGGCCGGACGCATGGCCAAACGCGACTGCGAACGCGAACATCCCGCGCTTGCGCACCGATCAGCGGTTGAGGTGCGCCGGGTCGGCGAAGCCGCGCGCCTGAGGCTGAGGTCCCGGCCCGTCGCCGGAGACGCGCAGCCCCCCGGAGCAGCGCAGCCCCCAAGAGACGCGCAGCCCAGAAGCGCGGCGACGCGCTTTGCGGTGGACTGAGCGACGGACGGTGCGACGATCATGATATCGGAAGACCGCCTCACATGACGTGGCCGCACGCCATCCTGGTTCTGCTGCTGCTGGGCTTCAATCTTTATGTCCTGGGCAACGGCGACCGTCATGAGCGCCTGCTCGCGGCCGCGCTGCTGGTGGACGGACTGTTCAATGAACTGACGCAGAACCGGGCGGACTTCGGCGCGGTGCAGTACGGGTGGCTGATCGGCGACGCCATTCTGTTCGCGGGCGTCGTCTGGATCTGCTTCGTCTCACAGAAGCGCTGGGCCCTGGTGGGCGCGGCCTTCCAGATGGTCACCATCTACTACGACAGCATGAGGATTTTCGACAAAAGCGCCGATGCGTGGACCTACATCACCTATCTGATCATCGTCAGCGCGGGCCTGCCCCTATCGATGTTCGTCGGCGTGCTTCTCCGAACGCGCCAGGCCGTCGGCGTCGACAGCCAGAGGAGAGATTGATGCTCACCGATGCGACGGTCTCCGACCAGATCTGCCAGAGCCTGCTCGACCTCGACACCCAGGTCAGCCAGGGCGTGGCGCACAGGGTGGCGCTGGCCACCCTCGCCGGTGCCATACGGGCGATCTGTGAGATCAATCACGACCAGCTGGACCCGATGCGCCTGCGCCAGCTCGTCATCAACCAGCTGCAGCAGGCCTCGCCGGAGTGCCGCAGCATCTTCGGCCCCTTTAACTGATTAGCCAGCAACTGATTAGCCAGTCGGCGCCGGCCGCTCGCCCCGCCACGTCTCCAGCGCCGCCCCCAGACTGTCCTTGAGCGGCCCTAGATGCGCCTCGAAGCGCCTCCAGTGGTCAAGACCGTCGCGATAGATGGGCCGCCGGACCTGCTCAGAGCTCACGGTGCGCACAGCGCGGGTGTTCTCGTAGAACCTCAGACAGGCCGGTTCGAAATCCAGGCCGCAATAGTTCAGCAGGCGCCGCACCTCGGTCTCCACCGTCTCGACCAGATCCTCGTAGATGACCCGGTGGACGCGGCCGGGCAGGACCTGATCGATGTGGCCCATCAGCGCGACATAGTCGGCATAGTAGCGACCAAGATCGGCCAGATCGTAGGAAAACCCCTGCCCTTGCGCGAAATGCTGCTTGAAGGCCGAAAAGCACGCCGCCATCGGATGCCGGCGCGCATCGATGATCCTGGCCCTGGGCAGGATCAGGTGCATCAGGCCGATGTGGCGAAAATTGTTCGGCATCTTGTCGATGAACAGGGGCTCGTCCCCCCGGCGATAGATGCGCGCCTCGTCCAGATACTGCGCGCCCAGCTCCGCAAACCTTGACGACGACAGGCCCGCCAGGGCGTCGGGAAGTCCTTCGCCCCCTCGCCCTCGGCTTTCAAGGTCGAGGGTTCGGGCGATCAGGCCAAGGGTCGGCAGCTCCATCGTCCCCTGCACCTTGGAGTGACTGGCGAGGATCTGCTCGATCAGGGTGGAGCCGGATCTGGGCAGGCCGACGATGAAGATTGGGTCGGGCGAGGGATCGCCCACATCCCGTCGCTCGGCGAAGAAGGATGGGGTGAACAGCGCCTCTGCGCGCCGCCGATCCTGCGTGACTCTGTCTGCGTCATAGGGGCGCTGGACGCGCCGCAGCGCCGCCCCTTGCGCATAGGTCTCGAACGCCCGGTCGTCATCACCCGCGTCTTCCGCCGCCTTGCCAAGAGCGAAATACAGGTTGAGCTTGTCGTCCGGCGAAAGGCCAGGTTGCGCCAGCAAGGCGGTCATGGTCGCGACGTCCCCAGCGTCGAACACGGCGAGCTTGAGGTTCGCAAGGCCCCACCAGGCGTCCCCGGACGGCGGCGAAAGCGCGATGCAGCGGCGATAGGCCGACAAGGCGTCCGCCTGCCGACCCACGGTTTTCAGCGCGTGCGCATAGTTCAGCCAGATCGGCGCCTGTTTCGGATATCGCGCCAGCAGGCCCTCATAGAGGGCGATCACCTTGTCATCGTCGCCGATCAGGCTCAGCAGCGCCGCATAGAGGTTGAGGTACGCCGCCTCGTCAGGCCGCGCGGCCAGCAGGCCTTCAACGATCGGCAGGGCCCGCGCGGCGTTCTGCTGCCGGAACAGGACGCTTGCATAGCTGAACCGGCCGCCCGCATGGTCGGGTTCGACGCTGACGGCCCGCGCGAACACCGGTTCGGCCTCGTCATACCGCTCCTGCCGCAGGAATACCTCCCCCAGCAGGCGCAGCGCCGCCCCCGTGGCGGGCGCGGTGGCAAGGTGCTGGCGCAGCAGGGCTTCGGCCGTGCGGAAATCACGGCGATAGAGGGCGAGTGCGGCGGGCTTGAGCTTGGGATCGGTCACCGCCGCGCGGGCGTGCTGAGCAAAGGCGTCCTGCGCCCCCGCCGCGTCGCCGTCGGCGAACAACAGATCGCCCAGCGCCTTCCAGGCGTCCGCAAGGTCGGGATGGGCCGTGGTCGCGGCGCGAAACGCAGCCGCCGCACCAGTCGCGTCGCCAGTGGCGGCCAGGCACAGGCCAAGCTCATACTGGGTGAGCGCCGCCTTGGGAAAGGCTGCGGCGAGGGGCGCCAGCACGGCAAGGGCTTCAGCGGCGAACCCCAGGCGACGCCGCGCCGAGGCGAAGATCAGCAAGGCCCGCGGATCCTTGGGCGCGGCCGCGAGGGCGACGCGGATTTCAGCCTCCGCGCGCGCGGGATCGGCGCCCAGCAGCGCCGCCGCCCGGTCGATGACCTGTTGTCTCTCGACAGTCTGCGTGGTGCTCATCAGCGCCCTCGTTTGCGCGCCCCCTAGAGCAAAATCCGATCAAACTGGATCGGACTTTGCTCAAGACCCTATATATTTTAGGCATTTTCTGCGACGAACCGGTATCCACTTCGCCCGCAAAATGCTCTAGCACGATGGGCGCAGCGGGCCGAAATTTTGTCGCGCCCGCGCCAGATCGCGCCTGACATGCCTACCGTTTCGGCTCTACGGTGCAAAAAAGTCTGCGGGAGAGATCAGAAAATGCGCACGCACATCAGACTGGCGGCGGCCATCGTCGCCTTGAGCGTCGGCCTGTCCAGTATCGCCCACGCCGGTCCGGCCGCCATAGCGGCTCCGGACCGTTACGGCGCCGCGGCGGCCAAGGAGATCCTGAAGAAGGGCGGCAACGCCGTGGATGCCGCGGTTGCGGAGGCCTTCACCCTCGCCGTGACCTATCCGGAAGCGGGAAACCTCGGCGGCGGCGGCTTCATGACCCTTTATGTGGACGGCAAGCCCTACTTCCTCGACTACCGCGAGACCGCGCCCGCGGCGGCGTCTCGGGACATGTATCTGGACGACAAGGGCCAGCCGGTCACCAAGCTCAGCCTTGTCGGCGGCAAGGCGTCCGGCACGCCCGGCACGGTGCGCGGCCTTGCCGAAGCCCATCGCCGGTTCGGCAAGCTGTCCTGGGCGGCGGACCTCGCCCCCGCGATCCGGCTTGCGCGGCGCGGCTTCGTCGTGGACCCGGGGCTGGCCGAATCCTACACCTTCGCCGCCCAAGACTTCAGGGCCCTCAATTTCGACCGCTATTTCGGTCACATGAGCGCCGGCAAACGCTTTCGCCAGCCGGAGCTCGCGGCCACCCTCGCCCGCATCGCCAAACGGGGACCTGACGAGTTCTACACGGGCCGCACCGCCGACCTGATGGTCGCCCAGATGGGCCGCAGCGCCAGCCAGGGCCTCATCACCAAGGCCGATCTCGCCGCCTACAAGCCGGTGTGGCGCGAGCCGATCGCGGCCAAATGGCGCGCCTTCACCGTCATCACCGCCCCGCCCCCCAGCTCTGGCGGCATCGCGCTTTTGCAGCTCCTGCAGATGAAGGCGGCGGCCAAACCCCTGTTCGACGGGGTGGCGCTGAACTCGCCGCGCTACATGCACCTCGTCTCGGAGATCGAAAAGCGGGTCTTCGCCGACCGGGCGGAGTATCTTGGCGATCCCGACTTCGTGAAGACGCCGGTCGCCGCCCTCATCAACCCAGACTATGCGGTCCGCAGAGCCGCCGAGATCAATCCGGACCGCCCCTCACCCACCCCGTCGGTGAAGCCGGGGCTTGAGCCGCACGCGACGACGCACTTCTCGATCCTCGACGCGAAGGGCAACGCCGTCTCCAACACCTACACCCTGAACGGCGATTTCGGGTCCGGCGTGGTGGTCGAGGGCGCGGGCTTTCTCCTCAACAACGAGATGGACGACTTTTCCGTGAAACCGGGCGCGCCCAACCTGTTCGGCGTGGTCGGCGGCGCGAGCAATGCGATCGCACCGGGCAAGCGGCCCTTATCCTCCATGACGCCGACCATCCTTGTTCGCGACGGCAAGGTGGCGATGGTGATCGGCACGCCGGGCGGATCACGCATCTTCACCTCGGTCTTCCAGGTGCTGGCGGACGTCTATGACTACGGCCTCAGCCTTCCCGATGCACAAAAGCAGCTTCGCTTCCACCATCAGCTTCTTCCGGAAAACCTGATCTTTGCAGAGCCCTACGCCCCGTTCAGCACGGCCTTGCAGGCCGATCTGGCCAAGCTCGGCTACCGGATCGAAGATCAGGGCTACAACGGCGACATCGAGGCGATAGAGGTCGTCGGCGGCCATGTGGTGGCGGCGTCGGATCCTAGGGGGCGCGGCGTCTCTCTCGTGGTGCGCTGAAGCGGCATTCACCCTATAGTTAACGCATGTTGGCGAGGCGGGAGAGAACGGACATGGATCGACGGTATCTGTTGACGGCGCTGGCCGTTCTGGGCGGCGGCTCGGCGGCGACGGCGGACCCGCTTGGCGGGCTGCTGGGCGAGGCGCAGAAGGCGCTGGGGCAAGGCCAGACCAGTGGCGCTGCGACCTCTGGCGGACTGCCGCCGCAGATCACCTCGCAGGACGGCCAGGCCGGGATCCGCGAGGCGCTGGTCAAGGGCGCGACGGCGGCCGTGACCCGCGTCGGGCGTCTGGACGGCTACTGGGCCGACGGCCAGATCCGCATCCCTTTGCCCGGAACCTTGGGAAAGATCCAGAAATCGCTGAAAGGGCTTGGTCTTTCGGGCCCGCTTGACGATCTGCATGAAAAGATCAACCGGGCCGCGGAAACCGCCGCGCCCAAGGCGGGGCCGATCTTCCACCGCACGATTTCCTCGATGACCGTGGAGGACGTCGCCGGCGTGCTGCGCGGCGGGGACACGGCGGGCACGACCTATCTCAAGACCAAGACCGGCGACCAGCTCGCCAGCCTGTTCCACCCGCCCATGCGCGCGGCCCTTGATCAGTCGGGGGCGATGGGCGCGTTCCGTTCCGCCGTCGCCCAGCATGGCGCAGAAGGCCTGATCGGCGGCGACCCCACCGACAGTCTGACCCGCTTTGCCGTGGCTAAGTGTCTCGACGGCGTCTTCTACTATGTCGGGGTTGAGGAAACGGCGATCCGCCACGATCCGGTGAAGCAGACGACCAGCCTGCTGCGCAAGGTGTTCGGGTCGCTCTGAGGGGCCGATGACGACCAAGGACGCGCCCGCCGCCTATGCCCACCGTGAGGCGCATCTGTTCCGCATCGGTCTGGCGCCGATCGCGGCGGAGGACTGGTTTGAAGGCCCCTACCCCCCGGAGGACGGAACGCCTGCGACGCGCAAGGCGGCGATCTTTGCCGACACTCCCGAACTCTGCTGGGGAGAAACGGACGGCTCCCGCCCGGCGCAGGCCGAGGCGCTGGCCCTCATCGCGGCGCATATCGGCGAGCGGCCGCAAGGAGACCTGCCGCCTCTGCGCGCCGCCGCCCATCTTGTGGAGGACGATCTTTGCCTGATGGAGCGCCGGGGCGGCGAATGGACGCTCAGCGCCGCCAGCCTGTGCGCGCCGAGCTTCTTCAGCGCCAGGTCCGCGGTCGGCAAGTCGCTGGCGGCGCTGCACGGGCCGGTGACCGGCTTTGGCGAGCGCCTGCTGCCCCGGGTCGACCGCATCTTCACCCAGCTCCCGGAAACCGAGCTGGTTGAACGCCGCAACTGGAGCGTGGTCTCTTCCGGCGAGCTCTTCTTGCCGGATGAGCGGGCGGTGCGCGCGCGGCAGTCGGAGATCACGCCGGACATGGCCGGGGCGCGCCTGTTCGTGCGGATGGAGCGCCAGACGCTTCGACGGCTCCCGGCCACCGGCGCGCTGCTCTTCACCATCCGCGTCTGGCGACATCCGCTGAATGCGCTGAAGAGCCGCCCCGAGCGCCTCTTGGCCTTTGCGCGGGCCTGGGAGCTGGTCATGACCGACGAGGGCGAGGCGTTCCGCGCCTACAAGCAGCTTGCCCCCCTTGATCCCCTCGTGCGCGCCTTTCTGGCGGAGGCTGACGGCGAGCCCCACATGTCGGCGCGGAAGATCTCGAATTCCTGAGCAAGGGACGGAGTGCAAACGGGTGGCCAGGGCGCGAAGGATAGCGACATCGACGCGGCCATCCAACGCGCCGTCCCCGCCCAAGGAGCCCCCTATGCGCCCGCTGGATCTGCAACCGCCCATCCCCCCGTTCGCCACCGACACCGACCGCTGGAGCGCGGTACAGGCCCGCGACGCCCGCGCCGACGGACACTTTTTCTACTCCGTCCGCACGACCGGCGTGTTCTGCCGCCCCTCTTGCGCCGCACGACCTGCGCTAAGGGCCAATGTCGCGTTTCACGCAAGCCCCGCCGCCGCCCGCGCCGCGGGTTTTCGCCCCTGCAAGCGCTGCCGCCCTGAAGAGCCGCCCAAGGCCGAGCGGGACGCCGCCGTGATCGCCAGAGCCTGTCGCCACATCGAAGAGGCGGAGACGCCGCCGGATCTCAATACCCTGGCGGATGCGGCGGGCCTCAGCCCCCACCACTTCCATCGCCTGTTCCGCAAGGTGACGGGGGTGACGCCAAAAGCCTATGCCGCCGCCAACCGCGCGGCGCGGCTGCGGGGCGAACTCGCCGCCGGGGCGTCGGTGACCGAGGCGCTTTATGGCGCGGGCTTCAATGCGCCGAGCCGGCTCTACGCCGCCGCAGACGGCGTGCTGGGCATGGCGCCCAAGGCCTATCGCGACGGCGGCGCGGCGGCGCAGATCCGCTTCGCCGTGGGCGAGACCTCCCTCGGCTCTATTCTGGTGGCGGCGACGGACAAGGGCGTGTGCGCGATCACCCTGGGCGACGACCCGGACGCTCTGGTGCGCGACCTAGAGGACCGCTTCCCCAGGGCCGAGCTGATCGGCGCGGATGAGGGCTTTGAGGCGACGGTGGCGGCGGCCATCGGCCTCGTCGAGCGTCCGGCGTCGGGCTGGTCCCTACCGCTGGACATTCGCGGCACCGCCTTCCAGCAGAAGGTCTGGCAGGCCCTGCGCGCCATCCCGGCGGGCCAGACGCGCAGCTATGCCGAGGTGGCGAGCGCCATTGACGCCGAAGGCGCGCACCGGGCCGTGGCCAAGGCCTGCAGCGAAAACGCCATCGCCGTCGCCGTGCCCTGTCACCGCGTGGTGCGCAAGGACGGGGCCCTGTCCGGCTACCGCTGGGGGGTGGAGCGCAAGGCCGCCCTTCTTGACCGGGAAGCGGGGCGATGAGGGGCGAGGAGATGGAAGCGGGCCTCGATGCGCGGGGCTTCCACGTCCTTCCGGGCCTTGTCTCCGCGGCAACCTGTCAGGCTCTGTCCCAACTCTATGACAGCGACACGCCCTTTCGCAGCGAAGTCGTGATGCAGCGTCATGGCTTTGGACAGGGAACCTACAAGTACTTCGCTTATCCATTGCCAGATCCGGTGCAACGCCTGCGCGCGGCGCTGTACCCGGTGCTGGCGCGCATCGCCAACCGGTGGGCGGAACGTCTGAGGCGCGAGGTGCGCTATCCGCTGGAGCACGCGGACTATCTGCGGCAGTGCCATGCAGAGGGACAGACGCGACCGACGCCGCTCCTGCTGCGCTACCGCGCCGGCGACCATAACCGCCTGCATCAGGATCTCTACGGCGCCTTGCATTTTCCGCTGCAGGCGGCGGTCCTGCTGTCAGAGCCCGGACGCGACTTCACCGGGGGCGAATTCGTGCTGACCGAGCAGGCGCCGCGGCGACAGTCCCGCGTCTCGGTGGTTCCGTTGCGCCGCGGCGACGCGGTGATCTTTCCGGTGGACGAGCGGCCCGTGGCCGGCGCGAACGGGGACTACCGGGTGAAGATGCGCCATGGGGTGAGCGAACTCCTCAGCGGAGAGCGGCACACGCTGGGGATCATCTTCCACGACGCGACCTGAGCTTCAGGCCGACAGCGCCTGCGACACCTTGCGGCGCAGGACCGGGAGCACGTCCGCTTCGAACCAGGGCCGCGCCTTGGTCCAGGCCTGACTGCGCCAGGACGGGTGCGGCAGGGGCAGGTAGCCGTCGGTCCGGCTGGGCCCCGCCTGCACCCGCTCCGACAGGCTGTCCCTGCCCTTGCCGCCATAGCGCGCGACGGCGTAGCTGCCGACCAGAAGGGTCAGGCGCACATCCGGCAGATGGGCGAGCAGCTTGTCATGCCAGGTCGGCGCGCATTCGGGACGGGGCGGCAGATCCCCGCTCTTGCCGGTTCCTGGAAAGCAAAAGCCCATGGGCATGATGGCGACCCTCGCCTCGTCATAGAAGACGTCCTTGGAGAGGCCCGTCCAGTCGCGCAGGCGGTCGCCGCTGGCGTCGTCCCAGGGCACGCCCGACTCATGCACCCGCGTCCCGGGCGCCTGACCGATAATCAAGAGCCGCACCGACCCCGCGATCCGCACCACCGGACGCGGCCCGTGCGGCAGGTGGGCCTCACAGATCCGGCAGGCCCGCACCTTTGCGAGCAGATCAGAAAGCGCGGTGTCCGCCCCGCTCATTCGCCGGCGAGCTTGAGGATCGCCGCGCTCTCCTCCGGCGTGATGGGGGTGACCGACAGGCGGAACTGGCGGAACATGGCCATGCCGGAAAGCTCCGGCGCCGCCTTCATGGCGGCAAGGCTGACCGGGGTCTTCAGGGCGCGGACCGGGGCGACGTCCACCGCCACGAACCGCCCCTTGGGGTCCGACGGATCGAGATAAGCCTCCTGCACCACCTCCGCGACGCCCACCACCGCCAGGTCCTGGACCGAGTGATAATAGAAGGCGCGGTCGCCGATCTTCATGGCCTTCAGATACAGCGCCGCCTGATTGTTGCGCACGCCGTCCCAGATGGTGCGGCCATCGCGGACAAGATCTGAGAAGCTGTATTTCTGCGGTTCGGACTTGACCAGCCAGGCGGCGTTCAGCGTCGTCATAGGGCGTTCCCAGTGGAGATCTTTGAGCGCCCCTCACCTGCCGCGCTTTGCGCATGGGGACAAGTCACGCAAGAGTGACCGGTCCGAATGTGGCGCACAAGGGTTCCCTATGGTAGTGAAAGGTCATGTCAGCGTGCGAACCTTAAGGGGCACTGTTGGGCCGCCGAAACGACGATCAGCGTCGTCGGCGACCGGAACGGCGCGTTGATCCTTCCCACAAACCAGAACCGGAGCTCCGGACATGCGGTCGAAAGACCCGGCGCCGCTGGCTGACCCCCCGTCGGCGCGAAGCATAACCCTGAAAATCGGACTGAAAATCGCTGCGGGTCTTGGCTTTGAGTTCCTGAGCCTCAGAGTCATCGGGCCGGAACTCATCGACATGCACCAGGATCTGGCCCTGTTCGGGGCTGTGCTCGTGCTGGCGGCGGCCATCCTTGTCGCAGGCTGGCTGGCCTTTGTGATCCGGGCGGACCTTCGACTCCTGAAGCTGCAGCGGCGCGCGCCGCCGCGCCAAATCCCCTGATCGCGAAATGATCCCCTGATCGAGAAAAGATCCTGTGGACGAGAAACAAGAGGACCCTATGAAGAAAACCCTGATGATCGCCGCTTCGGCGCTGACCCTCGCCGGCTGCGGCCAGGTTCAGCCCGGCCATGTCGGCATCCGCGTGAACCAGTTCGGCAGCAATGCCGGCGTCAGCAATGAGGCCCTGGGGGTGGGCACCTACTTCACGCCCTTTGGCACCACGATCTACGAATATCCGGTGTTCACCAACACCTACACCTATTCCAGAAGCGCGACCGAGGGCCAGGCCGTCAACGAGGAGTTCAATTTCCAGGACCGCAACGGTCTTGGCCTCAGCGCCGACATCGCCGTCAGCTATTCGGTGAACACCCAGCTCGCGCCTAAGCTGTTCCAGAAGTACCGGACGGACGCGAGCGGCATTATCGCGGGCCCCTTGCGCAACACCATCCGCAACGCGCTGGTCAATCGGGCGGCGGCGATGGGCGTGGAGGAGATCTACGGCCCGCGCAAGCAGGAGCTGCTCGCCAATGTGCAGAGCGATGTGGCGGCCTATTTCGCCCCCTATGGCCTGAACATCGAAAAGCTGTTCTGGGCGGGCAATGTCCGCGTGCCCGAGGTCGTGCTGGCCCAGATCAACAACAAGATCGCCAATGAACAGCGGGCTCTGGCGGCGCAGGCCCAGGTCGCCACCATCCAGGCCGAAGCCCAGCAGCGCATCGCGGCGGCGGAGGGTGAAGCCAAGGCGATCCAGCTTCAGGGGGCGACCTTGCGCGCCAATCCCGAAGTGCTGCGTCTTCGGGCCATCGAAAAGTGGGACGGCAAGCTGCCCCAGGTGACGTCCGGCGGCACGCCCTTCATTCAGATCGAGAAATAGGCGCCGTTCAACCTGTGCGGGGCTCGGCGTCGGCGGCGGACAGCTGGCTTAGGATCGTGATCTTCTGCCAGATCTTGCGTCCGAGGTTCGAGGTCAGGTCCTCGATATCGTTCACCGCCGCGATCACCTCCGGATCGCGGGAGCTGGCGGCGTAGAGGGCCGCCAGTTTCGAGATCAGGGCCAAAAGCTCGGCGCAGTAGTCGAGATAGCGCAGCAACTGCCCCTCCGTCATCCGCCGGACCGGGGAAGAGGCGGTGGGCGCGGCCCCCGACAGGACCGCAGACGGGTCCTTGGTCAGCTGATGCATGTCGATGACATGAGCGAAGGCGCGCAGGCGATAGAGGTCGTTCAGCGCCCGCGCGCGCTTCCACCGGCGCTCGAGGCCGCCCAGAAACCACAGGGCGCCAAAGGTCAACACCGCCAGGTTCATGGCCGAATCGAGCCCCTGGGTCAGCGAGATCGCGTTTTCCTTCTTCACCGCCGACAGCCAGTCGAGGCGGCTGGCCAGCAGGATCGCCAAGGCGCCCGCCGCCGCGATCACCAGACCGACCAGGGCCTTGAGCCCAAGATAGGGCCTTGCAAGGGCCATGGCCCGCCGCGCCGTCGCCGAGGCCGTATCGGTCAGGTCCGCGCAGACGATCGACAGACCAGAGTCCGGAAACCGCTCGTCAATGCGCGCATGGAGCTGGTCGAGGGTGGCGATCACCCGCTTTGGATCCAGCACCAGCCGCTTCAAAGCCCTGCGGTCGCCCATCTTGTCGCCTGTCCGGACCCGCGCCCAAAACCCTGACGCCAACCTAGCAGGCCTTGCGCCGGGCGCGAGGCCCAGAAAGACACAAAGGGCCCAAATCCGCGAACGCCAAATCCGCGAACATTTGGTTAGGCGGGATGTCGTTATATAGTATGACTACATAGCGCTCGATTGCCCAGCGGACCCCTTCCTTGACCGACGCGATCTGGACGACCCTGAAGCTGGCGACGCTGACCACGGTCACGCTGCTGGCGATCGCAACGCCGCTGGCCTGGCGCCTCGCCCGGGGCCGGGGCGTCTGGCGGGATGTGGTCGGCGCCCTGGTCGCCCTGCCCCTGGTGCTGCCGCCCACGGTGCTCGGATTTTACCTGCTTCTGGCTTTTGCGCCGGGCAGTCCGCTGATGGCGCCGCTCGCCGTGTTCGGGGTCCGCAGCCTTGCCTTCACCTTTGAAGGTTTGGTGGTCGCATCGGTGATCTACTCCCTCCCCTTCGCCGTGCAGCCGCTGCGCAACGCCTTTGAAGCGATGGGCGAGGCGCCGATGGAAGCGGCGGCCATGTCCCGCGCGAGCCCGCTGGACGCCTTCCTCACCATCGCCCTGCCCATGGCGCGGCGCAGTTACTTGAGCGCCGCCGTGCTGGTCTTCGCCCACACGGTCGGGGAGTTCGGCGTGGTGCTGATGATCGGCGGCGCGATCCCGGGGCGAACGGACGTCGTGTCGGTCAAGATGTACGAGCTGGTCGAGTCCTCCCGCACCACGCAGGCCCACGTGCTGGCGGCGGGTCTTGTGGTGTTTGCCTTCGCCGCCCTTGTCCTTGTCTATGCCCTGGACCGACGCGCCCATGACCGGGGGACGAGATGACGGCCGACCGCCTCGATCTCGATATTGCGGGCGACGCCTATGGCCAAAGCTTCCAGTTCCGCTGCGACCTGCCCCTTGGCGGGGTGACAGTGATCTCGGGTCCGTCGGGCGCGGGCAAGTCGACCCTGCTGCGCTGTGTTGCGGGACTGAACCGGCTTCCGGGGCGGATCCGTTTCGGCGACGAGACCTGGCAGGACGGACGGCTGTTCGTCCCGCCGCATGCGCGTCAGGTCGGCTTCGTCTTTCAAGACACAAGGCTTTGGCCGCACATGAGCGTGCGCGAGACCTTGAGCTATGCCCGTCGCCGGGCGCGCGGGCCCGCGCGGGTGAGCGAGGCCCAGACGATCGCACTGCTTGGCCTTGCGCCCCTGTTGGATCGCGCGGCGACAGGGCTGTCCGGCGGCGAGCAGCAAAGGGTCGCCATCGGCCGAGCGATCCTGACCCAGCCGGCCCTGATGTTGCTGGACGAGCCGACGGCGGGCCTCGACCGCGACCACCGCGCGGAGATGCTGGGCCTCCTCGACCGGCTCACCGGCGCGCTGGACACCCCGGTCCTCTATGTCACCCACGATGCGGTGGACGCGGTGCGGCTGGCGGACCGGCGGATCGAGGTCGCGGACGGGCGCATTACAGGCGTGGTGCTGGAGCGTCCGGCTGATCCGCTGGACGGCCTGTCTGCGGAGGCCCGCGACGGCCTCGCCCGCGCGGCGCTGGCGGCGGGCTTGCCGCCCATCTGACGATCAGTCGACCGCGAGGATGACGTGCGAGGCCTTGATGAGCGCGGTGGCGCGGTCGCCGACGGCAAGGCCAAGCGCCGCCGCCGCCGAGCGGGTGATGACCGCGACCAGCTGTTTGCCGGGCGCAAGCTCAAGCGTCAGCTCATCATTCACCGCCCCCGTCTCGTGCGCCACCACGACGCCGGTCAGGGCGTTGCGGGCCGAGGTGCGCAAGGCCCCCGCCCCCGTCGCCAGAATCACCGAATTTGCGCTGATGAGGGCCAGCGCCTCCCGTCCGGCGACCAGGCCAAGATCGCTGACGCTGTCTGAGGTGACGATGGCGGTGACGACGAGCCCCGGCGCAACCTGCAATGTGACTTCGGCGTTTACGGCCCCCGGCGTCACCGTCTCGACCAGCCCTCTGAACACATTGCGCGCACTGGTCTTCATGCCGAAACTCCACAACAGGGCCGAGCTCGGCGCCCCCGCTTCCGCCATCGCCGCGTCAAGCTGGTCAGAGACCTGCGACAGGGCGGTTTCAATCCTCGAAAAGGCCGACAGCAGCGCGTCTCCGGCAGGGGTCACGACCGCCGTCCCCCCTTGCGCGCCGCCTGCGCGGCTGACGACCAGAGGCTGCTCGAACAGGTTGTTCAGCGCCTGCACCGCATCCCACGCGCCCTTGTAGCTGAAACCTGTGGC
>Ga0316217_10002777_pt1 | contig 20756 bp, 20 predicted proteins | sample 1anoAmetaG_FD_203633 | JGI IMG/M metagenome (GOLD analysis project Ga0316217, IMG submission 203633) | Freshwater microbial communities from Trout Bog Lake, Wisconsin, USA - 1anoA | ecosystem: Environmental > Aquatic > Freshwater > Lake > Hypolimnion/Profundal zone | place: USA: Wisconsin...
TGAAGGCGGCACCATTGACGGAATGGTTCGCAGCAAGGTCAAAGGCGGGTTGATGGTCAATATCGGCGTGGAGGCATTCTTGCCGGCGTCGCAGATTGACGTGATTCCGCCGCGCAACCTCGACGAATACGTCGGGAAAACTTTCAAGTTCAAGGTCGTCAAGATCGTCCAGGAACGCAAGAACATCGTGCTCTCGCGCCGGGAACTGATCGAGTCCGAACGCGACGACCGGCGCCGGGCGTTGATCGGGGAGATGAAAGTGGGCGAGATCCGGGAAGGCATCGTCAAGAACCTGACGGATTTCGGCGCATTCATTGATTTGGATGGCATTGATGGTTTGTTGCATATCACCGACATGAGTTGGGGCCGGATCAATCACCCCAGCGAGATGGTCAAGGTCGGCGAAAAAGTCGAAGTCATGGTTTTGGAAATTGACCGCGACAAAGAGCGCGTCTCGCTCGGTCTCAAGCAGAAACACCGGAATCCATGGGACGACATCGCGATCAAGTATCCCGTTAACAGCAAAGTCCACGGCAAAATCGTCAGCGTCATGCCCTACGGCGCGTTCGTGCAAATCGAAGAAGGCATCGAAGGCATGGTCCATGTCAGCGAATTGTCCTGGACCAAGCGTGTCGCCCGCGCCTCGGACGTGCTCAAGGTCGGCGAAGAAGTGGACGCGATGGTGCTCGAAATCAAACGCGACGAGCAAAAGATTTCGCTCGGCATCCGGCAACTCGAATCCAACCCGTGGTCGGACGTGGCCAAGAAATATCCCGTCGGCACCAAGATTACCGGCAAGATTCGCAACCTCACCAACTTCGGCGCCTTCGTCGAGGTTGAAGAAGGTGTGGACGGCATGGTGCACATTTCCGACATGTCATGGACGCGTAAAGTCACCAACCCGACCGAAGTCGTCAAGAAGGGTCAGACCGTTGACGCGGTCGTGCTGGAAGTGGACGCCGCCACCCAGCGGTTGTCGCTCGGTCTCAAACAGCTCAGCGAAGATCCGTGGCGCAACATCGACCAGCATTTCCGGATGGGCGACCTCGTCAAGGGCAAGGTGGTCAAGCTGACGTCGTTCGGCGCCTTTGTCGAATTGGCCGGCGGCTTGGAAGGGCTGGTACACATCAGCCAAATCCGCGAAGAGCGCGTTGAGAAGATCAAAGACGTGATCAAGGCCGGCGATGAAGTGACGGCCCGCGTCATCAAGATTGACACCGCGGAGCGCCGGATCGGCCTGAGCATCAAGGCGGCCAACTACTCCACCGATCAGCTCGATGCTGAGAAGCGGATGTTTGAGGACGCGCTCAAGCCCGGCGAAGCCATTGTGGACTTGGAGCACGCGTTCGAACAGGCGCAGGACGAGAAGAACCAGTAACCGTTCTAAACTAGTAAATCAAAAGCGAACCCCGGCCTGGTGCCGGGGTTCGCTTTTTTTGTCGGTCAACTTCGGCTGGCGCGCTTACTCGCGCTTCAATTTGAACTTCACGTTTTGTCCGCCGGGCGGCGCGCCGAATTTCTTCTTGGCTGGCGCATTGGTCGGGGCCGCTTCCACCGGTGCCGCCACTGGTTCAGGCGCGGCTGGTGCTGGAGCTGGAGTCGGCGCGGCAACAACTGGCGCGACCGATTCCGGGGCGGGCGGCGTCACTGGCACCGGAGTTGGCGCCGGCGCGGGGGCGCGTTTGCCAAAGCCGAAAAGTGAACGTTTCGCCGGGGCAGGAGCAATTGGTTCCGCTGGCGTTGGTGCTGGAGCAACAACCGGTGCGGCCGGTTCTGGCGCTTTCGGCGTGACCGGGGCCGGTGGCGCTGGAGGCGGCGGAGTCGGTTCGGCAACAACTGGAGCGACCGGCGGTGCGGGGGCAACTGGCGCAGCCGTGACCGCCGGGGTGATTTCGTAGCTCAGATCGAGATAACCGATCCGCACCGCGTCACCGGTCCGCAGCGTGGCGGTGCTGATTCGCTTGCCGTTGATCGAGGTGCCATTGATGGAGTGCAGGTCAAAGATTCGGTACGTGTCATCTTCGGCGATTAACAAGACATGGTGCTTCGAAATGTTCGCATCTTCGATGCAGACGACGTTATTAAGGCCGCGCCCAATGGTGATGATCGGCTCTTGAAGCTCAATGTTGTCAGCTCCCTCGACTTTGGAAACGAATTTGAGTCTAGGCATAGGCGTTCTCCGTCGCCAACCTAACTGTCAGCCGGCAGCGTGTCAAACTTTTGGTTGTTGTTGGGTCAGGCAATGGAATGAACCGCGGCCCCAGATCACGGTCGTGCTGTCCACCGGCACAATCCGCCGCGTGGGGAAAAGTTCCTGGAGGATCGCCTGCGCGCGCGCGTCGGCCACCGGCTGGCGGAAGGTCGGCAGGATGACGACCGTATTGGCGATGTAAAAATTGGCGTAGCTGGCCGGCAACCGTTTGCCCTGCTGCACTACGGCGCCCGGCATCGGCAGCTCGACAATCCGTTCAATCGCCTTCATCTGCCGCAGCCGGGTCAGGTTGTCGTGCAACGCTGGATAATTCTCATCGCGCGGATCAGCTTCGACAGCGGTCACCACGGTCGTCGGGCTGACAAATCTGGTCATGTCATCCACATGCCCATCGGTGTCATCGCCCGCAATCCCGGCGCCAAGCCAGAGCACTTGGGCGACCCCGAGATAATCCTTCAAAAACTGTTCGATCTTATTCTTGTTCAAATGCGGGTTGCGGTTCTGGTTCAGCAGACAAGCCTCGGTCGTCAACACCAAGCCGCGCCCGTTCACATCAATCGAGCCGCCTTCCAGCACCAGTGGCGGCTGAAAGACCGGCACCTTCAATAACTCCGCGATTCGGGCCGGCACTGCGTCATCGTCAGCACACGGCGCGTATTTCCCGCCCCACGCATTAAACCGCCAATCCACAATCCCAGCCCCGCCAGCGCGGACGACAAAGGTCGGGCCGTGATCCCGACACCAAGCCTCGTCGCTGGCGATCCGGTGAAACTGGACATTGGCGCAGGAACCGATGGTTTGCCGGGCAATCGTTTCAATCTCCGCATCCCGACAGGTGATGCAGACCGGCTCCGACGGTGCCAGCGCCCGCACCAACTCGCCCAAGGCCGGCAAGACTTCCGCGTACCGGCCCGGGAAACTCGCGCCATTGGGCCGCGGCCAACTCAGCCACGTCGCGGCATGCGGCTCCCATTCCGCCGGCATCCGATAGCCGAGGTGAGGGGGGGTGGTAGCGCTGGTGTTCATCGGTTGATGGGCCGAAAGTAACAGCCAAACGGGCTGAAAGAAAGCGATTTTGGCAGCCCCGCTGCCTGCAAATGGCTGATATTTATACAACTTAACCGCGCTCCCGCACGCCGCGCCAGCCAGAGCGACGTGCGGGGAACACGGCGCTAACGGCTATTTATCCTTGATTAACTCAAGTTTGCTAGCCGTCAACATCTGCTTGCCATTCAATTCCATCACCGTCCCCGTGGCCTTGACCTGCTCCTTGGTCGTGCAAACGTTTTTGTGGAAGTCCTTGCTCACGGCATTATTCACCAGATAATACGTCACGGTCTTGCCGTTTTCCTGGGACTGGATGATGGTCTGGCACTCGGTGCCCTGGTGCAGGACGCATTTCGCGCACATCCCTGTGCCGATGATGGTCTTTTCCATTGGCATCATTTTCTCATCCTCAGCAAACCCCAGCATCACCGCGTAAGTGGTGCACAACACGGCCACGGCTAACACTGAACTGAATATATTTTTCATTCGACTCCTATGGTTGGTGGTTTTGGCTTAACTCCGTTCAGGTTAAACGCCCCAGCCAATCCCAGCAATCGGGCGGCGGCCTGATTTCAGTATCAAGCGAAGTCCGATGCCGCGCCCTGGGCAAACGAGGAGTGAAATAGTCCTTAGTCCCGCGTCCAAAGTCCTGAGTCATGCAACACTGGTGTCTTGCCGAGCCGAGTGTGGCGCGGTATAGTTCACCCATGACAACGCTGGCGTTAAACGAAATGACCCTCCGTGAGAAGTTAGCCGCGATGGAGGCACTTTGGGAAGACTTGTCACGCACACCGGGCGCGGTTGAATCCCCGGCCTGGCACAAAGAAGTTCTTGAGCAACGTCAAAACCGTGTCGCCGAAGGCAAAGCCGGCTACACCGCGTGGGATTCCGCCAAAGCTGACATCCGTCGCAAAGTGTCGTGAACATTGCGATTCACGACGATGCCCGGCAGGACTTGCTTGCCGGTTTCCACTTCTACGAGAAGCAAGAAGCTGGTCTCGGCAACTACTTCCTCGACTGTTTGTTCTCCGACATTGATTCGCTGCAACTCTATGCCGGGATTCACCAAGTTGTTTTCGGCCAGCATCGCTGTTTGGCCAAACGTTTCCCATTCGCCATCTACTACACCGTGACCGGCGACACCGTGCGCGTCAACGCAGTCCTCGACTGCCGCCGCAATCCAACGCGTATTGGCAACCGGCTGAAACCGGATCGCTAGCCTTTAGTCCGAAGTCCCGAGTCCCGAGTCCGAAGTCCTGAATGTCTCCCAGCGCGTACCCAAGTCCAAGCATGCCACGGCGCACGACACTACCCCAGCGCTCGTTCGTGAAAAGTCCGCCAAGTACGGCAAAACGCGATAGTCCTGAGTTCCGCTTGCCGGAAGGCGGTTACTTGCTGGCCGGGACGCGCTCCCAGACTTTGAGCCAGTCAATCTCGAAGATGTTGGTGGATTTTTCCTTGGAGCCGTAGCCCTCTTTTGGGCGCTCGCCGTTCCAGGATTTGATATCCGATTCGCTCGTGAACAGGAAAAACTGCGGGACTTTGGAACCGGGACATTTTGTGTCGGTCGCCACGACTTTGCCGTCACAGGTGAACCGGTAACCGTGGTCATCCCACTCCACGCCGTAGTCGTGCCACTCGTTGCCGACCGGGGCGGGGAACTTGCGGTTGGTGGATCTCAGCAACTTCGGTTTGTAGCTGCCCCAGTGCAACGCATACTGGTAGCCGCCCTTCATCAACCCCGTCGTCTCCATGATATCGATCTCCACGCCGTCCTCGGCCGCCTTGGCCGGGTCGCCGCTCTTGCCGTACGTCGGCGATTGCGCCCAGAACGCGACCTGCGTGCCGGGCTGGACGTTGAACCGGCACCGCGCCACGGCTTTGCCTTGCGTCGCGAAGAATTTCTTGCGCGTGGTCACGAAACCGCAATGGGTCACGCCTTGGTCATCGGTGAACGTCGTGATCACGAGTTTGCCGTCCTTGAGATCAACTGCCGACTCCGAGTTCATCGCGTCCCGCCGCTTGCCGGTTTCGACGTTCCAGATGTTCGGGTTCAACTCGGTGCCGTCGAAGTTCTCTTCGAGCGTCAGTTTCCAAGTCGGTTCGGCGGCGATGACCGACCCGGCAATGAATAGGAGACAAGAAATAAGCGTTTTCATAGATTGGCGGCAGCCTACGAAGCCGTGCGGTGATGTGTCAACACAACAGAATCCGCGGTAGTGGTTGCCAACCTCACCTAGACATCCTCAGGTAATTGCTACGAATCGCAAGCAACCGAAGTTCATCAAACAAGACAGCGGCAGGGGGTTAAACCTGCCGCTGTTTTATTGCCTCCTTTCAGTGATCGGAAAGGAAACGCAACCAACCGACTGCCGTTAATTAATTTCTGTGACTGTGCCCAACACGGCGGAGCATTGCTCTGACTGCGGATGGGCGGGCTCGCACAACCACACCGCGCTGCATTTAAGTCAGCAACTGCCAGACCCACTTCATGGTCATTGCGGGAACAGTCTGCAACCACACGGATCAGTTCGCCAAGTGTCATTGCGCGTTGATGTCGGCTCATGATTTGACCTCCATTGTGTTGATGTTCATCTACTCACATTGCATACAAAGCTAGTTGTCATAACTTAGGAAAACCGCAACAGCACAAATCCTAAAACTACCGCCCCGATAATAATGAATGTCAGGATCACCGTGACAGCCCTGGAGTCAGACTCAGTTTCTTCCATAATTACCTTACGATGCACTTGCCACAGCACCTTCCCTGGCCGCAATAATTCCAGCAACAAAGAATCTGGGTGTAAATGTAAACCCCAAACAAGTATTGACCAGTAGCTGATAACCACCCGACTCGCTGCGCAGCACACACCGTTGCCCAATCGGCAGACGCACTGGAGAAACAAACGAAAAAGGCTTTCCGACAGGTTCCTGTGCGAGTGTGGATTCCCTTAGGAAGTTAATGTCTTCCACAGGATAGGTCTCGTTCTCGATGCTCAATTTGTAGCTCATAATTATCTCCTTTTGGGAACAGCGGGCGGCCTCACCGTGCCACCGCCCGCTATTCACATTCACCTAACCCAACCTCACCAACCCCTCACCGTAAATCCTTTGCCTGATGTGACCATAGCTGATGCTGTTGGAACCACAATCGGGTGAAGTGTGTATTTAGTGGCAAGGGGAACTACCTAGGCAAACAAGCTAGAACCAATCACAAAAGATATCTGAATATCGGTTGCTATTCCTGCAATCAGGCTTACGGTGCAATGGAGAGTCGAGGGCGAGTTGAAGTTGCAGTTGATGGTGTAGTTGAGTCCAGTTAAGTGCAGTTGCAGATCAGCCTCGACTCTCCAATTACTTTTCTCGCCTGATTTCCGCCCAGAACTCGTTTACAAAAGAAAGCGGCGCACTCCGTTGAATGCGCCGCCTTCAGTTTTCTGCGAATTGGTCTTCTGAGTAGTGGGGTTGGTTAGTGGGTTCGACCACACCCGCCCGCTGCTTCACAAAGACCAGCAAACTAAACTTTTTGACAACGCAGTTGAAACTACCGTTCAAAAGCTACAGCAAATCTAATTGAAACACGGCCGACCTCACTGCACATTCTCATCATGAGCGCGGTGTCTGGCAGGTCAAGTGGCAGGTGTTTTGGGCTTAAACCGAGTTGGACGAGAAGCCGCTGTCGTATGCGGCAATCCTGCAAATTTGGCATATTTTGGCCTTCCTTAGCTTCATTTTCGCCCAAATCGGCCCTTTTTGCCGTCAAATCAAGGCCATTCCATCACGGAATAAGGTTATTGTGTCACGCAATTAGTTAATTCCGTCGCGCAATTAGTTAATTGTGTGACCAATAAAGTTAATTCCGTCGTCCAAAAAACTTACTCCTTGGTCGGTTCAGGGGCATTCAAACCCAACCAGTTCGCCCGGTGCGGTCATGAACACCCGGCTGGCAGACGGCCAGTCTCGCCGAAGCGATTGACCGGTTGGCCGCCTGGGCCAGCAACAACGGCGTGAATCCGATTCCTTAATAATGCGGGTCTTGGCGGAGTCTGGCGATGCGGTCGCGGAGATAGGGGAAGATGTTTTTGCGGATTGATTCAATCGCGGCTTGGCCAGTTTCGCGGTTGGCTTTGGATGGGAAGCCGAGGGCGCCGGCGGGGTTGAGCCGGCCACTGCCAAAGGTGTTGAGGTCGCGGCGGTCGAGCGGCATTGGGTCGCGCGGGTTCACGGGCATGTCGCGGTAATCGGTGCCGACGAGCTCGGGGCGGATGACCATGAGCAGCGCGGTTTCCCAGGCGCCGGCATGAATCTCTTTGCCGTCGCTGACGCCTTCAATGGAGGCGGCTGGGTCGGCGAATTCCCACCAGTTGACGAGGAGGATTTTGAGGGGGCGGTTGAGGCGGTTGATGTCGCGGGCGACGGGGCCGATGCAGAAGTTGCCGCCGTGGCTGTTGACGAGGACGAGGTAGCGGAAACCGTGTTGCTCGGCGGCGTCGGCGAGGTCGCGGACGATTTGCATGAGCGTTTCGGGGCGGAGGGTGAAGGAGCCGCGAAAGGTGGAGTGTTCCAGGCAGGTGCCGTAGGGCAGGGTGGGGAGCAGGGCGGCGTTCAAGCCGTCGGCAACCATGGCGCCGAAGTAATCGCCGAAGATGACATCGGTAAGGACGGGCAGGTGGGCGCCGTGTTGTTCCACCGAGGAGATCGGGAGGACACAGATGTCAGTGGGATTGGCTTGCCAGTCGAAGGTGGTTTTGGTGGCGTCGAGCATGAAAATGAAATTGGAACTGCAGGCCGGGAATGTCAAGCGTGGATTGGTGGTAAATGACGGTGGCGTTTAACAATTTAACAATCAAGTGACCGGTTGGTGACGGATGGGTGAAATATGAGCGCGCCCTGGATATATAACTTGTTTCTCCACGGAAATGCCGGTAGCAATGCGGCAAAGGATCATTGATGATTACCAGAACATATTTATTGCTAGCCGGGTTGATCATGGTCACGCAGCTGACGGGGTTGCGGGCGGATGAAGCGCGCTATTTACAGAGCGGGAGGCCCGATCCAATTGCTTTGCTGGCGCCGCCACCATTGCCGGGTTCGGAGGAACAGATGACCGACTTGGCAGCGGTAGTTCGGGTGGAGCAACACACCAGCGCGGCCGACCGGGCGGTGGCGTATTCGGAAAAGAAGTTCGATGTGTTCGTCTTTGCGGCGGCGGTCGGTGGGGATTTCAAGCCGGGCCGATATCCGCAACTGGAAGTGTTTTTTAGGCGGCTCGAAAAAACGACCGACGAAATTACGAATCGCGCGAAAGACTATTGGCGGCGGGATCGTCCGTATGTCGTGGAGCCGGCCTTGGCGAAGGGTGAGCTGGAAAAAAACTTCAGTTATCCCAGTGGGCACTCGACGCGCGGCATGGTATTTGCGTTTGTGCTGGCGGAATTGTTCCCGAACCAACGCGATGCGATTCTAGCGGAAGGCCGCACGCTTGGCTGGCATCGCGTCCAGATTGCGCGGCATTACCCGACGGATGTTTATGCAGGGCGGATTCTTGCTCAAGCTATCTTCCGGGAACTTCAGGGCAGCCCTGTGTTTCAAGCTGACTTCGAACAAGTCCTGCAAGAGGTGCACACTGCAGAACTGATGCCGGTCCACTAAATCAATCCAGTTGTTGGCGTCCGCTGCCGGCGGCGGCAGAAAGCGTTTTACATTCGATTGGATTGTGCGATAAAGTAACGCCATGAGTGCCACTAACTTGAAATCCAAGACCAAGGCGGAACTCCTCAAGCTTGCGCAGCGACTCGGTTTGCGAGGCATTTCGACGATGCCCAAGCCGAAGCTGGCTGAAACCATCAGCCGTGCCAAGCAAAGCCGGACAAAGGTATTTCGGAAACAAGCCGCCATTGCCGTGCAAAAAGTCACCGGTGCGATTAAACGCCGCGCCATGCGCAAGCCCGCCAAGGCGCGCGTGACCGTGAAGGTGAAACCAGTCAGCAAGGCCGCCGTGCCGTCCAAGAAAGCCAATGCCGCTGCCGTCGCCGCGGCGACTGGCCAGGCGGCCCACAAGTTTGACATGGCCCCGGCCAAGGCCAAGCAGATGCCGAAGCCAGTGGTTACGGATGAAAATCTCGGTGAGTTGCCGGAGACGTATGACACGGGTCGGTTGTTTCTCGCGGCGCGCGATCCGCATTGGTTGTTTGCCTATTGGGATTTGAGCGGCCAGAAGATGGGGGAGTATGCCCGGCAAGCCTCTGACGGTCGGATGGTCTTGCGCGTGTTCGAGAAGAATCACGCGGCGCCGGTCGCGGAAGTGAATTTGGCCCCCGATGCCCGCAATTGGTATCTGCCGGCTAACAAAGCCGCGACGACTTATACCGCCGAGCTCGGCTTCTGGCGGCACGATGGGTCGTTCAATGTCATCAGCCGTTCCCGTGAAGCGACGACGCCGCCGGATGAGATTTCGTCAAACACGACGGCCCGGTTTGCCACTATCCCGGTGGACATCAGTTTTGAAGAGTTGCTGGTCATTGTGAGCCGGTATCTCAAAGACGGGGAACACCTCGCCGAGGGATTGCAGCGGTTGCAGGCGACAGGCTTCAAGTTCCCGTTCCATGTGGATGTCGAACTCGGTCCGTGGTCACCTGAGCAAGCGGCGCAAGTCGAACACATTCTCAGTGGCGATGTTCTGCGGCGCGTGCAGGTCGGTTCGGTCGAGTTGACCGAATGGCTGCGGCGGCGGTTGCAGGGGGAAACCAGTTCCGGCATGTTCAGCGGCTTTAGCCCGGGCGGTTCGAGCTGGTCGGGCGTGCCGCAAAAAGGTTTTTGGTTTGCGGTCAACGCCGAGCTGATCATTTACGGGGCGACTGAGCCGGACGCGAAGGTAACGGTGGACGGCGTGCCGGTGGAGTTGCGGAGCGATGGGACATTTTCATTTCACTGGACGTTCCCGGACGGGAAGTATCGGTTGCCGGTCGTGGCGGCCTCGGGGAAGACCGGGGAACAGCGCGCCGTCGAACTCCGGTTTGAACGGCAGACGCAAACAGTTGACGCCGTCGGCCAAGTTGGTCAACCGGCCAATCTGAAATCACCGGGCGGGAAATAATGCCCAAAGGTTACGTCGCCCTCGTCTTGCACGCGCACTTGCCGTTCGTGCGTCATCCAGAGCACGAGGATTTCCTCGAAGAGGATTGGCTCTACGAGGCGATCACCGAGACTTACATCCCGCTCATCAAGGTGATGGAAGGCCTCGTCCGCGACAATGTGGATTTTCGGCTGACGATGTCCATGACGCCACCGTTGTGCTCGATGCTGCTCGATCCGTTGTTGCAAGAGCGTTATGTCCGGCATATCACGCGGTTGATTGCGTTGGCGGAAAAAGAAATCGAACGGACCAAGTGGGATAAGCCGTTCCACGACCTCGCGTGGTTTTATCACAACCGGTTTCATGACGCGTTGGCCACGTTCTGCGACGGCTACGGCCGCAACCTCGTCGGCGCGTTTCGCAAGTTTCAGGAACTCGGTAAACTCGAAATCATCACCTGCGGCGCCACGCATGGTTTCCTGCCGTTGATGGAGCATCCGCAATGCGTTCGCGCCCAAATCCTCACCGCGCGCGATTATTACCGGCAATGCTTCGGCTGTGATCCGAAAGGGATTTGGTTGCCGGAATGCGCCTACGCGCCCGGCATTGAAGACTTTCTCGCGGAAGCTGGCATCCGCTGGTTCATTACCGACACGCACGGCGTCATGTTTGCCAACCCGCGCCCCCGATACGGCGTGTACGCGCCGATCTTCGCACCCAACGGTGTGGCGGCGTTCGGGCGCGATGTCGAATCCTCGAAGCAGGTCTGGAGCGCCGAGGAAGGTTATCCCGGCGACGTGGATTACCGGGACTTTTACCGGGACATCGGATTCGACCTCGATTTCGATTACATCAAGCCGCACATTCATCCCGATGGCATCCGCACTTTCACCGGCATCAAGTACCACCGCATCACCGGTAAGAGTCAGTACAAGGAATACTACGTTCGGCAATGGGCGATGGAAAAAGCGGCGAGCCACGCCGGTAATTTCATGTTCAACCGGATTAAACAAGTTGAACATCTCCACGGTGCCTTGCAACGTGCGCCGCTGATTCTCGCGCCGTACGACGCCGAACTCTACGGGCATTGGTGGTTTGAGGGACCGGAGTTCATCAACTTCTTCATTCGCAAAACCGCGTTCGACCAGCAGACCTTCGCACTGACAACGCCGACTGAGTATCTGCGCAATCATCCAACGCAACAAATTGCCCAGCCCGCCGCGTCAAGCTGGGGCCACAAAGGCCACTGGGAAGTCTGGCTCGAAGGGTCCAACGCCTGGATTTATCAACATCTCCACGTCGCTGCCGACCGGATGATCGAGTTGGCCCGGCAATATCCGAATCCCGACGGCCTGACTGAACGCGCACTCAAGCAAGCCGCGCGCGAATTGTTGCTGGCGCAATCCAGCGACTGGGCGTTTATCATGAAGACCGGCACCACGGTGCAGTACGCCGTCAAACGGACGAAGGATCACCTGCTGCGGTTTAATCGGATTTACGACCAGATCAAGGCCGGCAAGATTGATGAGCCGTGGCTGGCCAGCGCCGAGTGGCGTGACAACATCTTCCCGGACGTCAACTACCACTACTACGCCTGAGTCGCCATGCGATTCCCGGTCAAGGTCGTTCCGCGTGCGAAGAAAACCGGCATCGCGCCGGCAGCCGATGGCGTGTTGGTCATCAAAGTTCGCGAGCCGGCCGAGGATGGCCGTGCCAACGACGCCGTTATCGCTGCGCTGGCTGAGCATTTCAAAGTCAAAGCCCGCGCGGTGACAATCGTCCATGGGCATGCCAGCCGCCGCAAACTCGTGGAAGTAAATCTTCCCTGACATTCTTGCCGGTTTTGTTATATTTTATTTATGACGCAGTTTGTTTACACATTTTTGTATTCACTGGGCTTTGTCCTGCTCTGTCCGGCCTTTGTTTACAAGATGTGGAAACGCGGGAAATACCGGGAGAATTTCTTCCAGCGGTTTGGTCGGTACGCCCCCGAACTCCGGCAGCAACTTGCCGGCAAGACCGCGCCGCGCGCTTGGATTCAGGCCGTCAGCGTGGGCGAGATGAATCTGGCGCTCGTGTTGGTCGCCGCGTTCAAAAAGCGCTTCCCCAATCATAAACTCATCGTCACCACCACAACCTCGACTGGTTATGCTTTGGGCCGTGAACGATTGCCGGCGGACGTCACACTTTTGTATTTCCCGCAAGATTTTCCGGGATCCGTCCGGCGCGCCTATGATCTTATCCGCCCAGATTTCATCGTCTTGATGGAATCCGAAATCTGGCCGAACCATGTTTGGGAAGGCGCGCGGCGCGGCGTGCCGATTTTTATGGTCAACGCCCGGATGTCGCCGCGCAGCGAGCGTCGGCATCACAACGGGCAATGGTTGTTCCGGCATGTCTTCGACAAAATCACGCTGGTCGGCGCGCAGAGCCAGGAGGATGCCGACAACTTTCGCCGCTTCGGCGCGCCCCGCGTGGAGTTGACCGGCAACCTGAAATACGACGCCTCGCTCTCGCACCCCGGCGCAGCCCCGGTCAATGCCCGGCAAGTGCTTGACGAGTTGGGCGTGACCGGCACGCGGCCGATTCTCGTGGCTGGCAGCACGTGGCCGGGCGAAGAGGAGATTGTTTTTGAGGCGTTGACAGAATTGCGGCACAAACTGCCGGAGTTGTTCCTCGTGCTCGTTCCCCGGCATGTCGAACGGACGCCGGAGATTGTCGAATTGGCGAAACGGCAGAATATCAAACTTGCCTTGCGCAAGGGCGGCGGACCGGTTGCCAATCCGGATTGTCTGCTCGTGAACACGACCGGCGAGTTAAAGTGGTTTTACAATGTTGCCACCGTCATTTTTGTCGGCAAAAGTTTGGTGGGCGAGGGTGGCCAAAACATCGTCGAGGCGGCCGCCAGCGGACATCCGGTGGTGTTTGGGCCGAACATGCAAAACTTCAAGGCCATTGCCGCTGAATTTGTTGCCGCCGGTGCCGGTGTGCAGGTGCCGGACCGGTATGAGTTTGTCCACGACTTGCGTGATTTGCTGCACGATGAACAACTCCGCGCCAAAATTGCCGGCGCGGCAAAGACAGTCATCGCACGCAACGTCGGTGCCACCGCCCGGACGGTTGAACTGATTGCCGCGTCACTTCGCTGATAAGACGACGAACCGGCTGCCTTCTTTGACTTTGAGCAGCAGGAGGACTTTGCTGCCGGTTTTTTGCATGGCGGCGTTGAATTCACCCACATTGGCCACGCGGGCGCGGTTGACTTCGACAATTAAATCACCGGGATGAATGCCGGCTTCCTCAGCGGGGCTGTCGGTTTCCACGGATTCGATGAGGACGCCCGCACCGGGTTCCACCCCAAGCTCGCGCGCGACGTTGTCAGTCAGCGGTTCAACGGCGAGGCCAAACCGGCCGGTATGCTCACCTCCACTGTTGCCGGCCGTTGCCGCAGTTTGGTTGCCGGCGTCAGGGAGTTCGCCGACGGTTATCGGCAGGGCGCGGTCTTTGCCATCGCGCACGATGGTCAATTCGACTTTGGCGCCGGGATCGGTGCTCGCGACGAGGTTGCGCAATTGCCGAGTGTCGTCGATCGGCTTGCTATTAATGCGCGTGATGATGTCGCCGACTTTCAGGCCGGCTTTGTCGGCGGGTGCGTCTTTGCTGACTTGGTTGACGACAGCGCCTTTGGTGTCGGGGATTTTGAATTGTTCCGCGAGACTTGGTGTCAGGTCCTGGATGACGACGCCGAGGTAGCCGCGGGTGACTTTGCCGGATTTGACGAGTTGCCGGACGACGTGCTGGGCCATGTTGATTGGGATGGCGAAGCCGATGCCGGCGTTTTGGCCGCTTGGTGTGTAGATGGCGGCATTGATGCCGATGACTTCGCCGCGCAGGTTGACGAGCGGGCCGCCGGAGTTGCCGGGATTGATGGAGGCGTCAGTTTGGAGAAAATCCTCGTATTTGTCGCGGTCACCGTCAATTTGGGTGCGGCCTTTGGCGCTGATGATGCCGGCGGTGACGGTTTGCTCAAAGGTGAATGGCGCACCGACGGCCAGCACCCATTCGCCGACGCGGAGCGCGTCGGAATCGCCGAGCGTGGCCGGGATGAGATCAGCCTGTAATTTGCCTTTAATTTTAAGAACGGCGAGGTCGCTGCGCGAGTCGGTGCCGACAATGATGGCGTCGAAGGTCGCGCCATCGGCAAATTTGACTTTGATTTCGTCGGTGCCATCAACGACGTGGAAATTGGTCAGGATGCGCCCATCTTTATCCAGCACGATGCCGGAGCCCATGCCGGTTTGCTTGAATTGGCGTTCGCGCGGCATGGGGTGGCGTTGCCGGGGCGAGTTATCGTCTTGGTCGAAGAAAAATTGGAAGGGGAAGTCGCCGCCGAACGGCAGTCGAAATTGCGGGAGCTTGATGATTTTCTCGGAGTAGACGGTGACGACACTTGGTCTGATTTTTGCCGCGACGTCGGCGAAGCCGTCGCTGAAAGCACGGAGTGCGGCGGCATTGGAATCAGCTGCAGTAGTAGCGGCGTTCAGGTTGCCGGCGAGACTGAACACCAGTGCGCTAATGGGCAGTAATTTTAAGATCATGGTTCGGTTTTTCCTTTCTGATGAGACACATTACCGGGCAAAACGTTGAATTGCAATTCAGCCGGGATTGAGCATATTAGAAATGCACATGATAGCTTTCTGCGATGTGGCTCTTCAACTATTCAGGAGGATTCCAGCATGATTACCCGGCAGCAAATCGAGTATTTGCAGGCGTTTCAGAATGGGACATTTCTCGTCACCAGTTGTTACCTGAACCTCGACCGGCGCGAAGCACCGGCGCAGACGCTCAAGATTCGCATTAAAGATTTGCTGCAATCGGCCCAACAACAACTCGACAAAAAGGCCGGCACGCATCAGCAACGCGAATCCTTGCGGCACGACTTTGCCGCGATTGAAGCGCACGTCATGCCGGCGATTGTAACCAACCAGCACAAAGCCGTGGCGATTTTTTCCTGTGTCGGTGAAAAATTTTGGCAGAGCTTTGGCTTGCCACGGCTTGGGCGCAACATTCTCATTGCCGACCACGCGCCGCACTTGCATCCATTGAACGCCATCCTCGCTGAATACCAGCGGTATTGCGTCGTGACCGTGGACCGGGCACACGGGCGGATTTTTGAGATGTATCTTGGCGAGATTGCGGAACGTGGTGACGTGACCGATGCATTGCCGCGCCGCGTCCGTGAAGCTGGTCAAGGTGGGCGCGACGAACGCAACATGGAGCGGCATTTCACGCAGGTCGTCGAGCATCACTACCAGCACTTGGCTGAGGCAACGTTTAAGCTGTTTCAGAAAGATCATTTCAACCGGCTGATTCTTGCCGGCCAACGCGAGGCATTACACGAGTTCCAAAAGCATTTGCATCCGGATCTCAAGAAACGATTGGTTGGCGATTTTCATGCGGACCCGGGCAAGATTACTCCCGCGGAGGTTTTACAACAGGCCGGTGCCATTGAGCAACGCATCGAGCGCGAACATGAACTTCAGCTCGCCACTGAATTGGTGCAAAAGGCCGATGCCGGTCACGGCGCGATCACAGGACTGACTGCGGTGCTGGCGGCGCTCGACCGGGGCGAGGCACAGCTGTTGCTGGTTGAAGAAGGTTTTGAGAAACCGGGTCACGCCTGTGCCGGTTGTCATTATCCGTCACTGCTGCCGGCGGAATGTCCGCACTGTCACCAGCCGACTGCGCCGTGCGCGGACATCGTGGATGAAACCATCGCGCTAGCGTTGAACCGGAACTGTCAAATCAACCACGTTCAAGGCGTGACGCCATTGCGCACAAACGGGCGCATCGCCGCGCGCTTGCGGTTTCAGACCGTGTAACCGGCTTTTGAATTGCGCCGGCAGTAACGAATGCTATGTTAATAGCTCATATGGCTTCATTTCTAAATAAATATCCTGACAATATTGCCGGTAAGTTTTACGTGGACGACCAGTGCATTGATTGCGATCTCTGCCGCGAAACTGCACCGGATAATTTCACACGCAATGAAAATGGCGGCTACAGTTTTGTATTCAAGCAACCAATTCCAAGCGCCGAACAAATCAAGTGCAAGGAAGCAATGGAAGGTTGTCCCGTCGAGGCCATTGGCAATGACGGCGATTCGCAATGACCCCGGCCCTGCGAACCCAAGTGCTGCGCGAGTGGCAGCCGTATGGCCAGTGGGATGCGCCGGTGCGATTGGCACCGGCATTGCAACAGCTCGTGCCCGGTGTTGTGAAACGGTTGGGACTCGAACAGCGCTTGCACCAATCACAAATCTTTCATCAATGGGCCGCCATTGTCGGTGCGGATATTGTTCGCCACGCGCAACCGGTCAGTCTCAAAAATGGATTGCTTGTCATCGCTGTTGATCACCCGGTCTGGCTCCAAGAGCTAGCCCGTTATCACAAACCGCTCCTGCTTCAAAAAATTCGCGATCGGGTTGGCAAGACCGCCATTCGCGATATTGTCTTTCGCATCGGCTGATGTGCCGCATTATTTTGCTGCTACTCATGGTGATGCCGGCATACGCCGGTAAGCCGCTTGAGGTGCCGTTCATCGCGCAGCAAACCGGCTACTGTGGCCCGGCAGCATTGGCAATGCTGGCCAACTTCTACGGCCAACCGGTCTCGCAGGCCGACATCGCAAACGCGATTTATTTACCGGACATCCACGGCACGTTGACCACGGACCTGGCTGACTATGCAAAACATTTTAACCTGTGGACCCGGCAATACCGTGGTACGACCACCGATATCCGACAAAAACTTGCCGCCGGTGTGCCAGTCATTGTGCTCGGTAAATTTGGCAATAAACTGCATTTCTTTGTCGTGTTAGGCTTTGACGAGTTTGCTGGCACTGTACTGGTTCACTCCGACCAGCGCGCCGGTCTAGTCATGCCGCAGGAACAATTCTGGCGCGTCTGGGACCGGGCTGACCGGTGGACGTTGCTTGTTTGTCCACCCGACAAGGCGACGTGGAAACTCACCGGGGACGAATCGAACGATTTGGGCGTTTTCCTTGAAAAAACAGGGAACTTACCTGCCGCAGCAGGCAATTACCGGTGTGCGACAGAATTGGTGCCGACAAATTCGTATTTTCAGATGAACCTCGGCAATGTACTACTGAAGCAAAAACTTTTTGTTGAAGCCATCGTAGCGTTCCGGCAGGCAATCCAGCTTGAACCCGGCAACGCCGATGCGCGGAACAATTTGGCGTGGGCGTACCGGGAGACCGGCGCGAACCTTGACGAAGCCGTTGAGTTGTGTCGGCAAGCGGTGAAGCTGCAGCCCGGTCGCCGCGCATATTATCTCGACACGTTAGGTTGTGTGTTGATGAAACAAGACAAGACCAACGAAGCTGCCAGCGTTTTTGAGGAAGCCATTGGTGCGACAACTGCACACGAGCCGGCCTTGCGGCGCGCTATCGCCGAGCACATCGCATCGGTGAATGATTAAGCTGAGGGTTGGTTACGCTGCCGGCGAATTCGGACGGGAACGTAGTTGCTCCAAATCCGCGTCCACCATTAGTCGTACCAGTTGCCGAAAATCAGTGCGTGGCTGCCACCCCAGTTTATTGCGTGCCTTTGCCGGATTTGCCACCAAGCAATTCACTTCCACTGGCCGGACCAACTGCGGATTGATTCGAACGTATTTCTCATGGTCAAGATTCAAATAGTTAAACGCCTCTTGCACAAAATCGCGCACACTGTGAAGCACGCCGGTGCCAATCACATAATCTTCCGCCTGTTGCTGCTGGAGCATTAACCACATTGCCTCGACGTAGTCGCCGGCGTAGCCCCAGTCTCGTTCGGAGGCAAGATTCCCCATTGGTAATTCCTTAGCGAGGCCGAGTGCAATCTGTGCCGCCGTGTGAGAGATCTTGCGCGTCACAAATTCCAACCCGCGCCGGGGTGATTCATGGTTGAACAGGATTCCCGATACCGCAAACAGCCCGTGTTTCTCCCGGTAATTTACTGTCAAATGATGGCCATACACTTTGGCGGCACCGTAAGGATTGCGCGGGCAAAACGGCGTCAGCTCCGCTTGTGGAGTTTCACGTGCCTTGCCAAACATCTCACTGGAAGAAGCCTGATAAAATTTGATCTTTGGGTTTACCTTGCGGATTGCCTCCAGCAACCGCGCCACGCCTAAGCCGGTCACATCACCGGTCAATACCGGCACGCTCCAACTTGCCGGTATAAACGATTGTGCTGCGAAATTGTAGACCTCATCTGGCGCGCACTTTTCAAGCAAGTCAATCAACGCCTGTTGATCCAATAGATCGCCGGTATGCAATTGAATTCGGTCTTTGAGATGCACAATCCGATCCAGTGGCTCCACACCAGCTGGTAACATCATGCCGGTAACGCGGTAGCCTTTCGCCAACAACAATTCCGCCAGATATGACCCATCCTGCCCTGCAATTCCAGTGATTAGCGCGTGCAGCATAATCCGACCATACTAGCGAGACATTTGAACGAAAGCAAGTGGGTGTGCCAACAGTTAACATCAATCATCTGGAATTCGCTCGACAGAGGTTGACGATTGGACTACGTTTCGCCCGTTATTGCAGCCTAAGTTGACCCGCCTTCCTGCGGGTCAACGCGGAAGAACCAACTCCCCGGGAGTGCTGGGGATGGGGCGCAGGGCGGCGGTTGTTTGTCGCCCCGGTCACTTCCACGACCGAGCCCGGCAGCTAACTTCGTCGGCGATTGGAAGGGCGATTCGCTTGCCCCCGTTTGGGTTGGGCGACCAATGATCTCCCAATCGGCACAGGTGTGCTTGAATCATAATTGAATCGGTTGAACCGGAATTGGTAGAAATGACATTGTTGGAACGTTTGAAACGGGTGTTATTCGGCGCGCCGCGCGACGTCGAAGACCCACACGTGTTTCATAAAATCTCGCTCATCGCCTTTTTGGCGTGGGTCGGGCTGGGCGCAGACGGGTTAAGCTCGTCGGCGTATGGGCCGGATGAGGCATTCCGGGCGTTGGGTGAGCATACCTACCTGTGCGTGTTTCTTGCGCTGGCGACGGCGTTGACGGTCTTTATCATTTCATATGCGTACAGCCGGATTATTGAGCACTTCCCGTCGGGCGGTGGCGGTTATTTGGTGGCGACAAAATTGCTCGGGCCGGGGTTTGGTGTGGTTTCCGGGTGCGCGTTGCTGGTGGATTATGTGTTGACGATCAGCGTGTCGATTTCGTCATCGGCGGACCAGATTTTTAGTTTCTTACCGCTCAGCTGGGGTGTTTGGCAGGTCAAAGTTGCCCTCGAGATCGCAGTTATTGTGATCCTATTGATCTTAAATATTCGCGGTGTGAAGGAATCCATCAATGTTCTGGTGCCAATTTTTATGGTGTTCGTAATCACGCATTTGGTCGTGTTGGTCACCGGTATCGGGATGCATTTTCATCAGATCCCGGCGGTGGCACACGAAGTCCATAGTGGGCTTCGGCATGGCTTGAGCACACTTGGATTTGGCGCGCTATTTTTATTATTTGCTAAAGCCTACTCCCGCGGTGCCGGTACCTATACCGGTATCGAAGCTGTTTCGAATGGCATCCAAATCATGCGCGAGCCGCGCATCCCGACCGCCAAGCGGACGATGACCTACATGGCAACTTCGCTGGCCATCACTGCTGGCGGTATCCTGCTTTGTTACATGCTGCTCGGTGCTCATCCGGTTGAAGGCAAGACGATGAACGCTGTGATGATTGAGAACCTGCACTTCGGCATGTGGTTCGTCGTGCTCTGTCTATTGGCGGAAGGCGCGCTCCTAATCGTCGCAGCGCAAACGGGGTTCATTGACGGGCCGCGTGTGATGGCAAACATGGCGCTCGATTCGTGGTTACCGCGCCGGTTCGCCTCGTTGTCGGAGCGACTGACGATGCACTACGGCGTGATCCTGATGGCCATCTCGTCCATCGCCACATTGATTTACACGAAAGGCGATATCACTGCACTGGTCACGATGTACTCGATCAATGTCTTCATCACGTTTTCGCTGACGGAAATGGGCATGGTCCGGTTCTGGATCATGGAACGCAAGAAACATCCCGAATGGAAAAAGGCGCTGCCCGTCCACTTGACCGGCTTGACGCTCTGCTTATCGATCCTCACGATCGTCATCAAAGAAAAATTCGCTGAAGGTGGCTGGTTGACGATTGTCATTACGTCGGCACTGATCGGACTGTGCTGGTTGATTCGGAATCATTACCGGAAAGTCTTTGCCAGCCTCGATCGCCTCGCCAAAACGCTCGGCGACATCCCGCTCGGCGAATCCGATCCGACCCCGGTCGCGCTCAACCCAACCAAGCCGACTGCGATTCTACTTGTTAACCGGTACGGCGGTCTCGGTCTGCACTCGCTGCTCAAC